>Ga0209536_100002456_pt1 | contig 30249 bp, 24 predicted proteins | sample DeeMarSeWOR28_12_FD_187461 | JGI IMG/M metagenome (GOLD analysis project Ga0209536, IMG submission 187461) | Marine sediment microbial communities from White Oak River estuary, North Carolina - WOR-2-8_12 (SPAdes) (version 2) | ecosystem: Environmental > Aquatic > Marine > Intertidal zone >...
CTTAGTGACCTAGTCACTAAGATGCAAGATGGTCGCGTACAATATCGTCCTGAATGGATATCGCCCTCTATCTCAAGGCATTGTTGCTCGGCATCGTCGAAGGCCTGACCGAATTCCTCCCGATCTCGAGCACGGGGCACCTCATCATCGCCGGGCAGCTTATCGGGTTCAACGGCGAAAAAGCCAAGCTCTTCGACATCGTGATCCAGCTCGCCGCCATCCTGGCCGTGTGCTGGGAATATCGCGGACGCCTGCGGGCGGCGCTGGCCGGCATCACGACCGAGCGGATACAGCAGCGTTTCGTGGCGAATCTCGCGATCGCGTTCATTCCCGCGGCCGCATTGGGGCTGCTGTTCCATGGCGATATCAAGGAACATTTGTTCCATCCGCTGCCGGTTGCCACGGCCTTTGTCGTTGGCGGTTTTCTGATACTGTGGGCCGAGGGGCGCGACCATCGCGTGACCGTCGAAACTGTCGACGACATGCGCTGGCAGGACGCGCTCAAAGTCGGGTGCGCTCAAACGCTGGCACTGATTCCCGGAACCTCACGCTCGGGCGCGACGATCATCGGCGGGCTGTTCTTCGGCCTGTCGCGGCGGGCGGCGACTGAGTTTTCGTTCTTTCTCGCCATTCCGACCATGTTCGCGGCCGTGATCTATGACGTCTACAAGAACCGGGCGATCCTGCAAACCGATGACCTTGCCATGTTCGCGATCGGCTTCGCGGCTTCATTCGTGAGCGCTTTTTTCGCGGTGCGCGGCCTGCTGCGCTACATCAGCCATCACGACTTCAGTGCGTTTGCCTATTACCGGATCGCGTTCGGCGGATTGGTATTGGTGACGAGCTACACTGGAATCGTGAATTGGAGCCATTAAACTGAGCTCCCGCAAATTGATGCCGATCCGATTTGTTGGGCCATCGCGGTTCACAGCCAGAGCTGAAACGAGAAAAGGGGCATGCTTGCCATGACGAGCAACAACCGCCTGGTGACGCCAGGCAGTCGACTCACAGTCCGCAACGCAAAGCTGAGTGACGTTCCTGCAATCTGTGCCCTGACGGCGCGCGTCTATAGCAGCAGTGGCATGACCGGCTACTCCGAGGGCGCGGTGACGGGGCAGATCAACCGCTTCCAGGAGGGGCAGTTTGTCATCACCGTCGACGAAAAGGTCGTCGGCTATTGCGCCACCTTCGTCATCGACGGTGAGATTGCGCTGAAGCCGCACAATTGGATGGAAATCACGGGGAATGGCTACGCGTCGCGCCATGACCGGAACGGCGACTGGCTGTACGGAATGGAGGTCTGTGTCGATCCGGATTACCGTGGCTACCGCCTCGGGCAGCGGCTCTACAACGAGCGCAAGAAACTGTGCGAATCGTTCGGCCTCAAGGGGATCGTATTCGTCGGCCGCCTGCCATCGCTGTCGCGCCAGATGAGGCGTTTCGGAACGGTCGAAAATTACATCGAGCAGGTGAAGCAGAAGAAACAGCGCGATCCGGTGCTCACTTTCCAGCTGCGCAACCGTTTCGAGATCGTCGGTGTGATCAACCAGTACCTTCCGGTGGATCGCGAGTCTCTCGGCTACGGGGTGCACATGGTGTGGCGCAACCCCAGGGTCTCGCCCGAGGTGAGCACCGAGCGCCGCAAGACCTACGGCGGGCGGATGGCCGACACCATTCGCGTTGGCACGGTGCAGTACATGCAGCGCCGGGTGCGGTCCTTTGATGATTTCATCGGCTTCGTCGAGTACTTCGTGGACGTGGTCGCCGATTACCGGGGCGATTTCGTCGTGTTCCCGGAGATGTTTACCCTGCAGCTGCTCTCAACGGTGGATCAGGCGCTTGCGCCCGCGGAGGCGATCGAAGCCCTGACGAGCTATACCCCGAAGCTGAACGACGCGCTGCGCGACATGGCGCTGCGCTACAACATAAACATCATCGCCGGCTCGCACCCGACGCGGGTGCCAAGCGGCCGCGTGGAGAACATTGCCCATATCTTCCTGCGTGATGGATCGATGCACGAACAGCCCAAGATCCACCCCACGCCGAATGAAGTCTATTGGTGGAATATCGAGGGCGGCAACACGCTCAACGCCATCGAGACCGATTGTGGGCCGATTGGGGTGCTCGTCTGCTATGACGCCGAATTCCCGGAACTGGTGCGCCATCTGACCGACCAGGGCATACACACGCTGTTCGTTCCATTCTGCACCGACGAGCGTCAAAGCTATATGCGCGTGCGGTATTGCTGCCAGGCGCGCGCGGTGGAAAATCAGATCTATGTGGTCATGTCGGGCAACGTCGGGAATCTGCCGAACGTCGCCAACATGGACATACAGTACGCGCAGAGCTGCATCCTGACACCCTGCGATTTTCCCTTCGCGCGGGATGGCATCGCCGCTGACACGACCGCCAACGCGGAGACGGTGGCGATTGCCGATCTGCGGCCGGAAACCCTCATCATGGCCCGCAACAATGGAACGGTCAGGAATCTTCGCGACCGGCGGCACGACCTCTACAACGTAACTTGGCGTGGCCGCTGACGTGCCGCTGGGGCGGCGCCCTAGATCGGTCGCGGGAGCGATCGTCTGGCGCTCGCTCCGCGAACAGGGCTCGTGAAACGTTAAACGTAAATTGGCGACCGTCGCTTGTCAGACGGACGCCCGATTCACGATTTACGTTTCACGATTCACGATTCACGAATATCAGCCCTGGCTCCACGGCAGCCCGGCTACGCGCCAACCGCCCACGGTGTTGCGGTGGCCTTGCGGATCCTTGTCGCCTTCGAAGCCCTCGAGCACGTTGTAGCAGGCCGTGTAGCCGACGCGCGTCGCGAGCATGGCGGCATTGTGCGAGCGTCCGCCGCTGCGGCAGATGAACATCACAGCCGCCTCCTTGTCGACTTGCTGCAGGAGCTCCTGGAGGAACGAGGGGTTTGGTCGATTCCCGGGATACGTGAGAATCTCGATCTCGGTCGCTCCGGGGATACGGCCGACGTAATCCCATTCAGCGCGCGTGCGCACATCGACCAGTTTCGCGCCCGGCGCGGATTGCCAGATCTCGTACGCTTCACGGGGCGTGAGCGCGCCCGCGTAGGGCAGGGCCACCCGCTCTGCGCGCTCGCGGGCTCTTTGAAGGACCTCACTAATCGTCATCTCGCGATCACTTGGACCTGCTCATGGAAGGTCCGCTCCTGCACTGAAACGCTAGGCCATTGGAATTGAACTCGAATTCTAGCTTAGTGGGTTTAGTGGAATGTTGCACCAACATGGTGCTGATGTTCGTGGTTACGCACCAACTTAGTGCTCCCAGAAGAGCCTGTAGGAAACAAATCCCTTATGGCACAATGCGTTCCACGAAAAAATCCTTGGCATAGATCCTGCTGACCAAGGAATCCCGTTCTTGCCGAATTCGTTCCATTAGCCAACTCAGGAGAATCCGATGGCGACCGTCGCCGACGTAATGAAGATGATCAAGGACAACGAGGTGAAATTCGTCGACCTACGCTTTGTCGACACGCGCGGAAAGGAGCAGCACGTGTCCGTGCCAATCTCGGCGTTCGACGAGCACAAATTCGCTGACGGTCACTTCTTCGATGGCTCGTCGATCGCAGGCTGGAAAGGCATCGAGGCCTCTGATATGACGCTGGTGCCGGACCCGGACTCGGTGCGGATGGATCCGTTCACCGATGAGCCGACCCTGCTCCTTACTTGCGATGTCATCGAGCCCTCCGATGGCAAGGGTTATGACCGCGACCCGCGCTCGATCGCGAAGCGCGCCGAAGCCTATATGAAATCCACTGGCATCGCTGATACCGCCTTTTTCGGTCCTGAGCCGGAGTTCTTTATCTTCGACTCGGTGACGTGGCGGGTTGAAATGGGGCAATGTTTCTACCAGATCCGCTCGGAAGAAGCGCCATGGTCCTCAAGCGCCGAGTTCGAAGGCGGCAACATGGGACATCGCCCCGCCGTCAAGGGCGGCTATTTCCCGGTGCCGCCGGTCGATTCGCTGCAGGATATCCGCTCGGCGATGGTGCTTGCGTTGCAGGAGATGGGCGTTGTGTGCGAGGTGCACCACCACGAGGTGGCGGCGGCCGGCCAGTGCGAAATCGGCACGCAGTTCAACTCGCTCGTGAAGCGCGCCGACTGGATGATGATCCTCAAGTACGTTGTGCACAACGTCGCGCATTCCTACGGGAAGACGGCAACCTTCATGCCGAAACCCGTGGTCGGCGACAACGGTTCCGGCATGCACGTGCACCAGTCGCTCGCCAAGGATGGCAAGAATATTTTCTCTGGCAACGGCTATGCAGGCCTGTCCGATATCGCTCTGCACTATGTCGGCGGCATCCTCAAGCACGCGAAGGCGCTCAATGCGCTGACCAACCCTGGAACGAACTCCTATAAACGGCTCGTGCCGGGCTTTGAGGCGCCGATCAACCTGGCCTATTCGTCGCGCAACCGTTCTGCGGCCGTACGCGTGCCGCTGGTGACGAACCCGAAGGCGCGCAGGATCGAGGTGCGGTTTCCGGATCCGACGGCCAATCCCTACCTGGCCTTCACCGCCATGCTGATGGCGGGTCTGGATGGCATCCAGAACAAGATCAAGCCGGGGGACCCGATCGACAAGAATCTCTACGACCTTCCCGCGGAAGAGGCAGCACGCGTGCCGAAGGTTTGCGCCTCGCTTGAACAGGCCCTCGAGGAGCTCGAGAAGGATCATGAGTTCCTGACCCGCGGCGGGGTGTTCTCGAAGGACATGCTGGATGCGTATACGGCGCTCAAGATGGAAGAAGTGACCGCGTTCCGCACGACCACGCATCCCGTCGAGTTCCAGATGTATTACAGCCTCTGAGCGCTGCGAGCCTCAGCATGGGGCGGGAAAGCGATGGCCTTCCCGCCTTTTTTGCGCACGCGCCTGCTCCGCACCATTTGAGTGCATTGCAAAATACGATTTATTGACATAGACTTAGATACCATTTTTGCGCTTGCCCCTAATCGCGGGCTGATTTTCAACGTTATCTGGATGGAATGAAACCCCATTTGCTTTTTCGAGGGCCTGCCCTGGCGCTGTTGCTGTCTCTTTTCGCCCCTTTGGTGGCGGCCGAAATCTGGGAGTGCACTGACGCCAGCGGCAACAAACGATTCACGAATATCGAATCCGAGGCGAAGGGGTGCAGGCTGCTCGCGTTGCCACCACTCACGACGGTCCCGCCCGTGAAGGCCCCGCCGCCCAGACCCAAGGCTACGGCACCCGCGCCAGCCAACTTTCCGAAGGTCGATGCCGACACTCAGCGCGAGCGTGACGCGGATCGCCGCCGAATTCTTGAGCAGGAGCTTGCAAACGAGGAAAAGCTGCTGGGCAGGGCCAGGAAAGAGCTCGAGGCGCAGGAATCGATACGGCTGGGCAGTGAGCGCAACTATCAACGCGTGCTCGACCGGCTTGAGCCCTACAAGAAAAAGGTCAAGCTGCACGAGGACAACGTCAATAACCTCCGGCGCGAGCTGGCCAACATTCGATAAGACCCGGTTCCCCGGGCTCAGCATGCCCACGCGCGCCGCAGGCGTCTCGCCGCTTTCTTACCCCTCAGCTGTTGGCGCAGTTCTTGCTCGGCTGTTAACCCGGTACTTGTGACATGAAAACTCTGGCGCTTTCCGGCCTCGATCTGCTGCCGACGGCGGTCGTGCTGGTCGACGCCCAGCTCACCGTGAATTACCTCAATCCGGCAGCCGAAAACCTGTTCGAAATGAGCAGCAAGAGCGTGTCGGGACAGCCGCTCGACAGGCTGGTCCACGACATCGCGCTCATCGAACGGGCGATCGGTTACGCGCGCACGAACAACTGCAGCTACACGGAGCATGAGCTCGAGCTGGGCATGAACGGGCGCATGCGTTCCTATCTCTCTTGCACCGTTACACCGGTCGATATGCCCGTGGACCAGTCGAGGGACGATATGCTGTTGCTCGAATTCCGCCACGTCGAGCGCCAGCTGTGGATCGCCCGCGAGGCGAGATTGCTCGAACAGAGCCAGGCCAACCGCGAGCTCATCCGCAACCTGGCGCACGAGATCAAGAACCCGCTCGGGGGCATCCGGGGCGCCGCTCAGCTCCTCGATCGCGAGCTGGATCGGCCCGACCTGCACGAGTACACGCAGGTAATCATGAACGAAGCCGACCGCCTGCAGTCGCTGATGGACCGGCTGCTCACCCCGCACCGGCTGCCGCGGCCCGCGCCGCTCAACATTCACGAGGTGCTCGACCGTGTGAGAAGCGTGATCCTTGCCGAGTATCCGGGCGGGATCGCGGTCGAGCGCGACTACGACGTGAGCCTGCCGACGTTGATCGGCGACAAGGAGCAGCTCATCCAGGCGGTTCTCAATATTGCACGCAACGCCGCCCAGGCCCTGCAAGGGCAGGGCCAAATCAGGTTGAGGACCCGCATTGTGCGGCAGGTCACCCTTGCGCGCCGCCGCTACCGCCATGCCATCGCCGTCGATGTGTGCGACAACGGTCCAGGCGTTGCGGATGAGTTGCGCGAGCGCGTCTTCCATCCGCTGGTGTCAGGGCGTGCCGGCGGCAGCGGACTTGGGCTCACACTTGCGCAGACCTTCGTAACACAGCATCGCGGCATGATCCATTTCGAGAGCGCACCGGGCGAGACGATTTTCACCATCCTGTTGCCCATAGAAGAAACGGGGAACAGGGAATAGGAAGCAGGAAACAGAAAAAATAAGGTTCCAAGGAGACTGGAGATGAACGTTTTTCCCATTCACGATTCACGATTCGCGATTCGCGTTTCACGGACAACATGAAGCCGGTCTGGATCATCGACGACGACCGTTCGATACGCTGGGTATTCGAGAAGGCGCTCACCCGCGAGAATATCGCGTTCAGGACCTTTGCCTCGGCGCACGAGGCAATCGCAGCGCTCGATATCGACGCCCCACAGGTAATAGTCAGTGACATCCGCATGCCGGGCGAGTCCGGCCTGGAACTGCTGCAGAAAGCCAAGGCGCTTCATGCGAGCTTGCCGGTGATCATCATGACAGCGTATTCCGACCTGGAAAGCGCAGTGGCGGCCTTTCAGGGCGGGGCTTACGAGTACCTGCCGAAGCCTTTCGATGTGGATCATGCAGTTGCACTGATCCGCCGCGCGCTCGATGAGAGCGCGCGCCAGGAAGGGGCGGTTGAAACGGCGGAGGCGAGTCCTGAGATCCTTGGCCAGGCGGCCGCGATGCAGGAGGTCTTCCGGGCGATCGGGCGGCTGTCACAGTCCCATGCGACGGTGATGATCACCGGCGAATCGGGCACCGGCAAGGAACTGGTGGCGCGCGCGCTGCATCGTCACAGCCCGCGCGCGGCAAAGCCATTCATTGCCATCAACACCGCAGCCATTCCGCGCGAGTTGCTGGAGTCCGAGTTGTTCGGGCACGAGCGAGGCGCGTTCACCGGCGCCCAGACCATGCGACGGGGCCGCTTCGAGCAGGCGGAAGGCGGCACACTGTTCCTTGACGAGATCGGTGACATGCCGCCGGAGCTGCAGACCCGGCTGCTGCGGGTCCTCTCGGACGGCAATTTTTATCGCGTCGGTGGCCACCAGCCGATCAAGGCGAACGTGCGGGTGATTGCGGCGACCCATCAGGATCTGGACGCGAGGGTCAAGCAGGGCTTGTTCCGCGAAGACCTGTTTCATCGCCTCAATGTGATCCGGCTGCGCTTGCCGCCGCTTCGGGAGCGGCGCGAGGACATAGCGCTGCTCGCGCGCCATTTTCTTGCGAAGAGCGCGCGCGATCTTGGCGTGGAAATGAAGCGGCTTTCCGATGCGACCGTGAAGCATCTGGCTGCGCAGGATTTGCCGGGAAACGTTCGACAGCTCGAGAATCTCTGCCATTGGCTCACCGTGATGGCGCCCTCGGTCAATATCGAGGTCAACGATCTCCCTCACGAGTTTCGGCCCGAACCGGGCAGCCTGGCAGCGCAGGGGTGGGTGAATGTGCTCGAGAAAGAAATCGAGTTGCGCTTGAATCGCGGCGAGACGGCGATCATGGAGGAGTTCGTGCGCTCCTTCGAGAAAGCCCTTATCGTCAAGGCGCTGGCCCATACCCGTGGCCGGCGGATCGAGGCGTCCCAGTTGCTGGGCCTCGGTCGCAACACCCTCACGCGCAAAGTGCAGGAGTTGGGGATCGACGCCGACGGCAAGAATCAGTGACTAGGTGATTAGATGACTAGGTGACTAAGTAGTTAGGTTGCCGCCCACCGGTTCAAGCTTCGTCCGTGTTATTCCGTGTGATTCCGTGGCCGATGATTTTTGGCTTCGAGGGACTTTTAGAGAGCGGTTCGAAACACCTAGTCACCGAGTTACCTGGTCGCTTAGTCACTAAGCTTGAGTTCGGCGACGACGGGTGCATGATCCGAGGGCCGCTCGGCACCGCGCGGCTCGATATCGATCGTGCAGGATGTGCATTGCTTCGCGAGCGGTTCCGACAACAGTATGTGATCGATCCGCAGGCCCCTCTTGCGCCGGAACCCATTCATCCGGTAGTCCCACCAGGTAAAGGCGCCCGCCGGCTGGTCGAAAAGCCGGAATGCGTCACTCAGACCGATCTCCGCCAGGTGTCGCAGCGCCGCGCGTTCCGGCTCGCTGAACAGAACCTTGCCTTCCCAGAGCTCCGGATCGTGGACGTCTCGTGCTTCAGGCGCGACGTTGAAATCACCCAGCACGGCGAGACGGGCATTGCGTGAGATCTCGTCCTTGAGCCACTCCCGCGCCGCTGAAAGCCAACGGAGTTTGTACTGGTACTTCTCGGATCCGACGCTCTCCCCGTTCGGGACGTAAAGGCACGCGATTCGAACGCCGCCTATAGTGGCGGCGAGAACGCGCTTTTGCTCGTCAGGAAATGCGGGGATGGCAGTTACCGTACCGGCGGCCGGCTCGCGGGAGAGAATTGCCACCCCGTTGTAGGTTTTCTGCCCGCTGAACAGCACGCGGTAGCCCGCGGCCTCGATCTCCGCGCGGGGAAAATTGACGTCCTCGAGCTTTGTTTCCTGCAGGCAAAGCACATCGGGCCGCTGCTTGCCAGCCCAGGCGAGAACTTGCGGAAGACGGACCTTAAGGGAGTTGACGTTCCAGGTCGCCAGCTTCATCTGGCCGCAGGCTGGCCCGCGGCCTGCTGACTTGCCTCGCCTCCAGGCGCGCCCTTGGCTGGCGCAGCAGCCGGTTGTTCAACCGGCGCGGGCCTTGCAGGTGGTTTGAATCCCAACGGCGGAGTCCTCGGATATCCCGCGAGGTCGAGCGCGGCATCCCAATCGCTCGCGAGATAGCCCTTCAGCCGGTTTGTCCCGACGAAGAGAACGGGCACCTCGACGCCGCCGGTCAGCTTCTCGAATGCTTCACGGTCAGCCTGGGGGTTTTTCTCCGTATGCGGCACACCGCGGCGCAACAAATGGGCGCGTGCGTTATCGCAGACTGAACCGCAGTCCAAGACCCAGAGCGTCACGGGGAAGTTCTTCACCGCTTGCTGCACGCTATACGGGAGTTCGCTCGTCTGAATGGTGCTGACATCGAGATCGCGGCGCTCCACGTTCTTCGCTCTGGGCGGCGGAGGGGTGTCGCGGTACTCGCGGTTGCCGTACTCGTCCGTCCAGATGTAGACCTGCTGTGCGGCGAACGACACGCCGGAAAAAATGCTAAGCGCCAATGCCAGTATCAAGAGCCGGCCCATAAGCGGCCTCCGCGATCACGAGTTTCGCGGTGACTGTAGCACTTCGACCCGTCTCGCGCAAAACGTGACGACCGTCACGTTCCCGCTGGCATGCCCTCCATACCGCTGTGTTTGAGCAACGCATCGATTTTCGGTTGGCGGCCGCGAAAAGCGACGAAAGACTCGAGAGCGGGACGGCTTCCTCCGACGCCTAGGATCTCATTCCAAAAATGATTGCCCGTGGCGGGATCAAGCACGCCGTTTTCCTCGAACAGGCTGTACGCATCCGCGGACAGGACTTCGGCCCATTTGTAGCTGTAGTAGCCCGCTGCATAGCCGCCCGCGAAGATATGCGAGAAATTGTTCGGGAACCGGTTGTACGGGGGCGGCACGATGACGGCAACCTGCGCGCGCACCTCGTTGAGCAGCTCCAGCGCGCTCTTGGCCCCTTCCGGGTCGTAGTCATAATGCAGGTGGAGATCGAAGAGGGAGAATTCGAGTTGCCGCACCATCTGCATGCCGCTCTGGAAATTCTTTGCCGCAAGCATCCGGTCGAAAAGCGGACGCGGCAACGGTTGGCCGGTGTCGACATGGCCGGTCATGGGCGAGAGCACGCCCCATTCCCAGCAGAAGTTTTCCATGAACTGGGACGGGAGCTCCACGGCGTCCCACTCGACACCGTTGATCCCCGAGACGCCAAGGTAATCCACGCGCGTGAGCAAATGATGCAGCCCGTGACCGAACTCGTGAAAGAGCGTAATGACCTCGTCGTGCGTGAAGAGCGCGGGCTTGCCACCCACCGGGGCGGAGAAGTTGCAGTTGAGGTACGCGACCGGCTGCTGGATGTCTGACGCCTTGCGCCGGCGCGTGATGGCCTCATCCATCCATGCGCCGCCGCGTTTGGACGGACGCGCATAGAGATCAACGTAGAATTGCCCGACCCGGGCGCCTGAGCCATCGCTGATGTCGTAGAACCGGACATCGGGATGCCAGACCGTGGCCTGCGCCGGCGTGATCCGCAGGCCATAGAGGGTCTCGATGAGCTTGAACATTCCCGGCATCACCCGGGTTTCGGGGAAATACTGTTTCACCTCCTGGTCGGAGAAGGCGTAGCGTTTGAGGCGCAGCTTCTCGGAGGCGTAGGCGAGATCCCAGGCCTCGAGCTGCTCGAGCCCGAGTTCCCGGCGCCCGAACCCGGTCAGTTCCCTCAGATCACGTTCTGCAAAGGGCCGCGCGCGCGCCGCAAGCTCCTCCAGAAACTGGCGCACCTGCTGTGGTGAATCCGCCATCTTGGGCTCGAGAGAGTACTCGGCATAATTCACGAAGCCCAGCAAACCGGCCAGCTCGCGGCGCAGGCTGACGATCTCGCGTATCAGCGGTGCGTTGTCCCACTCGGGCTTGCCGAACTCGGAGGCTCGCGTCACGTAGGCGCGGTACATGAGCTCGCGCAACCCGCGGTCCTCGGCGTATTGCATCACCGGCAGATACGACGGCGCATGCAGTGTGAACTTCCAGCCCGGCTTGCCGTCGGCCTTCGCGGCCTCGGCTGCCGCTGTCAAGACGTCTTCCGGAATGCCGGCGGTGCCAGCACGGTCGGTGACGTGATGCGTGAAAGCGTTGGTGGCGTCGAGCAGATTGTCGGAGAAGCGTGAGCCGAGCTCGGAGAGCCGCTCGCGGATCGCCATGAAGCGCGCTTTCTTCTCGGCGGGCAAGTCTGCGCCGCCCAGCCGGAAGTCGCGCAGCTCGTTTTCCACGATCTTGCGCTGGGCCTGCGACAGCGCTGCGAAGCCGGGGCCGCCATGCAGCGCCTTGAATTTGGCAAAAAGCCCTTCGTGCTGCCCCAGCTCCGTGTAGTACTGGGTGATCTTGGGCAAGTTGGCGTTATACACCTCGCGCAGCTCGGGGCTGTTCATGACCGCGTTGAGATGGCCGACGACGCCCCAGGCCCGGCCGAGACGCTCGTTGGCGTCCTCCAGGGGGTCGACGAACTCATTCCAGGTCGCAGGGACCTCGGGCGCGGCTAGCTGCGCGATCAGGGCGCGGTTGTCTGTTAGCAGCCGGTCGATCGCCGGCGCCACATGCTCCGGCTTGAATTCGGCAAATCGCGGCAGCCCCGAAAAATCGAGCAAGGGGTTCATAGCATTCGCTGTTCCGTGTTCCGTGTTCCGCGTTCAACGTTCCAAAAGCTACGTTCTTTGCAGGCGTTGTTGAACCTTGAACATGGAACCTTGAACTTTGAACCGGCTACTTGGCTTCGTAGACGACCTGGCCTTCGACCAGGGTATAGCGCACCTTCCCCTTGAGTTCGAATCCGAGGAACGGGCTGTTCTTGCCCTGGCTCTTCAACGCGTCGGGCTCGATTTTCCAGTACTGATCGGGGTCGAACAGGCAGACGTCGGCGACGTGCCCGGAGGAGAGATGGCCTGCGTCGATCCTGAGCACGCCGGCCGGCGCATCGGTGATCTTTGCCAGTGCGGAGAGCAGAGGCGTTTTCGATTCGTCCGCCCATTTGAGCGTGAGCGGAAGCAGGAGCTCAAGCCCGGTCGCGCCAGCCTCGGCTTCCGCGAACGGCAGTTGTTTGGCGTCCTCGTCCACGGGTGTGTGGTCCGAGCAGATCGCGTCGATGGTGCCGTCCGCGAGCGCCGCCCGCAGTGCATCGCGGTCGCGCTGGGTGCGCAGCGGGGGCATAAGGTGGCAATTCGGGTCGAAGTAGGCTACGTCCATCTCCGTGAGGTGCGCATGGTGCACAGCGATATCGCAGCTTACAGGGAGTCCCTGCGACTTTGCCTCCCGCGCCAGCGCCACGCCCTCGGCGCTCGAGAGCCGCGCCAGATGCACGCGCGCGCCGGTGTCTTTGACGAGAATCAGAATCGTGGAAATCGCTACGGTTTCGGCGCAGACCGGGATGCCGGGCAGGCCAAGACGGGTGGCGACCTGCCCGTCATGCGCCACGCCGTGCCGCGCCAGCGCCGGGTCCTGCGGCCGCAACCAGACCGGAAAGCCGAATGTCCCGGCATACTGGAGCGCGCGCCGCAGCGTTTCGTTGTCGCTGATTGGACACTCCGCATGCGAAAACGCGACGCAGCCAGCGTCAACGAGCTCGGCCATCTCGGTGAGACGCTCTCCCTTGAGGCCCTGGGTCAAGGCGCCGACCGGGTAGACGTGCGCCTGGTTGAGATTCTTCGCGCGAAACTTGAGCATCTCAACGAGACCCGGCTCGTCGAGCGGCGGGTCGGTGTCAGGCGGGCAGGCGAGGCTGGTCACCCCGCCGGCGATGGCCGCTTTCATCTCCGACTCAAGGGTTGCCATGTACTCGAAGCCCGGCTCGCGCAGCCGCGCGGCCAGATCCACGAGCCCCGGGCATACGACGAGATTGGCTGCGTCGATTACGCGGTTCGCGGTAAACCCGGCGGGGGCGTCACCGATCCCGACGATCTTGCCGGCAGCGATGTAGACGTCTTTCCGCGCGTCCACGCCGCTTTTCGGGTCGATGAGGCGGCCGCCTTTGATGTGGATCTTCATGGCTGAAGAAGGCGACCGGTGACCCGTGACCGGTAACTGGTGCAGTGTCTACGCATCACTCATCACCCGTTGCCCTTGGTGCCAGCCAGTATGCTCATCACCGCCATCCGGATGGCGATGCCGAATGTGACCTGCGGCAGGATCACGGACTGCTTGCCGTCGGCGACGCTCGAGTCGATCTCGACCCCGCGGTTCATGGGGCCGGGGTGCAGCACGATGGCATCCGGCCTGGCGAGCGCGAGCTTGTCGTCGGTGAGGCCATAGGATTTGTAGAACTCCTGTGGCGAGGGCAACAGCATGCCCTCCATGCGCTCGTTCTGCAGCCGCAGCATCATCACGACGTCCACGTCTTTCAGGCCCTGGTGCATGTCGTAGTACACATGCACGCCGAGTTGCTCCACGTTTGCAGGCAGCAATGTCTTGGGCGCAATGACGCGAATCTCGGGGCAACCGAGGGTCGTGAGTGCGTGGATCTGGGAACGCGCCACTCGCGAATGAAGGATGTCGCCCACGATCGCCACGCGAATGTTCGAGAAATCCTTTTTGTAGTGGCGCACCGTGTACATGTCGAGCAGGCCCTGGGTCGGGTGCGAATGGCGTCCGTCCCCGGCATTAATGACATGGATGTCCGGGGCAACGTGCCGCGCGATGAAATGGGGCGCGCCGCTCTCCCGGTGGCGCACGACGAACATGTCCGCGTGCATCGCCGAGAGATTGTCGACGGTGTCGAGCAGACTCTCCCCCTTGGTCTGGGAGGAGGCGCTGATATTCAGGTTGATGACGTCGGCCGAGAGGCGCTTTGCCGCGATCTCGAACGTCGTGCGGGTGCGCGTGGATGGCTCGAAGAAGAGATTGAAGACCGACTTGCCGCGCAGCAGCGGCACTTTTTTGACCTTGCCGCCGACGAATGACTTCGCGGTATCGAGTATCTGCCACAGGATCTCCGCCGGCAGGCCGTCCAGCGTGAGCAGGTGGTGGAGTTGGCCTTTCTTGTTGAGCTGCGGGTTCGAGGGATTGAGCCACATTACGGCTTCTCCTCGTGCAGCACGAAACTGAGGCGGCCTTTTGCATCGCGGGTGAGCTCCACGCTCTTGCCCGGCGGCAGCTGCGCGGTTGCGCCGATAAAATCGGCTGCGATCGGCAGTTGCCGGCCGCCGCGGTCGAGCAGCGCCGCGAGCTGCACGCGTCCGGGCCGGCCATAGTCGAAGATTTCGTTGAGCGCGGCACGTATGGTCCGACCGGTATAGAGCACGTCGTCGACGAGGACGAGATGGCGCTCCTCGACTTCGAAGGGAATTTCGGACCGCTGCACGTCGGGGTGCAGCCCGCGGCTCTGATAGTCGTCGCGGTAGAAAGAGACGTCGAGGGCGGCGAGCGGGACCTTGAGGTTGAACGCCTGGTGCAGCCGTTCCGCCACCCACACCCCGCCGGTATGGATGCCTATTAAACCCGTTTCCGGCCCCACCGCGGGCCGCATCTGCTCGATCAGCGCTTTCAGCAGCTGCTCGGCGTCAGGTAACGGGTTGCCGGGCATTGTTTTTGAGTTGTGATTCGCGCGATAGGGTATCACATTTCGTCGCTCCGCAGCGAGCAACGAAACGAAATTGGGCAACAGGGAACAGGCAAAACGAGGCAGGGGCGTTACCGGTTCGGCTTTTCACCATTTCCTATTTCCCATTTCCGATTTCCCGGGAGTTGGCGGCAGCGAAATAGGACTCGAGAATGCGCTGCGCGGCGACGGGATCGAGCCGGGATTTGAGCTTGGCCCCGCGGGCACCAGCCGCGCGCAAGTCGTGCTCTGCCTCGAACGAGGTGAGGTGCTCATCCACCAGTTCGGCGGGGATGCCGAAACGCCCGCTAAGTCGTTGTGCGAAGCGGCGCGCCAGCTGTCCGACCGGATGTTCCGATCCATCCGCGCGTGAGGGCAGTCCAACCACGAAGAGCGCCGGGCGCCATTCGGCTACCATCCGCTCGATGGCCGCGAATCGCGCGCGGTTGTCGGCTGCGGCGATGCTGGCGAGCGGGTGCGCCAGCCGTGTTTCGAAATCACCGACCGCGACGCCGATACGCCGCGTGCCAAAGTCAAACGCGAGCACAGTCGTGCTCGCGCTGTTCCGGGTTCGAGGTTCCGGGTTCCGGGTTTTTTCAGCGCCAGAGCTCACGATAGTTGACTCGGAACCTTGAACTCTGAACGCCGAACGTGATCAGGCGTGACCGGCCTGTTCGGAGAGGCTGGCAAAGTCGATGCCAAGGAGCTGCATGGCGGCGGGCAGGCGTTCTTCCGCAGGAAGATCGAAGATGACATCGGGCTTGGCTTGCACGGTCAGCCACGCATTCTGCGCCAGCTCATGCTCGAGTTGTCCCGGCGCCCAGCCCGCGTAGCCCAGCGTTACCAGGAGTTTGCCCGGGCCTTCGCCGCGCGCCACCGCCTGCAGTATGTCCTTTGAGGTTGTCAGTCCGATCTCGGAGCTCACAGCGAGCGTTGACTGCCATTCCCCGAGCGGCGTGTGGAGCACGAATCCACGATCGACCTGTACCGGGCCGCCAAAATGGATCGGGATCGCTTTCAGGGCCTCGCTGTTGAGCGGAATACTGACCTGCTCGAGCAGTGCCTGCAGGTCCATCTCGATCGGCCGGTTTACCACCACGCCGAGCGCGCCCTGATCGTTGTGCTCGCAGATGTACGTGAGCGTTCTGGCGAAGTGCGGATCGGCCATGTTGGGCATGGCGATCAGGAAGTGATGTGTGAGGTTCATTTGTTGCATTTTGAGATCCACCTTCGCGCAGCCCCCGGCCGTCGAGCGGCGCACTTTGCATCCGTCCTCGTGCGTCGAGCTCAACCTGAATGCCGCGTGCGCATCAATTGTAATTGTAAAAGGCCCGTCTGCGCTTCACAATTGCGGGCTGTTACGCTCTCCATTCAAAAATGTCCCGTTACGTTTCAAGCCTGTGCTGGTTCCGCCGCGACTTGCGCAGCGAGGACCACGCCGCGCTCTACGCAGCGCTCAAGGCGAGCGATCGGGTGTTCTGCGCTTTTGTCTTCGACACCGAAATCCTGGATAAGCTCCCCACTCGTCGCGACCGCCGGGTGGAATTCATCTGGGCGAGCATCGCGGAGCTGCGGCGCGGACTGGAAGCGCTCGGAGGCGGGCTTGAAGTGCTCTGCGGCCCGGCGCGGTCGGAGATCCCCAGGCTCGCGCTGGATCTGGGCGTCGAGGCCGTGTTTGCCAATCATGACTACGATCCAGCGGCTATCGCGCGTGACGAGGAGGTCGCCGCCGCGCTGGCCCGGGAAGGCATTGCGTGGCTCACGCGCAAGGATCAGGTCATCTTCGAAAAGGACGAGGTGCTGACGCAGGCGGGCAGGCCCTACACGGTTTTTACGCCGTACAAGAATGCGTGGCTGAAAAAGCTCGAGCCCTTTTTCCTGAAAGGTTATCCGGTCGGAAAATACCGCGCCCGGCTTGCGCCAGCCCGCGCGCAACGGACGCTCCAGCTTGCGGACATTGGATTCGAGAAGACGAACCTGACCGAGCTCGACCTGCCCACCGGCATGTCAGGCGCGAGGAATCTGTTCGCCGGGTTCCGCAAGCGCATGGACCGTTATCACGAGCGGCGCGATTTTCCTGCCCTGAAAGGCCCTTCGTATCTGTCCGTGCACCTGCGTTTCGGCACCATCTCGGTGCGTGAGGTGGCGCGCGCGGCGTGGCTTGCGCGCAGCCGCGGTGCGGAAGTCTGGCTGAACGAGCTCATCTGGCGCGACTTCTACCACATGATCCTTCACCATTTCCCGCGCGTCGTGGAACGTGCGTTCCGTCCCGAGTTCGATTCACTCACTTTTCCGAATGACGAGAAATTGTTCCGGGCCTGGTGCGAGGCACGTACCGGCTACCCGCTGGTCGACGCGGCGATGCGGCAGATCAACCAGACCGGCTACATGCACAACCGGCTGCGCATGGTGACGGCGTCGTTCCTGGTCAAGGACCTGCTGATCGACTGGCGTTGGGGCGAGCGCTATTTCGCAGAGCATCTGATCGATTTCGATCTCGCCGCCAATAATGGCGGCTGGCAGTGGGCCGCGTCCACCGGCTGTGACGCTCAGCCTTACTTCCGCATTTTCAATCCGGTCACGCAGTCACAGAAATTCGACGCGGACGGCAAGTTCATCCGGCGCTATTTGCCCGAGCTTGCGGGTTGCGATGACCGGCACATCCATGCACCGTGGCTGATGACGCCGGAACAGCAGCAAAAAGCCGGCGTCGTGATTGGGCGGGACTACCCCGCGCCTGTTGTCGATCACGACGTGCAGCGCAAGCGCGCTCTGGCGCTCTACCAACGCGCGAAGCGCCCGGCCTAGGCCGGACAGGCGCACCGGTCACGGGTCACCGGTCACGCATCGCCGGATCATTTGCGCCAGAACGCTGCAGTGAAAATGATGAGGAAAGTGAACAGCTCGAGCCGGCCCATCAGCATTGCCAGCGCGCAGACCCACGTCTGAAAATCAGTCAGACCAGCGTAGTTGGATGCAGGACCGACTTCATTGAGACCCGGGCCGATGTTGTTGAGAGAGGCGACTACCGCGGAAAAAGCGGTCATCGCATCCAGGCCGGAGAGCGCCAGCACCAGCGTCATCGTGACCATGGTGGCGGTCCAGGTGAAGAAGAAAGCAAGAACGGCGAAGATGATCTGATTGGGAATCGCTTGCTCGGCAACCTTGAGCGGCGTTACCGCCTGTGGATGCGAGAGTCGGTTGAATTCCCGGTAGACCTGCTTGAACAACACGACCGCCCGCACCATCTTTATCCCGCCTCCCGTCGAGCCGGAACAGCTCAGAAACGTGCCCAGGAAGAGCAACCAAAGCGGCGCGAACACTGGCCACAGGCTGTAGTCGGCCGTCGAATAACCGGTGGTGGTGCCCACTGAGATCACGTTGAATGCGGCAAGGCGCAAAGCCGTGACGAAATCCGGATAGTCGTTGCTGAGCCACAGGTAAGACGCAATCCCCAGCACGCTCAGTCCGGCGGTCATCACGAAGTAGCGCACCTCCACGTCGACGAGATAGGCTCTCGCGGTAAGGTGGCGTAACGCGACGAAGTGCGTCGCAAAGCTGATCCCGGCGAGCAGCATGAATACGATCGCGACCGACTCGATCAGCGGCGAATCGAAATAGCGGAAGCTCGCGTCGTGCGAAGAAAAGCCCCCCAACCCCATCGTCGTGAAGCTGTGCACCAGGGCGTCGATCCAGTTCATGCCCGCGCCGCGGTAGCTCAGGCAGCAGGCGGCCGTGAGCATGAGGTAGACGAACCACAATCCCTTGGCCGTCTCCGTGATGCGCGGCGTCAGGTGGTCGTTCTTCATCGGCCCCGGGATTTCGGCCTTGAAGAGCTGGCGTCCGCCGACACCGAGCAAAGGCAGCACGGCAACCGCGAGCACGATGACGCCCATGCCGCCTATCCATTGCAGCTGCCCGCGCCAGACGTTGATGGACGGAGGCAAGTCGTCGAGGCCGGACAGAACGGTGGCGCCGGTTGCGGTCAGCCCCGATACCGCCTCGAAGAAGGCGTCGGTGAAAGTAATGCCCTTGATCGTGAGCAGAAACGGGACAGTGGCAAACAGGGAGCCCCCGGTCCAGACCGCGACTACCAGCAGGATTCCCTCGCGGATGCCGATTTCTCGCTGGTAACGCCTTGTCGCGAGCCAGGCCCCGAGCCCGGTGCCGAAGTTCAGGGCCAGCGAAATGGCGAAGGCCCAGGTGACGCCGTCATGCAGGGCGGCCGATATGGCGATGGGGACCAGATGCGTGAGGCTCATGCCCATCGCGATCAGGCCCAGGAGAGGCAGGCAGCTCAGGATCCAGTTCATGACGTAAGCGCTCGGCGCAATGATACCGTCATCGCGCGGCCGCTGCGGAAATCAACGTGGCTGAAAGTCCGGCGCGCGGGTCAGAAAAAGCCAAGGTCGACTTGGAAGAGTTTCTCTATCTTCGGCACCATCCGCTTGTTCACGACGAATACGATGACGTGGTCCCCGGATTCGATGGTGATGTCGTGATGGGCGATGATCACCTGGTAGTCCTTGCCGCCCGCCTTGATTTCACCCGCTTTCGATTTTCCGTCGCGGCGCTCGCGCACGATCGCGCCGATGGTCGCGCCCTTCGGCAGCTCGACCTGCTCGATACGCCGGCCAACCACCTTTGACGAGGACGCATCGCCATGCGCGATCAATTCCAGGGCTTCCGCCGCCCCGCGCCGGAGGCTATGGACCACCGCGCAGTCCCCGCGCCGCACCCGGGCGAGCAGCGTGCCGATCGTCGCTTGCGCGGGAGAAATCGCGATGTCGATCTGGCCGGCTTGCACCAGGTTGGCATAGGAGGTGCGGTTGATGAGCGCGACCACCTTGCGCACGCCCATGCGCTTGGCGAGCAGCGACGACATGATGTTCGTCTCGTCGTCGTTGGTCAGCGCGCAGTAGACATCCATGTCGGCGATGTTTTCGCTGGCGAGCAGTTCCTCGTCGGTGACGTCGCCGGAGAGCACGAGCGTGTTGTTGAGCTCCGCGGCAAGCCGCTCCGCGGCGGGCTTGTTGAACTCGATGATCTTGACCTCGTAGCGGTTTTCGACCGCCTTCGCCAGGCGGCGGCCGATGTTGCCGCCTCCCCCGATCATGACGCGCTTGACCGGCTTGTCCATGCGGCGCAGCTCGCGCATAACCCCGCGGATGTCCGCCGTATCGGCCAGAAAAAAGACCTCGTCGCCTGCCTCGACGACCGTGTCTCCTTCCGGCATGATGGGGCTGTCGTGACGGAAGATTGCGGCCACTCGCGTGTCCACCTTCGGCATGTGCGCGCGCAGATTCGAGATCTCGTGGCCGACCAGAGGCCCGCCGTGGAACGCGCGCACCGCAACGAGGCTCACCTTGCCGTCGGCGAACTCTAGAACCTGCAGGGCCTCGGGAAACTCGAGCAGCTTCACGACGTAGTCCGTGATGACCTGCTCCGGGCAGATCGCGCTGTCGACAGCGAAATTTTCGCCCGAGAAGATCTCCGGATGAGACAGGTAATCGGCCGAGCGTATGCGCGCGATCTTGTTCGGGATGTTGAACATGGTCGCCGCCAGCTTGCAGGCGACCATATTCGTCTCGTCGCTCTGGGTGACGGCAAGGATCAGGTCGGCGTCGCGCGCGCCCGCCTGTTCCAGAATCGCCGGATGCGCAGCGTTACCGGTGACCGTGCGCAGATCGAGCCGATCCTGCAGTTTCTTCAACCGGTCGAAGCTGACATCGACGACGGTGATGTCATTCGCCTCCGAGACAAGGCTCTCGGCAACCGTGGAGCCCACCTGCCCGGCGCCGAGGATGACGATTCTCATGCGACCCCTGTAAAAAGCGCGATTCTAGACCCCTTTTACGCCCGGCAACAGCAGATGCGGCGGTGCCGCAAGACGGGGCCGGTTGTGCTCGCCGTGGCATAATGTCCTGATGATACAAGGCGCCAAGCCACTGACCCGTTTATATTTTTCCGGTGAGCTGCAGCCGGGCCGCAAATGCCTGCTGCCGCGATCTCAAGCCCGCCATGCCGTGCGCGTGCTGCGGCTGAAGGCCGGGGAAGAAATCATTCTGTTCAACGGAGACGGCACCGAGTATCGGGCCGTAATCGAAAGGCCGACGGAAGATGGTCTTGTCGTGCAGGTTCGCGAATCGCAGGCGGCCGACCGGGAAGCCCCGCTCCCGGTGACCCTGGCACAGGGCGTGTCGAGCGGCGAGCGCATGGACTTTACGCTGCAAAAGGCGGTTGAACTGGGCGTGGCGGCAATCCAGCCGCTCGTGACGAGCCGCAGCATCGTGCGGTTGGACGCGGAGCGCGCCGCAAAGCGTCTGGCGCACTGGCAGGGTGTCGTTATTGCCGCCTGCGAGCAATGCGGGCGCAATCGAGTGCCGAGGGTCGAGCCGCTGCGCGCGATCGACGAGTGGACCCGTGCCCTCGCGCGCGCGCCAGCCGCCGGCGTCCGGTTACTGCTTTCGCCTCGCGCATCGACCGGGCTGCGCAATCTGGAGCGGCCTGAAGCGGGCGTCCTGCTGCTGGCTGGTCCGGAGGGAGGATTGGCGCCGGAGGAGGAGCGCGACGCTTTGGCGGCGGGGTTTTCTGCCGTGCGGTTGGGGCCACGCGTGCTGCGCACTGAAACTGCTGCCCTGGCGGCGCTTGCCGCCCTGCAGGCGCTTTGGGGTGATTTTTGAAGCGGTGATGGCTGAACGGACGGGCGTAAGGCGTCGAACCGACCCGCTCCGTCCGTAGCACTTCTCATCGGATAGCGGTCACCATTTACCGTTCACGGGGCCATCGCGTAATATGTGCTTGAAATACCGCTGGAATAACGCGCCAGGGGAGGCGGACAGCGCGCCGCAATCAAAGGGAGACTGACCATTTCGAGTTCGTCAGAAAAGCCCCCGGTCGTCGAGCCCGGCACGGTGGGAACACTGCCGGTGTCCCGGCGGCAGCGCCTTAGGAGCCAGGATCGTTTCATCGACTGGTTCCAATCGGTCGCGCCTTACATTCACGCGTTTCGAGGCAGGACTTTCGTCATGGCGTTTGGCGGCGACGTGGTCGCAGACGGGCGTTTCCTCGATTTGACGCACGATCTGAACCTGCTCGCCGCGCTTGGTGTGCGGCTCGTCCTCGTTCATGGCGCGCGCCCGCAGATCGAGGAAAAACTGAAGGAGCGCCGCCGCCGCAGCCGCTTCCATTCCGGTCTGCGCGTCACCGACGACGCCGCGCTCGCGTGCGCCAAGGAAGCGAGCGGGCGCCTGCGGGTCGAGATCGAGGCATTGCTCTCCATGGGTCTTCCCAACTCGCCCATGGCAGGCGCAGATATCCGGGTCGCAAGCGGCAATTTCATCACCGCCAAACCGCTCGGCGTGAGAGACGGCGTGGACTTCATGCACACCGGTGAGGTGCGCAAGGTGGATGCCCTTGCCATCCAGCGGCGCCTCGACGATAACGAGCTCGTGCTGCTTTCCCCGCTCGGGTATTCCCCGACGGGCGAGGTATTCAACCTTGCGCTTGAGGACGTGGCAGCCTCGACCGCGACTGCGCTTAAGGCGGAGAAGCTCATCTTTCTGATGGATACGAACGGCGTCACGGGGCGACGCGGCGAGCTCTTGCGCGAGCTCACGGTGCATCAGGCCGAGGCGCTCCTTGCCAGGGGCGGGCAGGCCGATACCGACGTCGGTTTCTACCTGCCGTGGGCGGTGCGGGCATGCCGGGCGGGCGTTCGCCGCGCCCACCTCATCTCGGGCCACGTTGACGATGGGTTGCTGCTTGAGCTTTTTACGCACAAGGGCGTCGGCACCATGCTCACGCCGGATCCGATCGAGACGCAGCGTCCAGCGAAGCTCGATGACATCGGCGGCATCCTCCAGCTGATCGAACCGCTTGAGGCTGACGGGACGCTCGTCAAGCGCAACCGCGACCTGCTTGAGCGCGAGATCGGACGTTTTGTCGTGCTCGAGCACGACGGCATCGTCGTCGCGTGCGCTGCGCTCTATCCGTTCGGCGACGAGGCTGCTGGCGAACTCGCCTGCCTGGTGGTGCGCGACGATTTCCGTAACCAGGGCGCCGGCGAACGGCTGCTCCTGGAGATCGAGCGGCGCGCGCGCCGCCAGAAGCTGAAGCGTCTTTTTGTGCTTACCACGCGTGCCGAGCACTGGTTCATCGAGCGCGGCTTCGCCGAAGCCGGACCGGCGGCGCTGCCGCGCCGCAAGCGCGAACTCTACAACTATCAGCGCCGCTCGGTCGTGCTGGTGAAGCGTTTGCGGCGCGCCTGATGCGGCTCTGGCCGTTCCCGCTGTCGTTGCGGGCGCGCCTGCTGCTCGCGACGGCGCTGGTGCAGATCGTGATGCTGGCCCTCATCATCGGCCACAGCACGCAGCTCATGAACAACCAGCTCGCGGAGCGCGCGCAGCTGCATCTGGAGGAGCAGAAGCAGCTGCTCTCGGCGGCGCTGGCCGATCCGCTCCGGCGCGGCGACGACGCGGCTATCCGGGCGGTATTCGAGCGCGTGCGCCGGGACAACGGCATCGCCTATCTGCTGCTCTATGACCAGCGCGAAAGAGTCATCGCTTCCAGCGGCTGGCACGGGCAAGACGAGCTGCCGCGGCTCGACGGTTCCATTGCCGATCCGGGCGTGATCGAGAAGGGATGGTTCGAGACTGAAACCGCGATCGAGGCAGGGGGCGCGAGCGTCGGGCGCCTGCGTTTTGGGACCTCGACGTCGTTCATGCAGGCCGCGCAAGCGGAACTCATCCGCGACAATCTCATGATCGGGGCGGTGGCGCTGCTCGTCTCGCTCATTTCTATGACTGCGATTGCGTTCTGGCTCACGCGCAGTCTTACCCGGCTCACACGAGCGAGCGAGAGCCTCGCGGCGGGCGACCTCAATCTGCGTCTGCCGGTTGGGAGCGGCGATGAGGTGGGGCGTCTCACCCACGCTTTCAACACGATGGCGACCGTGCTGCAGGGCCGGATCAAGGCGCTGGCGGAAAGCGAGGCCAAGTTCACCGCCATCGCGGACTACAGCTATGACTGCGAATTGTGGATCAGCCAGGAGGGCAAGCTCATCTGGATCAATCCGCGCGTGCTCGACATGTTCGGCTACACGCCGGAGGAGTGCCTTGCGACCCAGAACTTTCCGGCTCCTTTCATCAGCGAGCCTGACGTCGGGCGCACGGTGCGGCAGGTCCGCCGCGCCTTGCGCGGAAACAGCGGGGCCAACTACGAGTTTCGCGCTCGCCGCAAGGACGGCTCGGAGTTCTGGGCCGCAGCCGACTGGCGCCCGATCTACGACAGCGATGGCGGCTACCTTGGCATCCGTATCAGCATTCGCGACATCAACCAGCGCAAGGAGGCCGAGCAGCGGCTGGAGAGCACGGTGGTCGAGCTGCGCGACTCGCAGGCTGTGCAGCAGGAGTATCTCACCCGCGCTCGCGATGAGCACGCCCGCCTCTCGGCGCTGCTCGGGGCGATGGATGTGGGGATTCTCTTCGTGTCGCATGACGACAAGGTCGTGTACAGCAATCCCGCCTTCACGCGCATCTGGATGATCGCGCCGGGGGCGAGCTTGATCGGCCGCAAGCCGGATGAAATTCTCGCCAGCTCGGACTGCGTGCTGGCGCGGCCGGACGAGCAGGCCAAACGGATTCTGCAACTTCCGCGCACGGGCGAGATCCTCGGCACACTCGAGCTCCAGATGGCCGACGGCCGTCTCATCACGCAGCAGGTGCACGCTGTAGAGGACGTGTACGGACGCCCCGTTGGCCATCTCTGGCTGTTCGAGGACGTCACTAGCGCGCGCCAGACGGCCGACCAGTTGGTGTACCTCGCCGAGCGCGACGCGCTGACCGGCCTCTACAACCGCCATCGCTTCAACGAGGAGCTAGCGCGCATGACCGCGGAGGCGGAACGCCACGGATCACGCGTCGCGCTGCTGTTTTTTGACCTGGATGAGTTCAAGTACATCAACGACACGTTCGGTCACCGCGCGGGCGACGCGATGCTGATCCGGGTCGCGGGCGAGGTAGCGGGCCAGGTGCGGCGCAACGAGATCATTGCGCGGCTGGGCGGCGACGAATTCGCGATTCTGGTGCCGGACGTTTCCGATGAGACACTGCGCGTTCTGGCCGACCGCATCACGCAGTCGATCGCCAACGTGCGGTTTCAGTTCGAAGGCCGAAGCCTGCGCCTCACCACCTCGCTCGGGATCGCTGTGCTGCCCGACCATGCCGACAACACCGAGGATCTGATCGCGCGCGCCGATACCGCGATGTACCAGGCGAAAGAGTCCGGCAAGAATGCCTGGAGAATCTACCGCAGCGACCTCGACACGACCCGGCAGATGGTCACGCAGCTGTCATGGAACGACCGAATCCTCCACGCCCTGGAGAACGACCTCATGGATCTCCAGTTTCAGGGCGTCTACTCGACCGTCGACGGATCGCTCTCGCATTTCGAGGTGCTGGTGCGCATGCGCGACAAGGACGAGCGCTCGCTCCATATCATGCCCGGGCAATTCATCCCGATGGCGGAGAAATCGGGCAAGATCCTGGACATCGACCGCTGGGTGTTGAGCGAGTCGATCCAAATGCTGGCAGACGTGCGGTCGATACCGGCGCTGGCCGTCAATATTTCCGGGCGCTCGTTCGACCAGCCGGCTCTGCCGCAATTCATCGCCGAGCAATTGAAGCGCTACGGCGTGGCGCCGCGTCGGCTTCTGGTCGAGCTAACCGAAACGTCGGCAGTCTCGGACCTGCACGATGCGCAACGATTCATCGAAGCGCTGCACCAGACCGGGTGCGGCGTGAGCCTGGATGATTTCGGAACGGGATTCTCCTCGTTCGCGTACCTCAAGCACCTGCAGGTCGATTCCGTCAAGATCGACGGTCTGTTCATTCGCAACCTCGCGAACGACGCCGACAACCAATTGTTCGTCAAGGCGATGGTCACGGTGGCGCGCGGTATGCACAAGACGACGATCGCCGAGTGCGTGGAAGATGAGGAGACCCTGAGCATGCTGAAGAGTTTCGAGGTCGACTGCGTGCAGGGTTTCTATCTGGAGCGGCCCCGTTCGAACCATCCGCTGCTGATGGGCACTTCTCGCTTAAAAAACACCAACATGGCGCTGCGGTTTACCTAGAACGGTCACCGCCTTAGTATTTTTCCCAACACATCTGTAACGCGCCAGCGGTACCCTTTAAAATTGGCTTATGCCTCGAATGGTCAAATGCGTGAAGCTCGGGCGCGAGGCGGAAGGGCTTGATTTTCCGCCATATCCGGGCGAGCTCGGCAAACGCGTCTTCGACAACGTGTCGAAGGAGGCGTGGAAACAGTGGCTCGAGTTGCAGAAGATGCTTGTGAACGAGAACCGTCTCAATCTGGCGGACAAGAGAGCGCGCGATTACCTCGCGCAGCAGATGGAAAAACACTTCTTTGGTGGCGGGGCAGATGCTGCCGCCGGATACGTACCCCCCTCCACGAAGCGGTAACCGCAATCACGGACAACGCAAGCGACGAGGCCACGGGCTGACGTCCGCGCCACCTGCGGCGTGGAAATGCCGCGCGGCGGTCAGGCGATGAACAAGCCACGTGACATCCCGGAGCTGTACGTCAACCGTGAACTCGGCCAGCTGGCTTTCAACCAGCGCGTGCTCGCCCAGGCTGAAAATCGCGCGACGCCCCTGCTCGAGCGCCTGCGGTTCCTGTGCATCGTCTCGAGCAATCTGGACGAATTCTTCGAGATCCGGGTCGCCGGGCTGAAGGCGGAAATCGAGGCCGGATCCCTTGCCATCGGGCCGGATCGCATGCCTGCCACGCAGGTGTTCGCGCAGGTGGCGAAGGAAGCGCACGCGCTCGTCGCCACCCAGTATCAGCTCCTCAACCAGGATATCCTGCCCGGACTGGCAAGCGAGGGAATCCGGTTCCTGCGGCGCGGGGACCTCACGCCAGCCCAGGCCGATTGGGTGAAGGCCTACTTCATGCGCGAGGTCATGCCCGTTCTCACGCCGATCGGTCTCGATCCATCTCATCCGTTTCCAAGGGTCCTCAACAAGAGCTTGAATTTTGCCGTCGAACTCGAGGGCAAGGACGCGTTCGGGCGCAACTCCGGCATCGCCATCGTGCAGGCGCCACGGGTGCTTCCCCGCGTCGTGCGCCTGCCGCGGGAGATCGCGGGCGCGGAGTACGATTTCGTGTTCCTGTCGTCGGTCCTGCATGAGCATGTCGGCGAGCTGTTCGCGGGGATGAAGATGGTCGACTGCTACCAGTTCCGCGTGACACGCAACAGCGAGCTTTTCGTCGACGAGGAGGAGGTGAAGGACCTTCGCACGGCGTTGCGCGGGGAGCTGCCGCATCGCCAGTTCGGGGACGAAGTCAGGCTTGAGATTGCCGAGAACTGCACTCCGCAGATCGCGGATTTTCTGCTTGCTCAGTTCAACCTCACTGAGGACGACCTCTACCGGGTCGATGGACCGGTTAACCTGGTTCGTCTGATGAGCGTGCCGGACGGAGTCAGCCGCCCGGATCTCAAGTATCCGGTCTTTCGGCCGGGCCTGCCGGCGCAGCTCGATGGCCCAGAAGACGTCTTCGCCGCGATCCGGGAAAGCGACATCCTGCTCTACCATCCGTTCCAGTCATTCCAGCCGGTCATCGCCCTTCTGGAGCAGGCGGCGCGCGACCCGGCGGTCGTGGCGATCAAGATGACGGTCTATCGCACCGGCGCGGAGTCCGAGCTGATGGACATCCTTATCGGCGCCGCGCGCAGCGGCAAGGAAGTCACGGTGGTGCTCGAGCTGCTCGCCCGTTTCGATGAGGAGGCCAATATCAACTGGGCGCAACGTCTCGAGGAGGTTGGCGCGCACGTGGTCTACGGCGTGGTGGGTCACAAGACCCACGCCAAGATGCTGCTCGTGGTGCGCCGCGAGGACGAGCGGCTGCGGCGTTACGTGCATCTGTCCACGGGGAATTACCATCCGCGCACGACCAAGCTCTACACCGACTTCGGCCTGTTCACGGCCAACGAGGAAATGGGCACGGACGTGAGCGATGTGTTCGTCCAGCTCACCGGTCTCGGCCGGGCGAGCAGGTTGAAGCACCTGTGGCAATCGCCGTTCACGCTGCACAAGCAGATTCTGCGCGCGATCCAGAATGAGGCCCACCACGCGCAGAATGGGAAAAAGGGCCGGATCATCGCCAAGATGAACGCGCTGCTCGAGCCCGCAACGATCGCCGCGCTCTATGAAGCTTCCGCTGCCGGGGTCGAGATCGACCTGATCGTGCGCGGGGTGTGCGCGCTGAAGCCGGGCATACCGGGCACCTCGGAGAACATCCGGGTACGCTCGATCGTGGGACGCTTTCTCGAGCACTCGAGACTGTTCTACTTTCACAATGACGGCGCGGAGGACGTCTATCTGTCGAGCGCGGACTGGATGGACCGAAATTTCTTCCGCCGCGTGGAGATCTGTTTTCCGGTGCTCGACGCCAAGCTCAAGCGGCGCGTCGTCAACGAAGGCCTGAAGCCCTATCTTGAAGACAACTGCCAGGCCTGGGAGATGGATGCAGAGGGGCGCTACGCGTTGCGGCAACCGCGGCGCAGCAAGGCGCTCTCCGCGCAAGAGATGCTGCTCGAGCAGCTTGCTCGCACTCAGGCCTCCTGATCGGGAAGCAGGATAACGAAAAGTGGCAATCGGATAAGGGACAACCGGAAGGTGCTTCCATCCGCCAGTGGCCGCTCGCCGATTTCGGATCTAATGTTTCCCGTTCCCGGGTTCTGACGTTTTTCCGCCCTATCAAGGGGCCGCCATGCCGCAGCGCCATCCAGCGACAGAAATCGAGCTAAAACTTCGGGTCGCTTCCAGCGCAATCCGTCGCCTCGCGAAGCATCGCGAGCTGAAAGGCACCGGGCGCTCGGTCACGCGGCGGCTCCGGAGCATTTACTACGACACCCCCGCGCTTGACCTTATGCGTCAGGGCATTGCGTTGAGGGTGAGGAAAGAAGGTGGCGTCTGGGTGCAAACGGTGAAAGGCGAGAGCACCGTGCGCGCCGGCCTGCACGAGCAGGCGGAGTCTGAAGCGCGGGTAGCGGGACCCGAGCCAGATCTCGCGCGCATTGAGGACCGGGCGCTCGCTGCGGCCCTGAGGCGCCCCGGGATACGAAATGAGTTGAGACCGCTGTTCGCCACTGATATCAGGCGCAGCCGCCGCCTGCTGAAGCCCGTCGAGGGTACGACCATCGAGGCCAGCATTGATCAGGGCATGATTTGCAGCGGCGGGCATGCGGAGCCGTTGGCAGAACTCGAGCTCGAATTAAAAGACGGAGACCGGGCGCAGCTCTATGCGCTCGCGTTGAAGGTGCAGAAAGACATCCCGCTGGCTCTCGAGAGTCGCTCAAAGGCGGAGCGGGGTTATGCGCTGCAGGGGGCGGATCAAGAGCCACCCGTTAGAGCGCGGCCGGCGGGGCTGAATCCGGGCATGTCCGTCAGCGACGCGTTCAAAGCGGTGATGTGGGCCAATCTCGCTCATCTGCACGCGAACGAGCGCGGCATGCTGGCAGGCGCCGACTCCGAGTTCCTGCATCAGATGCGCGTGGCGCTACGACGGCTGCGCTCGGCTCTTGGCGTGTTCTCGCCACCCATCGCTGAATCGGAAACCGAACCGCTGGCAGGGGACTTGAAGTGGCTTGCATCGAGGCTCGGGCCAGCTCGCGACTGGGACGTTTTCTTGGCCGAAACCTTTCCCCCAATCGAGACGGAGTTTGGCGCGCATGGCGAGCTGCGTGCTTTTGGCGCGCGATGCGGCGAGCTGCGGCGCTTGGCGAACGCAGGTGCGCGCCGCGCGGTGCGCTCGCACCGTTATCAGCGGCTGCTGCTGAGACTCGCGGCCTGGATCGCGACCGAGGGCTGGCACCTTTCGGCCGAAGGGCCGGCGAAAGACGCGCTTCAGATGCCCGTTACCGAGTTTGCCGCGACAGTACTGGAGAAGCGCTACCAGCAGGCGCGCAGGCGCGGCCGCCGCCTCGCCAAGCGGTCTCCGGCCGAGCTTCATCGGCTGCGAATTGCGATCAAGAAGTTCCGCTACGCGACTGATTTCTTCGCGAGCCTTTATGAAGGCAAGGCGGCGAGCGAGTTGCTGAGGCGCCTCGCTTGGCTGCAAGATATACTGGGTGCAATGAACGATGCTGCGACAGTTGCCGGCCTGATGACGCAGGGTTTCGGGGGCGCGCGGGGCAAGCATGTGCTCGAAGCCAAAGGGATCCTGCTGGGCTGGAGCCGGGGCCGCGCGGTACATCTGAAGCAGGAATTGAAAGGTGCGTGGAAGGCGTTCCGCGCCGCGAAGCGGTTCTGGTAAACCGCTCCGCGGTGTTCAATGTTCCGAGTTCCATGTTCGAAGTTCAATGCGAGGAACTTCGCGTACAACCATCGCCCAAACTTGAAACTTGAAACTTGAAACTTGAAACTTGAAACTTGAAACTTGAAACTTGAAACTTGAA
>Ga0209536_100002457_pt1 | contig 30247 bp, 20 predicted proteins | sample DeeMarSeWOR28_12_FD_187461 | JGI IMG/M metagenome (GOLD analysis project Ga0209536, IMG submission 187461) | Marine sediment microbial communities from White Oak River estuary, North Carolina - WOR-2-8_12 (SPAdes) (version 2) | ecosystem: Environmental > Aquatic > Marine > Intertidal zone >...
CGATGCGAGATAGGGCCTGGTCGGATCGCATCTGGTGAAGGTGTCAATGTATCTGCGTTCCAGGTCAGGATGTACGATCTTGTCGCTGCCGACCGCCCAGACAAGAATGCTAGGATGATTTCGCAACCACAGAACCTGATCCTCCCAGCTGCGGGCGACCAGATCGATATCCTCCGGGCTCGTGACGCCGCCGAATCGCTCATCCACCGGCTTGCCGAGATATTGTTCATGCTCCCAATGACAGCTCCAGCCGACCATCATCAGGACCCCGTAGCTGTCACACAGTTCGTATAGCGTGTGGTCCTTGCCCCAGATACCCTCGAGCCGGATGCAGTTGAGGTTCATGTGCTTGACGTACTTTATCTGAGTTTCGGTTTTTTGAGGCGTATCGGCCAGGAACAAATCATCGGTCCAGCCGCCGGCCCTTATCAGGACCTGCTTGCCGTTGATCTTAAAGCCGCGGTGCCCCTGTTCGTTGAAGTAATCTTCGACCCGGCGAATCCCGAATCTCATCCGGCATTTGTCGCAGGGTACGTCGGCTATAAGGAATTCCAGGCTCAGATCGTACAGTTCAGGCTTGCCAAGATCGTGCGGCCACCATACACGCGGCTTATCGATCTGCAGATCTTTATGCTGTGCGGGAGTGAATTCGATTAGCTTGCACTGGCCCGCGGCGAGTGTGATGGTTTTCTCGAAAGCGATCGAATCTATTTTGCCTGCAAGGACGCCGGTTACAGATTTGTCGCTATGATTAGTCAACTCGGCGCTGACCGTCAGGCTCGCCCTCTCAAGAGTCTCCGTATCCAGATCGGTTTGTACGAACGGATTCTCTATAGACACATTTCGGCAGTGACGCAGGGTTACGGGGCGGAATATCCCCATGTTGCGATCGGGAGGGGGCGGATTCCAGTCGACGAATCCGGTGGAGAAGTCACCCGGTTTCGGGGGCATCACCTCCACTGCCAGGGCATTGCTACCTTCCTGAGCGTAGTGCGAGATATCGAAACTGAATCGTCTGAATGCCCCGCGAACCTCAGCACAGTCGGCGACAAGCTTGCCGTTCAACCAGATATTTGCCGCGTAGTTGATTCCATCGAATTCCAGGAGTGTCGTTGCATTTGCCTGAACATCGTTCAAATGAAATTCGCTGCGATACCACCACGATTGCTCGAAACGCCCGGTTGGAATTTCCTTCAGATTCTGGCCAAAATAAGGGTCTTCGTACTCTCCTGCGTCGACAAGAGCCGCCAGGACTGTCGAAGGCACATGGATTTGGTACCAGTCTTCGGTTTCGAATTCTGCTGCGGAAATCTGCGACCCATCGGCACTCAGCCGGTCGGCGGACTGTATCTTCCAGCGGCTCAAACGAGATCGCGATAGCTCCAACGAATCTGTGCCCATGCCAAACTACTCCAGGAATAATTTCACTTTCATCGGGGCATTATATAGAATGCGTGGAAAGCTTCAATGATAACGTGACCTTAGCAGATGGATAGAAGAGGCGCCAGTGAGTGAGCGTATGAATACAACAGGTGTTGCGCTGATTGGATCGGGCTACATCTCCCATTATCACGCCTGCGGGCTCAAGGAGTTACCCGAGGTCGAATTGCGGGCATTGTGCAGCCTGGACGGCGAGCAGGCCGAGCAGTTTGCCAGGAAATACGGCATCGAAACGGTCACCGAGTGCATTGAAGACTTGACCGGCAGACAGGACATTCAGGCGGTGATTATCAGTACGCCCAACAAGTTTCACGCTCCCTACGCGATGGAGTTTATGAGGGGCGGCAAGGACGTGTTTGTCGAGAAACCCATGGCAGTCTCAGCATCGCAGGGTCGGGAAATGATCGAATGCGCCCGCAAAACCGGGCGGATCCTCATGGTCGGGCACATGTGGCGATATGACACGGAGGTAAATTACATTCGTGAGATTGTCGAATCGGGCAAGCTGGGTTCGATCATCAAGACCAAGGGATACGGGATTCATGTCAACTGGGGGCCCAGCGGCTGGTTCGTAGACAAGGATCTTGCTGGCGGGGGCGCACTGGCGGACATGGGAGTCCACGCTATCGACGCCGTGCGATACCTCCTGGGCGATCCCCGGCCAAAAGAAGTATATGCCAAAATCAGCACGCACTTTGGCGATTACGACGTGGATGATACGTCAGTTGTGATGATCACCTGGGAGACGGGGACAGTTTCGATCATCGAAAGCGGCTGGTGGCATCCGCACGCAGACGGTCCGGAAGCCGGCACGCAGCTCTTCGGTACGCTGGGCTACGCGAGCCTGTTTCCAACGTGCTACAAACTGAAGGTCGGCGAGAAGATGACCGAGACCGTGCCCGATATGCCCGAACGAAAGGAGCATTGCGATCAGGTGATGTACACTCGCCAGATGAAGCATTTCGTCGAATGTGTCCACACACGATCGGAGCCTCTCTGCGGCATGACGCAGGGGCAGGCGGTTCTTGAGATTGTGGATGCGGCCTACGAATCCGCCCGGACGGGAGGGGTTGTGAGAATATAGCGATCCGAGTCCTGTGCCGCTACGAATTGCGCGGCTTTGCCTTCGAACGCCAGATCATAATTGCTCCGACGGCTACAAGAATCAAACCGGCTCCCAGATTGGTCATTTTGCCGACAAAGGTTTCGGTAAAGAATATCGAAATCAGCACCACCGAGGCGAAGAAGCAGATGAACACCCCCAGAGCCATGTTGATTTGACTCATTCTGGCCTGCTCCAAGTCTCCTGAAGTCTGCTCGTCCTGTTCGTCCATCGTCATATCCATCAAGTATTCAAATATTAGAAGAAGATCGCTGCCGGCCGGTCAGATATCAAGTTTGTCGGCGTCTCAAGTCACCCCATCTGTCTGCAGTGGCTTCAACCGATATACCAATCCTTGCAGCCGGATCTCCGGATGGGGTTGTGTGAAAAGGCTTACCGACACCGTAATAATAGTGGCGGCGACAAACGACCACCACGACACGTACACAAACGGATCCTCAATAGTAAACAAATATCCCTTGAACCAATACATCAGGCCGGACGACATCATGCCGCCGACCAGACCGGCCAAACCTCCCCACTGAGTTGTTCCTTTCCAGAGGATGCCCAGCAGCAGCACGGAGAAAATCGGTCCTTGAAAGATTGATAAGAATGTCTGTATCGCGACGTATATCCCTTCATATCTGTCGTTTATTGGAGATGTTACGACACCCAAAAGTAGTATGGCAACGGTTGCAATTCGTCCAACCATCAGATAGTGCTGATCAGAATCGCCTTTACGGATGAATTTTTCATAGATGTCCTTTGTCCAAAGTGTTGCCGTTGAATTCAGCAGTGAATCTATGCTCGACATCAGTCCCGCAATAAATGCTGCAAACATCAATCCTCTCAGTCCCGGCGGAAGCAAGGTGCGTATCAAGGTCGGCAATGCCTTGTCGCCATCGTCCATTTCCGGATGAAGTACCAGCGCAATCAATCCGGGAAAAAGGACCAGAATCGGAATGAGCATCTTCAGGAAGGCAGCGAAAATCATGCTCGCCTTGGCATGCCATTCGTTCTTTGCTGAAAAACAACGCTGAACGATCTTCTGATTGCCGATCATATAGGCCATGGACATGACGAATGTAAGCCCGAACAGTATACCCGTCCAGGGATAGGGGGTCTTGGTGTCGACCGGCAGAATCAAATCAAAATGTTGCTCATAAGCCTGCCCCATAGCCGACACTTTCTCGACCAGGCCGCTCAACCCTCCTACATGATAGAATCCCAGGAACACGACGGCCCCGCCTCCTATGAACATGATAATCATCTGCACTACGTCCGTCATGACGACCGCTGTCAGGCCGCCGCAGAATGTGTATAGGCCAACCACTGTTGCCGTGACAATTATGGAGAACCAGTTTGGCCAGCCCATCAATTCGTTGAGCAATTTTGCACTCGCCCAGAAAATATTTCCCAGGCTGAACGCAAAAAAGACAATCCACGTCAGCGATGCAATCGTCCGGACAGTGTCATTGTAGCGCCTGCCCAGATATTCGGGGATAGTATAGAGCTTACTCTTCCAGAAACAGGGAATGAAGATAAACGCCGCCAGAAGCATGGCAGGCACCGAACCGATCCAGTCGAAATTGCCGACCGAAATCCCATGCCGGTATGCCTGGCCGGCGACGCCAATGAAGTCAGTTGCTCCAATGTCCGAGACGACAATCGACATGCCTATGGCCCAGAAAGGGAGCATCCTGCCGCCGAGAAAGAAATCAGTGGACGAGTGCACGAACTTCTTGAAATAGAGGCCCAGAAGAAGTGTGCCGACCAGATAGGATGTTACAACAAAATAATCTACTCCGGTGAGCATGGAATCATAGCTCCCAACAACTTCAGTGTTTTGCCGCCTTCTGTCACCATGACAACCGCCAAACCTATGACAGCAACATTCTTGTTGTCTAGTGCGATTTTTTGCTATAGTGTATGGATTAGACTTGGCAATACAATATATTTATTGGTGAATAGTCTTCATGGCCAGATTAGACCGAATTTTACCGCAATCAACTGCGCCGCAATCGCGAGATTATAGCTGCAGGATTTTGTTCTCAACCGTTCTCTTGGTTCTCAATGTATGTCCCTTTGCACATTCCGGGCCTGTGATCAAGTGGTGGATTTCGTCTGAGGATATGAAGAACAGGCTTTCGCAGCAGACCGATGCGGTCTTTTCGCCCATGCGGCGATTGCCCGGATCAGCGATCGTCGTAGATGATCAGACAACCTACCAGACGATCATCGGCCTCGGCAGCTCGCTGGAGCACAGCACCTGTTACAATATCTCGCTTTTGCCGGCGGACCAGCGGAGGAGAATACTCGAAAGCATCCTGGACAAGGATAAGGGAATCGGGATGAATTTGATGCGAATCTGTTTCGGCACATCCGACTTTACGGCTTCACCCTGGTACAGCTACGACGATCCGCCCGACAACAAACCGGATCCGGAACTCGAGCATTTCTCAATTGAAAGAGACAGGGAGTACGTACTGCCGATTCTTAAGATGGCAGTAGAGATCAATCCGGATCTGAAGTTCTTTGCCTCGCCCTGGAGCCCTCCGGCCTGGATGAAGGCCAACAAAAATATGTGCGGCGGCCGGTTGGATCCGCAATACTACAGACCGTTTGCCGAATACATGGCGCTAGCTGTTGAGGCATATGAGGCCGAGGGTTTTAGCATCATCGCAGTTACGCCTCAGAACGAGCCGGAGTATTGCCCCGACACGTATCCTACCTGCTGCTGGACCGCCGCCGAGCAGCGCGATTTTATCAGAGACCACCTCGGTCCGGTGTTCGCTATGCGCAATCTCTCGACAAAGATCTGGTGCTATGACCATAATTTCAACCATCCGAATTTTCCGGCGACTATTCTAAGGGATCGGCAGGCGGCAGAATACATCGATGGCACGGGCTTTCATCTCTACGAGGGCAAACCGTCCGCTATGACCTGGCTGCACGAGAAGTTCCCCGACAAGCACGTTTACTTTACCGAGGGATCGGTCTTCGATATGACCGGGGCAGTCGAGATCATATCCTATTTTCGAAACTGGGCCCGATGCTACAATGCCTGGGTGACGGTAATCGATCACAAGGCCCAACCCAATCCCGGGCCTCACGACTGCTCACCTACCTGCATTGTGTTGAACAGCAAAACGCTCGAGCTGGAATACCGTTTCGACTATTACATGTACGGGCATTTCATGAAGTTCGTAGAGCGCCGGGCCGTGCGAATTGACTCTACCTCTTTAACGAGTCTGCCGAACGTCGCGTTCAAGAACCCCGACGGTACGATTGTTCTTGTCGTCGCGAATCCGGGCAAGGAGACACAGGAGTTTTCGGTCGGCTACAATAAACTTGCCCTGCAGGCGAAACTGACGCCTGAGTCAATCGCAACCTTTGTCTGGAAGCCGTCAGGTTCGACTATTTCTCTCGACTCACCGAGGAATTGATGGAGCTTCGGAGTTGCTGTATGTCTGCCGGAGGATGCGATCGTCACCTGCTGTACGAGTGGATCTTGTCAGGCAACTTTCAAGGTCAAACGCAAAGCCTCAGAGCCTGGGGTATTATTGACGGTTGTGAAAAGGAGAATAGCCGTGAGCGACAATTGCTCTAGCAGACGGGATTTCTTGAAAGCAACAGGTTTTGGCGCGGCGATTTTGGCGTCCGGGTATGCACCGGCTCGGGCGCAGGGCGCTTCGGGCAAGCCGAACATCCTGATGATTATGGTCGATGATCTCGGGTACGGGGATCTGTCGAGCTATGGAGCGACGGATCTGAGAACGCCGGAGATTGACGGGCTCGTCGCCGATGGCATGAGGTTCGACAATTTCTACGCCAACTGCCCTGTCTGCTCGCCGACCCGCGCCTCGCTGCTTACGGGGCGCTATCCGGATCTAGTCGGCGTGCCCGGCGTTATACGTACGCATCTGCGGAACAACTGGGGCTGGCTGTCTTCGCATGCCGTGCTCTTACCGGAGCTGCTGAAGTTGGCAGGCTACCATACGGCCATTGTCGGAAAATGGCACCTCGGTCTGGAATCGCCCAACACTCCTAACGACAGGGGCTTCGACCACTTCGCCGGCTATCTCGGTGACATGATGGATGACTATTACAAGCATCGTCGCCACGGCATAAACTACATGAGGCTCAATGGACAGGAAATCGACCCACCCGGTCACGCGACGGATCTGTTCACCGACTGGGCAATCGACTATATCGGCGAGCGCAGCAAGTCAAAGCAGCCTTTCTTTTTGTACCTTGCGTATAACGCGCCGCATACGCCGATTCAGCCGCCTGCGAACTGGCTCGAACGAGTCAAGACACGCCAGCCTGCCATGACCGACAAGCGGGCCAAACTCGTTGCTCTGATCGAGCACATGGACGACGGGATCGGCAGGGTGCTCGCGGCACTGAAAGACTCGGGGGTCAGTGACAATACTCTGATTGTCTTTACCTCCGACAACGGAGGTCAGCTCAACGTCGGCGCCAACAACGGTCCGCTGCGAGCAGGCAAGCAAGACATGTACGAGGGGGGCATCCGCGTTCCGATGTGCGCGGTCTGGTCCGGCAGGATCAAGCCCGGCACGCGCAGCGAGCGCGTCGGACTGACGATGGATCTGTTTGCGACGATCTGTGAAGCGGCCGCAGCGCGCATCACTCACCAGATCGACGGCCGCAGTATCCTGCCGACATTGCTCGGCAAACGTCAGCCGGCGGAGGATCGTTTCCTGTTCTGGGTTCGCCGCGAGGGTGGTCACTACGGCGGACGTGCATATTACGCCGCACGCTACGGCGATTATAAGCTCGTGCAGAACAGCCCTTTCGAGCCGATGCAGCTTTTTAACCTAAAGGACGACCCACAGGAGAAGAATCCGCTGAGTAGAAAAGACCGGATGTATCAGAGGCTATTCGGCGCTCTTGTCAACCACATCATCGAGGCCGGCGCTGTGCCCTGGGAGAAATATCCTGCACGGGTGGGCGATTCCTAGCCGGTGGGAAATGGTGTGCCCTGGTGTTGGTTCGAGTAGAGCTCTCCAGATCACTTGAACCTTGACATAGAGAACCGATTGCGGATACAACAAGAACAAACAATTAAGGCTAACCGCAATGGTATTGCACGAAGGTCCTGGAGGCAACGTCAATATGAAAGTGAAATTGTCCGCTCTGAGGCTGTTGTTGTCAGCCTGTTTGTCTCTGGTTTCAGCCGCCGGTGCTCAGACTGTTTTGGTCGAGGCTGAAGGCTTTGACGATCACGGCGGCTGGGTGGTTGACCAGCAGTTCATGGACCAGATGGGCTCGCCCTTTTTGCTGGCTCATGGCCTTGGTAAGCCTGTCAGGGATGCGGCGACGGCCGTGTTGTTTCCCAGGCCCGGCGAATATCGCCTGTGGGTGCGCACGCGCGATTGGGTCGCGCCTTGGAAAGCGCCCGGCGCGCCGGGCAGATTCCAGCTTATCGTTGACGGCAGGGCGGTTGAGACCTTATTCGGCACTCAAGGCGCACACTGGCACTGGCAGGATGGCGGAATGGTCCAGATTGCCAAGAAGAAGGTCGCCGTGAGACTGCACGATCTGACCGGCTTCGACGGCAGATGCGATGCAATTGTCTTTTCGGCCGATGCAGGTTTTGTCCCGCCGAATGAAAGCGAGCCTATGGCGGCCTTTCGCAAACGGATGCTCGGTTTGCCTGAGAAGCCGCAGAATGCGGGCGATTTTGATCTGGTCGTGGTCGGAGGCGGCATAGCCGGTACGTGCACAGCGATCTCGGCGGCGCGGCTGGGCTTACAGGTGGCGCTGATACAGAACCGTCCCGTGCTCGGCGGCAACAACAGCTCTGAAGTCCGCGTCCATCTCAACGGCCAAATCAATCTGCCTCCGTACCCGGCACTGGGTGACGTCGTCAGGGAACTCGACACGGGCTATCGAGGAAACGCCCAGCCTGCCAGACACTACGACGACCAGCAGAAGCTCAATGTTGTCAGGGCCGAGAGGAACATCCATTTGTACCTGAACATGCACGCCTTCAAAGTCGAGAAGCAGGGCGATCGGATTGTGGCCGTAGTTGCTCGCCATACCGTCAACAGCAGCCGGGTACGGTTCACCGCTCCTTTGTTTGCAGACTGCACCGGGGACGGAACGCTCGGATTTCTGGCCGGCGCAGATTACCGCATGGGGCGTGAGAGCAGTGACCAGACCGATGAATCACTCGCGCCGGAGAAGCCCGACAAGATGACAATGGGCGCGTCGGTCCAGTGGTATTCCGAGTCGACCGGGCAACAGGAGAACTTTCCCGACTGTCCCTGGGCCTTGCAGTTCAATGAAGAGAGCTGTCACTACCTGACGAGGGGAGACTGGGACTGGGAGGCGGGGATGAACCGCGACCAGATAGCCGAATTCGAGTACATCCGAGATCATGCCCTGCGGGCGGTGTACGGTAACTGGGCCTTCCTGAAGAATCACAGCCGAGAGATGGCGAAATTTGCCGACCGCAGGCTCGAGTGGGTCGCTTTTATCGCGGGCAAGCGTGAGTCCCGCAGACTGCTGGGTGACGTGATCTTGCAGCAGCAGGACATTCAGCTTCGAAAAAAATTTGCCGATGCGTTCGTGACGACCACATGGTCCATCGACCTTCACTATCCGGCCCCTGAAAACACCAAGCACTTCCCGGGCAGTGAGTTTCGCTCGATTGCCAAGTTCACCAAAATCGAGCCCTATCCGATTCCCTACCGCAGTCTATATTCGCGCAATGTCGGCAATCTGCTGATGGCGGGTCGCTGCATCAGCGTGACACACGTAGCGCTGGGAACGGTCCGCGTGATGCGCACCGGCGGCATGATGGGTGAGCTGATAGGTATGGCGGCATCATTGTGCAAAAAGCACAACACCGATCCACGCGGCGTTTATCAAAACCACCTGGGCGAGCTGAAGCGCTTAGCCCGACGCGGTGTGGGAAAGCACGGCGAAAGATAAACGCAGGCTTTCTTGTACAATCCTTTAGAAGGCTGGCTGGTTTGCTCTGGAGGATTCTCGGGAACAAAATCCAGTGAGGGCATTCTGGGAATCTCGTTAACCGCTCACGGTATTTCCGAAGTCCACCGAAAGTTGTATAAGGCGGTGGAGTTTTCACCCGATATAGCCGCCAGCCTCGGCATGAAACCAAAAGCAGCAAGACCTCAACTCAAATGGAAGAAAAGAGGATACAGGGCTGAGGTGCGGAGGGAGAGGAAAAAGCGAGATATCCCCAGCCCTGTGAATGTGCCATAAAGATACCGTAAGCTTAATCACCTACCAAACCCAATATATCAAATTGGCTTGTCCAAAGCAATACTATTCTTCGGAAAAAAACGCTCAAACGCGGCTAAAGGATGTTTGTGTTCCCAGCACTCATAACTATCTTGTTGGTAGGCGCTTATCGAAGTAGGGGGCTGGGGAATTAGTGCTGTTTCAAGGAAAATGTTCCGGCCAGGCAAAGAAAAAGGGCTGAGGCAAGGAGGAAAGGAGGATTGAAAACCCCAGCCCCTAATCCGTTAATTACTATTACGTTCGATTCGACAGAAAGTTCACTCAATTATGAGCTCTCATCGCGTCAGATCCAGCTGTTTGGGTAGCGAAAGAAGAATGAAGGGCTGAGGTCAGGAGGAGAGAAGTGAAGTTTCATACCTCAGCCCGTGGCTTTGTGTTCTTATCCTACGAGCCTGAGAGACAAAAGTTCGCGCGCAGGCAAAGAAACATCATGTTCACTGTGGCCGGAGGTGAGAAAGAGCTTCGCAATATGCCAAAAACTACGGTTATCCCCCAAGTTCGAGTTTAGGTCATCCTGAAGCTTGCCTGGTCCTACAGCTCACCAAGGCCTGCTGACGAAAGAAGGATCGGCTGCCAACCCGACCGCCAAGAACCGACGGCTTTCCGTCTCATGCTGGAAATGCAGGGAGGGATTGACCATTATTGGGCCGTAAACGGATGTTGAGGATTGTCAAAAGCCGTTATTGACGAATGGGGGCTATTCGGCTATCCTCTTGTTTTGCCGTTGTCGCCAAGGCTGCAATCCCCACTGGCAGAGTCTTGCTGCGACGGGGCGGGCTAGTTCACACTTATTTAAGAAAGATTTTGTGATGCTCAAGAGAACGCATGATTGTGCCCAGCTTCGGCTGGATGACGCCGGTGCGAAGGTTACGTTGGCGGGGTGGGTTCATTCCTATCGCGATCACGGCAATTTGGTGTTCATAGATCTGCGCGACCGGGAGGGCCTGACCCAGATAGTTTTCGACCCTGAGACCCAGGGCGAAGCTCACAAGCTGGCCAGGACGGCCCGCTGCGAATGGGTGATTGCCGTCGAGGGAGTTGTCCAGCCCCGAAGTGAAGGGATGGCAAATCCGAAACTGGCTACCGGCCAGATCGAGGTCGCCGCCGAGCGGCTCGAGGTCCTGAATAAGTCGAAAACACCGCCATTTGAAATCGACGCCGCCGACAAGACGGGCGAGGAAGTGAGGCTGGTCAGCCGATATATCGACCTTCGCCGACCCCAGATGCAAAGCAAACTGCGCACGCGCCACAATGTCACGACGCTCGTGCGGGATTATTACGACAAGTTGGGCTTCTGGGAGATTGAGACCCCGATGCTGGCCAAGAGCACGCCGGAGGGGGCGAGGGATTTTCTCGTGCCGAGCAGGCTGAGCCAGAACTGCTTCTACGCTCTGCCGCAATCGCCGCAACTGTTCAAGCAGATGCTGATGGTCAGCGGCGTGGATAAGTACTTCCAGATCGTACGATGCTTCCGCGATGAGGACCCTCGCGCCGACAGACAGGCGGAGTTCACGCAGATCGACGTCGAGATGAGCTTCGTAGACAGCGACGATGTAATAGCTGTCCATTCAAGTCTGGTCGCGCGAATCTGGAAAGAGATACTGGATGTTGACGTTCCGCTACCGATACGGCGCATGTCGTACAATGATGCGATGGCCGACTACGGCACCGACAGGCCCGACCTGCGTTTCGATATGAAGCTCGGGGACATTGGCGAGATGGCAAGGCAGAGTACGTTCAAGGTCTTCACCGGGGCCATTGACAACGGCGGCGTAGTCAAGGGTCTCTGCGCCACCGGCGGAGAGAAGTATTCCCGCAGCGATATCGAAAAGACGCTCACCAGTTTCGCAGGTGACTACGGCGCAAAGGGGTTGGCCTGGGCCAAGGTCAAGTCGGAGGACGGCAAGTCCTCGCTGGTTGGCGGTTGTGCAAAGTTTTTCCGCGAGGATTTGCAGCAGCAATTGATCGAACGCTTTGGTGCAAAGGACGGAGATCTGCTGCTGTTTGTTGCCGATAGTGAGGAAGCCGCCAACAAGGCTCTGGCGCCCCTGAGGTGCAAACTAGCCCGCGATCTGGAGTTGTACGATCCGGAGCGATTCGAATTCGTCTGGATTGTGGACTTTCCGCTCTTCGAGTGGAACGAGGGTGACAGGCGGTACGATTCGCTGCATCATCCGTTTACGTCTCCTGTCGAAGAGGATTTGGGTAAGCTCGAAACCGACCCGGCCAACATCTGTTCGCAGGCGTACGACATTGTCGTCAACGGCTCGGAAATCGGCGGGGGCAGCGTTCGTATTCACGATCCGGCGGTCCAGCAGAAGGTTTTCGATCTGCTCAACATCTCGCGAGAGCAGGCCCAGCAGCGGTTTGGGTTCTTCCTGAAGGCCCTCGAATACGGTGCCCCCCCTCACGGGGGAATAGCCTTCGGTCTCGACCGCGTAGTCATGCTGCTAACCGGCACCGAGAACATTCGGGATGTCATCGCGTTTCCGAAGACCCAGCGCGGCCAGTGTCTCCTGACCGACGCCCCGAGCGAGGTGGACCCCAAACAGCTTGACGAGCTTAACCTCCGCATGCAGAAACACTCACACGTAGTCGAGCAGGAAACAGACGAGCATAAGTGACAGTCCGGGGGCAGATTCTGATTTTATGCCGATCGATCTACGTCACATTACCAAGAGGCTCAAGAATCTCAAGCGGATCTGGCCGTTGTCGCTGGCGAGAAAAGTGCAGGCCACATTCGGGGCAGCGGTGATACTCGTGCTGACGCTGGCGCTTTCGATCCCCTACATCTGGATGGGCAAGCTCACCACAAAGGGTCTGCTCGATGCCGAGCGATCGAGATCGAATGTTCTGCTCGATCGACACTTCCAGCTCAAGGGAGACAGCCAGACTCTCTCGGCGCTTGACGATGCCGGACGGCAGCGAGATCCGAATGACAACGAGATAAGCTGGATTCGCTTCACGGAACAGGATGTAAACGGCCTGCCGGAATTGAGCGAAGAAACCAAAAAAGAGATCGAGAAGCTCCTAGGCGACCAGGACAGAGACGACCATATCTTTTTTCCCGCCGGGCAAGGTGGTTCCGAGAGCAACTATATACGAATCTTCAGGGCTACCGATAGCTGCATAAGCTGTCACACTCAGCAGGGCACCGCCAGTCCGTTCGATCTGAACAAGCCCATAGGTGCGGCCCTCATTCGGTCCCGGGGCCTTGCCGGCGAAAGGGAAAACACGGTCTTTATGAATCGGATCTGGATCATCGTGGCCGGCCTTATAGGCGGCACCGGGGCGATTGTCACCTTCTATGTAATAACACAACGTCTGATTCTGCGGCCCATCCGGCAACTGCGGGCGCTTGCGAATAATGTCGCCGAGGGAAATCTCGAAACAAGAAGCGCGATCGCCACGCGGGACGAATACGAGAAGTTGGCCACGGCATTCAATAACATGCTCGACGTGATACAGGCGACGCAGCAGAAGCTGCGCCAGGCAAACAAGCAACTAGACGCCAAGATAGCCGAGCTTTCGGGCCGAAATATCGAGTTGTTCAAGGCGAACAAGATAAAGAGCGAGTTTCTGGCCAACATCTCACACGAGTTTAGAACGCCGCTCAACGCTATTCTGGGTTTCGCCCAGGTCCTCAGGGAAAAACCTGTCGGATTGAAAAAGGCCAAGGCGCAAAGATATGCCGAGAATATTCTCACCAGCGGAAACAGCCTTTTGAACATGATCAACGACCTGCTGGATCTGGCCAAAGCGCGCGCCGGGAAGATGGATCTGCATATAGAAAAGACCTCCGTGGCCGATCTGCTCGAAGCTGTTGCTTCTGAGTTCTCGCTGCTGGCCGAGGAGAAGAAAATCAAAGTCAAATTGTCTGTCGATCCGGATTTGCCGATGCTCGTGACCGATGTCGGCAGGGTCCGGCAGATACTGTACAATTTCCTCAGTAACGCCCTGAAGTTTACACCGGCTCGGGGCAAGATCGAGATTGAGGCGATATTCCCATCGCCCGGGACGCAAAGCACCGGGCCCGAGGGCCGGATGATCCGGATCGCCGTAACCGATTCCGGCTGTGGTGTGGCCGGTTCCGACAAGAAGAAGATATTCGAAAAATTCCGCCAGGCCGACGGCTCGATTACCCGTGAATCGACCGGCAGCGGGCTGGGGCTGACCATCAGCACCGAATTAGCCGCGATGCTGGCCGGCAGTATCGGCCTGGAAAGCCCGCCCAAGAGGGGCAAGAAGGGCTCGACGTTCTGGCTCGATATTCCGATCACGCTGACCGGAGAAGATGACAAGGCCAGCGGAAAGACGGATTCTGCCTGAAGCAGTCCGTTTTCTTCTTTCTTGAGTCTGCAGGTGTGTTTGGAGATTCTTTGTTCCGGCTTCTGCCGGGTAAGGAGAGAATCATGCGTTTGATGCGTTTGTTCTTGTTTGTTCTGTTGCTGGTAAGTGTCGCGTCCGCCGTTGCGGCTGCAGGGGCCGAGACCCATCCGTTTTCCGTCCACGATATGCTGGCGATGGACCGGCTTTCCGATCCGCAGGTCTCGCCGGACGGCGAGTCGATTGTTTTCGTGAAGCGCCAAACCGATCTTGAAGCCGACAGAGGGCGGACCGATTTGTGGTTTGTCGGTGTCGACGGGACCAATCTTCGCCGGCTGACGTCCCATCAGGCGGCTGATTCCAATCCCCGCTGGGCGCCGGACGGCGGATTGATCTGGTTTATTTCGACCCGCTCGGATTCTGCGCAAGTTTGGCGGATTGCCATTGACGGTGGGGAGGCCGAGCAGGTGACTGATGAGCCTCTTGACGTCGGCAATCTAATCGTCTCCCGCGACGGCGAGCACATTGCTTTTACAATGGAAGTCTTCCCGGACGGCAGTACGCCGAGCGAAACCAAGGGCAGGATCGAGAAAACAGAAAAGGCAAAGACAACCGGACGGCTCTACGAGCGGATATTCGTCCGGCACTGGGATACGTGGAAGGACGGCCGGCGATCGCATCTGTTTGTGATGCCCGTTGCCGGAGGCGATGTAGTGGACGTTATGCGTGATATGGATGCGGACACTCCCTCCAAGCCATTCGGCGGACCTGAGGAAATTACGTTCGCACCGGACGGCCAAGGCGTCATCTTTTCGGCCCGTGATGTGGGCGCAGAAGAACCGTGGTCGACGGACTTCGATCTTTACTTTGCGCCCGTTGACGGTTCCGAGCGCCCTATATGTTTGACTGAGAAGAACAGTGCCTGGGACACGAATCCTCTCTTCTCTCCCGACGGCGAGATTCTTGCGTACCTGGCAATGGCCAGAGCTGGTTATGAATCGGACAGGCTTCGGATCATCCTGCGGCGCTGGCCCGGCGCCGGAGAGCGGGTTTTGACCGAGGATTGGGACCGCAGCCCATCGTCGATTTGCTTTTCGGCCGACGGCAAGACGATCTATGCAACGGCGACCAACCTGGGGCAGCGTTCTCTGTTTGCCGTCGATGTGAGAACCGGCGCGGTCGAGACCGTTTTGAAGGAAGGCAGCATTCGCTCGCCGGCCATCGCGGGTTCGAGGATTGTTTACGGCATGGATACCCTGCGCTGCCCTGTAGAATTCTACAGCGTCAAACCTGACGGCAGTGACGTGCGAAGAATCACGACTATCAATTCCGAAAAAGTTGCGGCTGTTCGAATGGGCGACTACGAGCAGTTTACGTTCGCCGGCTGGAACGATGAAACGGTTTATTGCTATGTCGTCAGGCCTGTTGATTTCGACGCGAAGAAAAAGTATCCCGTGGCCTTTCTAATCCACGGAGGCCCGCAGGGTTCATTCGGCAACAGTTTTCACTATCGCTGGAACCCTCAGGCCTACGCCGGGGCGGGCTACGCTGCCGTCATGGTGGATTTCCACGGCTCTACCGGGTACGGGCAGGCCTTCTGCGATTCGATCCGTGGCGACTGGGGCGGCAAACCGCTGGAAGACCTGCAGAAGGGTCTGGCCGCCGCATTGAAGCGCTACCCTTGGATGGACGGCGAGAGAGTCGGCGCCCTGGGCGCGTCGTTTGGCGGTTTTATGATTAACTGGATAGCGGGCAACTGGCCCGACCGTTTTCGCTGCATGGTCAACCACGACGGCAATCTCTGTGAACGGATGGCGTACTACGATACCGAGGAACTTTGGTTTCCCGAGTGGGACCATCTCGGAACACCCTGGGACAATGCAGAAGGCTACGAAAAGCACAATCCTGTAAACTTCGTCAAGAACTGGAAGACGCCGATGTTAGTCATCCACGGAGCGCTGGATTTCAGGGTGGCAGATACGCAGGGTCTGGCCACCTTTAATGCTCTCCAGCGCAGGGGCATCCCGAGCAAGCTGCTCTACTTCCCTGACGAAAATCACTGGGTACTTAAGCCGGCGAATTCCATCCTTTGGCACGAAACCGTCATTGGCTGGCTGGATCAATGGGTGAAAAAATGATCGTTGATTACTGATTGTCGATGGTTTATTATCTTGCTCGGATATTGGGCTGCAGTTCGGCCTCCTTCGTTTTGTAACAACTGTGTGATGATGGCCAAGAAGCATGTAAGAGCGATTTTTCCGGGCTCGTTCGATCCGCTTACGAACGGGCATCTGGATGTTATCGAGCGCGGCATGAAGCTCTTTGACGAGCTTATCGTCGCTGTGGGGCGAAGTCCGGTCAAGAATCAGCTATTCACGCCCGAAGAGCGTGTGGAGATGATCGCCGAGCTGCTCGAAACCAAGAACATGCCGGGAGTTTCGGTGGAAAGTTTCGAAGGGCTGACGGTCGAATATGCGGCCTGCAAGAAGGCGGATGTTATCCTGCGCGGGCTGCGCAGTCTTACCGACGTTCAATACGAATTCCAGCTCGCCATGACCAACCGTGCCGTCGCGGGGATTGAAACGATCTTCATAATGACCAGCGAACAGTTTGGCTTTACCAGTTCGACTCTGATTCGCGAGATCGCCTCGCTGGGAGGAGATCTGTCGAATCTAATTCCCAAGAATATTTTCGAACACTTGAAGAAGAAAATCCAGTGACCTGAGGGCTGATCGCAGACTACCAGGGCATGTTTACAATTACGGTCGAAACACACTTCCAGGCGTCCCATCAGTTGGTTCTGCCGGATGGCTCGAAGGAGCCGGCTCACAGTCATGATTGGGTGGTCACCGCCGCCGTCAGCAGTGAAAAGCTGGACGATATGGGGGTCGTGATGGACTTTCGGGCGCTGCGGGAAATTGTCGCGAATGTGACGGCCGAGCTTGACAACACGGCGCTCGGCGATATCGAGTATTTTTGCCGGAACAACCCGTCGGCCGAAAATGTGGCTATGTATCTATATGATAAACTCCGCGTCGGATTGCCCGATGGCTTGAGATTACAGAGCATAAAGGTAGTCGAAGAGCCGGGTTGTTCGGCAAAATTTGCCGAATAGACCGTTGGTCCTGCAGTGGATATCCAAATTTGTCGATTATCTTAAGAGTGCGGCTGCAGCGTGCCTTTTTTTGACTTGTTGCAGAAGAAGTTTTCTATGGTATAATTATAAGAGGTTGGGCCTTGTATGCCCGGGGCGGGCATTTCCAACGGGGTGTTCGCCGAAACAAAGAAACGAGAATCGAGTTTGTCATGCAGTGTCAGATTTGTAGAAAGAACGATGCGACTATTCACCTGACCGAGATCGCCGACGGAGCTCGCACAGAAATACACGTTTGTGAGCATTGTGCCGTCGAGCAGGACATAGCTGTGAAGAGTCATATCCCGATAAATGAGCTGCTCAGCAGTCTGCTTGCCTCGCAGCCGACGGATGATGAGCTTGCCGGGCCCTCGGGGGCCGAGCTTGTCTGTCCTAATTGCGGTTATACGCTCGCTCAATTCCAGAAAGAAGGAACGCTGGGCTGTCCGGGTGATTACGAGGTTTTCGAGAAAATGCTTGGTCCGCTGATAGAGAAGGCCCACGACGGCAACACAACTCACAGGGGTAAAGTTCCTTCGAGTGCGCCGGCGGATACGAAAGAGCAGATAGAGCTTTTGAACCTCCGGCAGCGGCTGGCGGTAGCCGTGCAAAACGAAGACTACGAGCTGGCGGCCAAATTGCGGGACCAGATAAACGAAACCGAGAAATAGCAGAGCCGTATCCTGAAACTGATAAGAAACATGAAACTGACCGATATAAGCAATGACATAAACGAGTGGTTCGACGGCTCCGGCCCATTGGGTGACACCATAATGTCATCGCGCATCCGTCTGGCCAGGAATCTCGCAGGCTACAAATTTCTGAGCCGATGTTCGACCGCTGAGAAAACCGAGATACTTAACAGGCTCAAAGACGTTATAACCTCGCTCGATCTGGGCGACAAAGTCTTCTATGTCAGCGTGGACGAGGCTCCGACTCTGAACAAACATTTCCTTGTGGAACGTCACCTTATCAGCCGGCACCACGCTTTCGGCAAAGGCCCTCGCGGCGCCGTCATCGCCGAGCGGGAATTCTTCACCGCTATGATCAACGAAGAGGACCACCTCAGAATCCAGGTCCTGAAAGCCGGCTGCCAATTGTCACTTTGTGCCGAGCAGATAAACCGCATCGATGATATGATAGAGCAAAAAGTCGAATACGCTTTCAGCCCTCGTTACGGATACCTCACCGCATGCCCGACCAACCTGGGCACCGGAATAAGGGTTTCGGTTATGCTTCATCTGCCTGCTCTGAAGATGACGGGCCAGATAGAGAAATTCTTCAACGCCGCCAAGGACATGAGCCTGGCGGTTCGCGGGCTCTTCGGCGAGGGAACCGAGGCGGCCAGCGATTTGTACCAGTTGTCCAACCAGGTCACGCTCGGAGTCTCGGAATCGGATGTCGTCTCGCAATTCGAAAACGCGATTATCCCCGAAATAGTTGAGTACGAAACCGCCGCCAGGTCGCAACTGCTATCCAACCAATCCGACATTCTCGACGATAAAATCTCCCGGGCGATGGCGCTGCTGCAAAACGCCCATCTGATAAGTTCGCAGGAGGCGCTGTTTCTGCTTAGCCACCTGCGTTTGGGCATCAACATGCACCGGCATATGGGTGCCTCGACTCCCGCGATAGACAAGCTCCGCACACTCTGCGGCGAAAGCGACGATGCGGAAAAGGCATCTCGACTTTCCATCGCCAAGATAAATCGCCTCTTTATGCTGACCCTGCCAGCGCACCTGCAGTTGAACTACGGAAAATCACTCGACCCCACCCACAGGGACGCACTTAGAGCACAAATTATCCGCTCGACCCTGAACCAGGACGACCCGCAACAGGGTTGAACTGCCCATTGCCCGATATTTTTTGATTTTCTCAGTGCTGCTGTACGTATATCATATCGAAGTGACGCGAGCAGATTTCCTTCAGAGCAGTGATCCTTTCGCCGTGAGTCGGTATCTCTATTGAGAGGCCGTATTATTATCCGATTTGTCCTGACGAAAGGCAAGTTTCAACAGTACGAATGCACGGTCAAGAGTTGGGGACTGAGAGGAGAAAATCAGCATGAAGATGCGCACAGTATCTGCCAAGAAGGCTATTATTCTCGCGGTTGTCATCGCCCTGATTGGTGCGTACGTATATTTTGGGATCAAAATATACCCGGAAAGTTCCAGCAGGCCGAGCCGTTATTTCCGGTACGGCAACAGAGAGCTTCTGCCCGGACGGTGGTATCATGATTACAATTACGTGGGATGGGGGGATGAAAGACTGAGTCCGAGATGTGAGCAAAAAAATGCAAAACAAAGCCAATCGCCGGCCCTTGGCCGGAAACTCTAAGCACCAAGCCCTGAATCCTAAACAAGCCCCGCCCTTCTCAGCGGTCTCTGTGGCTAATGAGAAATGCAAAACGAAGCCAACTCAAAGTCTATATCGGGACGGATTGTCGCGGGCGGGGCCGAGGCGGGGTGAATCTGCCAAAATGGCACGGAGATTGACGTTGCTATATCTGCACAGCACTGCCCTATGTAATCTAACTTCTGCCAGGTGAGCGACTTAGAGTGCTATCACTGAGGCTGTAGGATGTTTGGCACGCCTTTTGCACATTTACCGCCATCAGAGGTTTAACTATACCGAAAGGAAAATAACTATGGCTAAGATCATTGGAATAGATTTGGGAACGACAAATTCGGTGGTTGCCGTGATGGAAGGCTCGGCGCCCAAGGTCCTTATAAATTCATCGGGCTCGCGGCTGACCCCTTCGGTGGTTGGCTTCACCGATAAGGGCGAAAGGCTTGTGGGCCAGATTGCACGCCATCAGCAGGTCACCAACCCTGAGAACACTGTATTTTCCATAAAGCGTTTTATGGGCCGACGCCACCTTGAAGTTTCGTCGGAAGAGAAGATCGTCCCTTATAAGATTACCGGGGCCTCGGACGAGTTGGTCAAGGTTGACGTCCGTGGCAAGGAATATACGCCGCCCGAGATTTCGGCGATGATTCTGCAGGATTTGAAGAAGACCGCCGAGGATTATCTCGGCGAGAAGATCACCAGCGCGGTCATTACCGTCCCGGCTTACTTCAACGATTCCCAGCGCCAGGCCACCAAAGACGCGGGCAAGATCGCCGGGCTCGAGGTCGAGCGCATCATCAACGAGCCGACCGCTGCGGCGCTGGCGTACGGACTGGAGAAGAAGAAGAACGAGAAGGTCGCCGTCTTCGACTTCGGCGGCGGGACATTCGACGTTTCGATCCTCGATATCGGCGACAACGTCTTCGAGGTTCTTAGTACAAACGGCGACACGCATCTGGGTGGTGACGACCTGGACGCGGTACTCATAAATTTCTTAGCCGATGAGTTCAAGAAGACCGAAGGCATCGATCTGCGAGACGATCCGATGGCCCACCAGAGGCTGAAAGAAGCAGCCGAGAAGGCCAAGTGCGAGCTCAGTTCGCAGCTTGAGAGTACGGTCAATCTGCCGTTTGTCACCGCCGACGCCTCGGGTCCGAAGCACCTGCAGATTACCATCAGCCGCAGCAAGTTCGAATCGCTCATCGACCCCATTCTGGAACGGTTGAAAGAGCCCTGCCGCAAGGCGTTGGCCGATGCGAAACTTCCCGCCGGCGAAATCGCCGAGATATTGCTCGTCGGTGGCTCAACCAGGATTCCAAAGGTCCAGGAGATTGTGAAGAACATCTTCGGCAAAGAGCCGAACAAGAGTATCAATCCCGACGAGGTCGTGGCGCTGGGCGCCGCGATTCAGGGAGCAGTGCTGGCCGGCGATGCCGGCGTGAAGGACATTCTGCTTCTGGATGTGACGCCGCTTTCGCTGGGTGTCGAGACCCTTGGCGGAGTAATGACAAGACTAATCGAGCGCAACACAACAATCCCTACGAGCAAAAAGGAAGTCTTCTCTACCGCCGCCGACAGTCAGACGACCGTCGATATCCACGTGCTGCAGGGCGAGAGGGAATTCGCCCGCGACAACCGCACGCTCGGCCGATTTCAATTGGCCGACATTCCGCCGGCGCCGAGGGGCATTCCGCAGATCGAAGTGGCATTCGATATCGACGCCAACGGCATTCTGAACGTTTCGGCCAAGGACCTCGGCACGGGCAAACAGCAATCAATCGAGATCAAGTCCAGTTCGGGCCTCAGCGAGGAGGAGGTTGCGAAGATGACCCAGGAGGCTGAGTCACACGCTGAGGAAGATAAGAAGAAGAGAGAAGTTGTCGACCTGAAGAACCAGGCGGACCAGTTGATTTACTCAACCGAAAAGACGCTCAAAGAGCATGGTGAAAAGGTTTCTGGCGCGACGAGAGGCAATATCGAAAGTGCGGTCAACAACCTGAAAGAAGCGATCAAAGGTGAAGATGCCGACGCGATAAAGAAAGCTATCGAAAATCTCGGCAGCGCCGGTCAGGAATTGGGTAAAGTGCTTTACGAGGAGGCGGCGAAGAAGCAGGCAGCCTCGGCGGCCGAGGCCGGTCAAGGTCAGCAGGCGCCTCCTGCCGGCGGTGAGGATGAGGCCAATAAGAAACCGGCTGGCGACGTAATCGACGCCGAGTTCGAAGCCAAAGACAGCGGATAAGAAACATCCAGACAACAAGAACCTAATGCTAACGGTTCTTGACTCTGCCACCCGCCATCGGAGAAGGCGGGATGGAAGATAGCAAGTGCAAAAAGCCGGTGTGCAGGTTGAAGATTCTCGGGCCACTGACGGGGCCCGAGAATTGAGAAGCCTGTCCCGGCTGCCGTTATATTGACCCCAGGAATTTCCGGCCGGTATCTCAGATGATAGTGCCGAACATACGGCATCCCAGCCCGTAGAATCTACGATTTGATTCTATCTCTGACAGGACTGCAAACAATGAAGCTCAAACAGGATCTCGGTCTGCTGAGTGTCTTCTGCATAGCTTCCGGAGCGATGATTAGCTCCGGACTGTTCATCTTGCCCGGCTTGGCCTATGCCAGGGCGGGGCCGGCGGTGATTATCAGCTACCTGCTCGCAGGCCTGCTGTCGCTGCCTGGGATGCTGAGCATTGCGGAGATGACCACGGCAATGCCGCGGGCGGGCGGCGACTGTTTCACGGTTATCCGCAGTCTCGGTCCGGGCGCCGGTACTGTCGCAGGTCTGCTTAGCTGGTTCTCGCTCTCAATGAAAAGCGCCTTTGCCCTTGTCGGAATCTCCATTTTCACCGCCTTGATCGTTGATGCGAACCTGCAATTACTGTCGGTCTTGTTCTGTATCGTATTTCTTGCGATCAATTTGACGGGCATCAAGCGGGCTGGAAGGACACAAATCGGTCTGGTGATCGCCCTGTTGGCCCTTATGATCGTCTACATTGTAGTAGGGTTGCCCAAGGTCCGTATCGAGAACCTTTCTCCCTTCGCTCCAAAGAGGCTTGCTCCCATTCTATTCACAACGGGGTTTGTCTTTATCTCCTACGCGGGCCTTCTAAAGATCGCTAGTGTCGCCGAGGAGATCAAGAATCCGGTCCGCAACATTCCCCTTGGAATGATTCTCTCGCTCCTTGTGGTCAGTCTGCTGTACGCGCTGATGGTGTTCGTGACGGCCGGAGTGGTGGAGCCGGCGGTGCTGAGCCGGTCGTTGACTCCCATCTCCGACGGCGCGGAGGCTTTTATGGGCCGCACCGGGCAAATCATACTTGGTCTGGCCGCTATCTTCGCTTTTCTCTCGACGGCGAACGCGGGGATCATGACGGCGGCGAGATCACTCGTGCCGCTGAGCCGGGACGGCCTGCTGCCCCAATCGCTCGCTCGAATCAACCGAAGGTTCGGAACCCCTCACAATTCGCTTCTTCTGACGGCCGGTGTTATCATTCCGGCACTTCTGCTGAAGCTCGAAATCCTGGTCGAGGCCGCTTCGGTTGTTCTTGTGCTGACAAATATCCTGTCATGCCTGTCGGTAATTATCCTCAGAGAGAGCCGATTGCAGAATTATCAGCCGAAGTTTCGCGCGCCGCTTTATCCATGGTTGCAGGTTGGCGGAATCGCCGGTCTTGTTTTTCTGATCTTCGAGATGGGTCTTGAGGCACTCCTGATAACCGTACTTCTGATTGTCGGTGGGTTGTTTGTTTACTGGTTCTATGGCCGAATCCGAGCCACGCAGGAATACGCGCTATTACACCTGATAGAAAGAATCACGGCCAAAGAGCTGACGACACATTCGCTCGAAAGCGAGCTGCGAGACATCATCAGGGAAAGAGATGACATCATCAAAGACCGGTTCGACAATATCATCGAGGATAGTACTGTGCTCGATACCGTGCAGTCGTTGCCGCTCAAAGACTTCTTCAGGCAGGTCGCCGACGCGATGTCGCCGCGTCTGAACATTGACTCTGCCGACATTTTCAAATTACTTGTCGAGAGGGAGCAGCAGAGCAGCACCGTGCTGAGTCCATTCCTAGCCATCCCTCACATAGTGATAGACGCAGAGCACAAGTTTGACGTTTTGCTGGCTCGCTGCCGCGAAGGAATTCGCTTCTCAGACAAAGACCCGAAGATCCATGCCGTTTTCGTGATAATGGGTAGCAGGGACGAAAGGAATTTCCACCTTCACGCTCTTGCCGCCATCGCCCAGATCATCAGGGACCCGAACTTCGAGACGAAATGGGTCAACGCCAAAGGCAAAGAGGGCCTGCGTGACGTCGTCCTGCTCGGTGAACGGAAGCGCTCTGCAGCTCAACAGGCAGCGCCGCTTTTCGCTTAGCGGTTTGCCTCTACTGCATGACTTGCCCCAGAGCGTCGAGCGGTTCTTCAATTGTCAGCTTATCAGCCAATGCCCCGGCCAGGTCGGGCAGATCGTAGGTTGTCAGAGCCCCGTGCACGGCGTTGACCTGCTGGTTAACCGAGCGTCCCAGCTCTATAACATTCGACCATGAAGTCAGCGTGCGCACCAGCTTGACCGAGGAGAAAAGGTCGGGTTCCAACACCGCGGCGTGAAGCGCAGGGACACCGACGCTGCCGACTGCCATCAGTGCCACCGGCTCTCCGCACTGTTCTTTCAGGAAACGCGCACATACCAGAACGTCCTCGGCTCGCATTCCGACATAAGAGCGGCCAAGCAAGTAGGCCGTGAAGACACCCTTCCAGTCAGAGCCGGTAGCACCGCTGAGGTTTCTTCCTGTGCCCGGCTGCGTCTCTCCTGTGCCTCTGAGATCCACAGCCAGCACTCGCCGGCCTGATTTGACTAGGTTATCTATCGGTCCGCCCGGTGCGGCATCGGTTTGCTTGCCTGCCTCGTGGATGTACAGAACCGAACGGCTGACCGATCTCGGCTCGAACATCAAGGCAGGCAGATTTACTCCGTTCTCAGGTGTCAAAATCATCTTTCGGATGTGATGACCATCTCGCTTAAGAACTTCGAGGTCCACGACCCTGGGCTGCGGCAATTCTCGCAGAGCGCGTATGCCTGTGATTTCTCGTACACGGTCTGACAGTTTCGCATGATCTTCAGTAGCCCACAGTTTCTTGCGATGTGCGGCCAACTTTTTCTCATAGTCTCGATTCAGGTCGTAGGTCGACCGTGCTCCCGGCAGGCTCATGACTTGGCCGTCCGGGGTACACTGGATTTCTTCTTCGCTGAGCAAATCGATCGACGGCTCTGTGATCGGTTCGTCCTTGCCCAGCAGCCAGCGCATCATCCAGCGCGCCGTTGCTTCGCGCAGGGGCTTATGATAGTTGTGCTCGCCGTCGTGCTCGATCAAATCGACCCGCTCGGCAAATCCCATTCGGCTGTAAAGACGCTTGGCGTATCTAAACGAAGTCCACGTGCCGGATATATCGAAGAAATCGCCGGTCGCGGCGCAGATGAGCGTCGGATTCGGTGCTCGCATCATGATGTAATCGGCGTGGTCCATGCCGAAGGCGAGTTGGCCGAAGATGTTCTGCTCGGCGTCCTGCGGGCCGATCGTTGCCAGGAGCCTCTCGAAGTTTGTCAGATAGCACGCAGGGGCTGCGACTTTGATGCGCTCATCCAGCGCCATCAGATACGAAGTCTGCGTGCCGCCGCCGCTGAGGCCCGCACAGCCTATGCGAGCAGGGTCGACCTCGCTGCGCGACTGGAGATAGTCAATAGCTCGCATCCCGTCCCATATCTCGAATCGTGCCGTGTTTCGGCCCAGCAACATGCTGCCGACACCGAGATTCGTGTGAGCCCTCGTTCCCGATAGCGCCGGCCATTGCGAGAGCATCTGGCCTCGTTCGCCCTGGTCTATCGGGTCGAAGACCAGGGCCACTATCCCGTTGAGCGCAAGCAACGCCCCGACGCTCTGGTAGATCTCGCGGGCCTTGGCGGTGAACGAGTGCCCCACCGGCTCGATCACGCCCGGATAAGGCGGCTTGAACCGGCCGGGATCGGGTACAAACAGGGCGCCCGTGACGTAATGCTTCGGCTGGCTCTCGAAGATGACCTTCTCCACCCTGTATCCGTCGCGGGCAACCACGCCTGTCACCTGAGGATTCAGTGGCGTTCGTTCGGGCAGACCGCCGATTGCCTCGATGAATTTACTGCGCAGAGCCTTTTGATATTCAGCGATCTGCTCGGGCGTCTTTCGCTGCTCGTATTGCTCCTGCCAATCCTCGAACTGGGCCCGGGCCAGTCCGCGGAGATACTGGCCCATCATCTCGGCCGTCTTGATGCCATCGACAGTCTCAGGTAAAACGCGCAGGTCCTCAGCAGCCAGTCCGACACCATTGAAAAAGAACACAAAACACATCACTCTGACAACCATGCTATGCCGATTCATAATTCCCTCGCTTTCTTTGTTGTTGTTACCCAAAGCCTGGATTCCTGCTTTCGCAGAAATGACAAGGCGGGTTTCAATTGTGACAGAATGCTACTTTCCGATGCAGAATCGACTGAAAATCTGCTCCAATATCTGCTCGTCGATGCCTTCAGAGCCGCCTGCCGCCGATTCGATCTCGCAGACCGCCCCGTAGGCGGCTCGCAGCATCATCGCAGCGACTTCATCGTTGCCCGCTTTCAATTCGTCGATGGATGCGCTGACGTTTTCAATTGCCTCGGTGACAGCCCTCTTATGGCGAGCCGTGAGGGCGACCGCGCTTGCGCGCGGAACATCCAATTGGCCGATCAGCTCCTTGTCGACGGTAGCTTGGAGCAGTTCTATTGCGGCGCCGGTGTGTGAAGATACGGGCATGAACTCTTCGCCAAACAAATCGTTCAATCTGGCCAGACGCTCAGATAGAAGCTCTTCGCCGGGCAAATCGCATTTTGTTGCGACGGGCAAAAGGACTTTGGGCTTAACGAGTTTTCGGATTGCCAGATCTTCATCCCACTGGGGTTTCGATATATCGGCGCAGAAGATTACCACGTCGCTGTTTCGCAGTGCTTCCACAGCCGCTTCCTGTGCCAATTCGTCGAGAATATTATCTGCTTCGCTCAGCAGTCCGGCGCAGTCGAACAACACGCACTGACAATGTGCCAACGGCCACAGTCCGGTCAGGACATCTCTTGTAGTCTTGTGCTTTGCCGAGACGATGCTTCTTTCTTTGCCGAGCAGTCTGTTGAGCAGGCTGCTCTTGCCTGCATTGGGCGCACCGGCGATTCCCACCGCCGGTAGCTCAATCAGCGATTCACAACTGATGCTGCCGGCGAGTAACTGTTTGAGCTGGTCCGTGACGTCGGTGAGTTTCTTGACTGCCTCGGGGCGGCAAATATATTCGATATCCTCACCACTGAAGTCCAGCCCGGCTTCTATGAGGCTGAGGCAATCCAGCAGTTTCTCACGCAGGCTTGCTGTAGTCTCAGCCAATCTTCCAGCCAGCAGTTTCTCCGCTGCGGCCAGTTGATACTCGTTGGAGCTGACAATGATCTCGTTGACAGCCTCGGCCTGGGCCAGGTCTATCTTGCCGTTCAGGTAGGCCCTGGCCGTGAACTCGCCTGGCTCGGCCGTCCGAATCCGGCCGCCTTCTGACAGTAGATTGCCGACAAGGGCTTCGGTGACAGCGCGATTTGTATCGACGTGAATCTCGACGACGTCGTCGCCTGTATAGGAATGCGGAGCCCGAAATAGATACAGCTTTGCGTCGATTTCAAGTTGATCGTCAAGAGTCAAACGGCCGGATAGAAGCCTGGGACTCGCCTCGCCGTCGCCGATTGGCGATTCGATCGGCAGGCTAAGGCCGACCCTGCAGATATCGAATGTTTCGGGTCCGGTTATGCGAACGATCACCCTTTTATCTGAGGTCGGAGAACTGACAGCTACGATGGTATCACTCAGTTCATACATTTTATAGCGTATAGCGGAGAGCGTTTAGCGTGCAGTGCAGACGCTATACGCCATCCACTATGTTTTGTAAAACGGCTTGGGTTTCTTCTTCTTCACCTTTCCACCAGTTTTGCTTGTCGCGGCGACCATGCCTTTTGACTCGGCTTGCTCTTTCTCGCGAATGTGCTTGCGAATTACGTACTGCTCGAAGACGCCCGCAAAGGTACTTGACATAATGTACATATTGACCCCCGACGGCGCCTTGTACAGCATTAGCGGGAATAGCAAGGGCATCATGATCTTCATCATCTTCTGCTGCTGAGCCATTTGCGGATTTGTAGCGGCGCTGGCCTGTGTCGGCATCAGTCGCTGTTGCAGATAAAACGCAACGCCCATCATGAGCGGCAGCAGATTGAACGAATCCAGCTTGCCAAACAGCGGCAGGGTGAACGCGGGGAATCTAAACAGCGCGTCCGGCATGGAAAGGTCGGTAATCCAGAACGGCAGAAACGCCGCACCTCGCAGATCTATGCTGGCATACACCGCGCTCCACAGGGCGATCCAGATAGGCATCTGCACCATCATCGGGAGAAATCCCATGATGGGCGAAGCACCCTGCTCTCTGTAGAGCGCCATCATCTGCTTGTTCATCTCGGCCTTATTGTTGGCGTATTTCTTCTTTATTTCCTCGGCCTTCGGCGCCAACTGGCTCATCTTGCTCATCGAGACCTGGCTCTTCTTGGTGATAGGATGCATGATAAGCCGCATCAGGAAGACCAAAATGATTATCACGACCCCGTAGTTGCCGATGAAGCCGTGCATTGCCTTCATCAGTGCCAGTATCCCGAAGGCTAGAGGTTTGATGATCTTCGCGGGACAGCAGCAGCCCATGAAGTCTATTGTGTGCGAAAATCCCAAATCGTTGTACTGCTCGTTCTTGTCGAAGAGGCTCTTGTCCTTGGGCCCGAGGTACATCTGGAATCTGTACGTTTTGGAACTTTCTGCCTGACCGGTCGCGGCCAGAGTGCTCGAGGCGATCGCCAAATGCATTCCCAGTGTTTCATCCCCACTGTTGGCTCCGGGGTCTCGGTCAGGATTGTAGAACCGGCCTGCTTTGCCCGAGAGCCAGTTTTTGCTGTCGTCTGCGAGCGGTACGACTATTGCGGCGAAATACTTGTTGGCCGCGGCAACCCAGAGAAACTCGCCGCCTGGATTTTTGAGGGAATTGCCCTTGACGATGTCCTTCCAGTCGAGCCTTGTGCTCACAACCTCGCCCTTGGAGTTCCTGAAACCGGCCACGATCTTTCTATTGTCGGTCCTAATGCCCTCTCTGCCGAGTCCGCCCGGTCCGCTCATATTGAAACGTACTTTTTGCTCGACGCCACCAAGATTCTCGATGGTGAGATCGCAATCCATAAGATAGCTGTCTGGGCTGATTCTGTAGGTCTTGGTCAGCTTTATGACAGGCTCGCCGGTGTCTTGACGCTTGATGACCGCCTCGAAACGAGCCGTATCAATCGTTGTGTTGCTGTCGACGTTTTTCCAATGGAGTTTGTCCAGCGGCAGTTGCAGCCCCTGCTCGACGAACACAAAACTCTTGTTTGCCATTGCAAGGATTTCGCCGCCGCTTCCGTCCGGGATAGGCGAGATTATCGCCAGCGGCTGAGGGTTTTTGTGGTCGCGGTCGTCGAACTCGCTGAAGGTGGCTGTTCTGATTGCGGCGCCCCGCGAGTTCAGCTCCAACGCGTACTTGTAACCGCTCTGGGGGTCCACCGACCCGAGCGTGACGGTCTCAGCCTCTGCGTTATCGGCGCCAAAAGTGACATCCTGGGAGGCCTGCAATTGTGTGCTATCTGATGCTGGCGGGTTTGCCGCTTCGGCGGTTTGGGCAGGCGTCGTCTGTTGCAGGAGGATGCAGCCCTGTCCGCTCTGCAGTGATCCGTCAAAAAGTCCCGACGCCACGACGAGCCAGCCGCAGAACATAACATAAGCTGCCACAACCAGAACTAGAGCAATTCTCATAATATTTTGTCTCGTGTACTACCTTCCGCTTTCCAGCCGTTCTGCGTGGAAGTTGTCCAACTGGTCGATCGCCTTTATCTTCTTCATCGTGCTCTTGAAATCGTATTCGAGCCGCACGAAATGGACCTCGTTCTCGGTTACGCAAACATAGCTTGCCCGGTTGTCCCTGTCTCTCGGCTGGCCGACCGAGCCGATGTTGATGATCGCCTTCTCGCCCTCGATGATCGGGTAGACGTCGCCAAGCTCGGCGGGCAGATAGAAATCGGGCTCGTCGAGAAATACCCCCGGCATGTGCGTGTGGCCGACAAAGCAGATATGCTGTATCCGCTCGAACAACAGGCGAACCTTCAGCGGATTGGTGTAGACGTCGTCGGGAAAAATGTACTCGTTGATAGGCCTTCTGGGTGAGGCGTGAACGAAATCTATTGTCGCCGAAGTTTTGCCCAGCTTGCTCTTGAGCGTCCGTCTCATGGGCAACTCGCCCAGGAAACTCCATCGCCTGTTGCGGTGCTTTTCCTCTTTCTCGGATTCCAGAACCTCTCGGCTCCAGAAGCTCGCCTGCTCGGCACCGTAGTTGAAATTAGTCGGTTCGTAGAAGACCGCGTAGTCGTGATTGCCCAGAATGCACCACTTGCTCTTGTCGATGATCAGATCGAGACACTCCTTGGGGTTCGGGCC
>Ga0209536_100002458_pt1 | contig 30241 bp, 26 predicted proteins | sample DeeMarSeWOR28_12_FD_187461 | JGI IMG/M metagenome (GOLD analysis project Ga0209536, IMG submission 187461) | Marine sediment microbial communities from White Oak River estuary, North Carolina - WOR-2-8_12 (SPAdes) (version 2) | ecosystem: Environmental > Aquatic > Marine > Intertidal zone >...
ATCGTTGCACACGGCAAACATTATTACACCCTTGGCCTTTATACCATGTTATTTGCAGCCGGTGGTATTGTCGTTGAAAACTTCATCAAGCCTGGATTTTTGTTGTACGTTAACCTGGCCTTTATAATCCTGATCAATCTTCCTTTGATTCCTCTCGGTCTTCCTTTATTGAAACATGACCGGATGCTATCCTACAGTAAAACCCTGATAGAAATTGGGCTTGACATGCCAATGCGCTGGGAGGATGGGAGAGTACATGCACTCCCGCAGGATTTTGCCGATATGACCGGTTGGGAGGAACTCGCTTGTATCGTTACCGGTACCTATCGGGATTTAGCTCCGGAACAGAAGGAACATTGTTATATTTATGCTGAAAATTACGGTGAGGCCGGTTCTATATACTTTTATGGAAAAAAAGCCGGATTGCCGGAACCGATATGTTTTAACGGAAGTTTTGTTTTCTGGGCGCCGGAAAGGGTTGATGACCTGCAGTATTTGATCTATGTGAATGATGAAATACATGATCTTATGCCTTTATTTAATGAAATCGAAAGGGTGGGAGAGATTACCAATCCATATGCCAGGGAATCCGGATTACCTGTATGGTTATGTAAAGGATCCGGTCAAGGATTTTATAACTTTTATAAACAAAGGATCCAGGAAGAAAGAGGAGTGTTTTTAAGAAAAAAATGAATATCCCCCATCCCCAACCACCGTGAAGGGAATCCTCAATAAATAATATTACCTGGCTCAGGAATTTAAATGAAGTAGTTTGTATTAAAGGGATGAAGGATATACTGTTTTATTGCAGCCCGTTTGATCCGGCAATCCTAATATCCGCATTTTAAAACGGGGTTTTATTCGATTCTATCATATTCATCTTTATTAGGAAAAGCGATCATATATTTTATTAAAATATCTGTACATTTGGTAAAATTAATCGTCTGATCACCAACTTACCTCCATGGATTTACGACAATCAGTTCCAGAAAAAATTCATGAACTATTTAAAAATACCTTCTTAGCGAAAAGTCAGAAGGACCTGAAAGAGATTTATCAATCCATTGCACCCATTTTCGAAGAAGTTGATAAGATCGATTCGCTGATTAATTCGGAACAACCCGGACAAAACAGGTTGAAGGAAGTTGACGCCCATAAAGAAGCAATCTATCAGTTGATCCGAAATAAGTGGACCCAGCCGTCCGGATGGGATTTTGCGGATGAATTTGCTGATTTCATTGAAGGAGTACAATATTACACTGAAAGTTTGCCTGAATTTCAAAAGGAGGAACAATCACCCGATCGATTTAAACCATTGGATACGGACGGGTGGTATGTGCGTATTAAAAAGTATCTGAAGAATAGTTCCTATCAACTCAGTATTTTTCCTTTAAGATTAATCAACTGGATTTTGGTAAAATTAAAGAAAAAGCCTAAAGCCATTCGTCGTTGGTATCATACCATACCTGTAAGAAGGACAGTTAATAAGGTTTACCAGACAGATCTTTTAAAATCATTGACCAGATCGGAAAAAAGTAAGTATCAGTCCTTATTGGAAGACCTCCTGAATCTTAAAACCCTGGAGAACAGTTCGGATGTTGTTATTTCCTTAAAGGAAAATGAATTAAATCTTGAACCTTTATCCGACTTGAATGGGAAAGAACAAATTGAAAAAATAAAACAACAGATTCGTGAAAATCAGAAAAAGTATGTGAAAGAAACAAAGGAAGTATTGGTTGCTGGAGATATCCGGTTTGTTGAGACAATGGATAAGGCTGATACTACGGAGTTTTCTAAAAAACAGTTGAATGAAAAATATATCCGGCGAAGGTTTGCCCGATACAATAAGGCCTGGTTTGATCATTCCGAGGATTGGAGCCGGACGTTATTTGCCTTGTTTGATGACTGGCGGCTGGATCTGGAAATCAATCGATTAAAGTACATAGCCTATCAGGAACTATTTGAAGCTAAAAAAAGCCTGGAAATAGAAAAGAAGAAATATCTGAAAAGTGTTTTGAAAATATCTGATACACTCATAAATAGTGAGACAAGGATTAAGAAGGAACCCGATATTTCAAGATTAAGCGTTCAGGTTGAAAAGGAAACGATTCAGAAGAAGTTAGATCAGCAGCTTATACCCGAGATCCTTGTTCAGTTTGATAATAAAAAACTTATCGGTATAATCAGAGAAATCGAAATAAAGCTGGAAAGGGATATTGAAGCCCTGGCAGAAAGCAGGGCCCTGGTAAGGATTGAACAATATGGCAGGCCATTAAAAGAACAGGATGTTAATTACATAAAACCCAATGAGTTGATCTCCTTCGAAGTCTTTCAGGACTTTCTGAGTTTGTTAAATAAATTAAAAAATTCAATCACTAATCAGCTTGAATCGATAATTAAATTGATGCCGGATATTGATAACATTGTATTATTTTCAATGGAAACGGCAATTAATGCCACCCCTCCCGAACAGGAAAAAATTAGCTCAGAAAATATTCAGATAATTTTGAATGGTATCGGAAGAGCAAAAAACCGGATTTCGGATTTAAATTTATTAATTGAGAAGTTGTATGGTTCTTATGAACAACACCTTTTTGAGGCCATTCAGATGTTCACCAGCCAGGCCGTTATATTAATGCAAAATGAAAATGCACTTGCTATCCGGATTAAACTTTTGAAGGCGAAAGCTCTGCAGCAGACGAAAAGTTACAGGAATAAATTTCGAACCCACTTGTTCCGCATTTTCATTCTGACAAGAAATATCTTCAGGGATAGAATTTCTTTTATTTCCTCGAGAATTGAGATTCTCAGAAAAAGATATTTTTTACAGCCTTCTGATGCCATCATCACACAGGAAATCTCTGATTTTCTGAGTGAATCCGAAAAATACATTAATCAATTACCTGTTATCTACCGGAGATTATACAAGGTGGAACCAGTCACCGATATGGATTTATTTATCGGGAGGGAGCTTGAATTTGATGCCATAAAATCTTCTCATCAGAAATGGATCGACGGTCGTGCTTCCTCCACCGCTATAATCGGGGAGAAATGGGGAGGTTTGTCCTCATTTATTAATTATCTGAACGTAAATTTAAAATTCAATTATCCTGTTATTAGAATCAGCCCATCACAGAAATATTATCAAAAAGATAAATTCTACAAATTATTGGCTGTTTCGCTGTCCATTAAATCAGGCCCGGATCAGGAAGCGATCGTCGATGCGATTAAGAATTCAGAATCAAAAAAAATTGTAATAATCGAAGACATCCAGCATATGTTTCTCCGGTCCATGAATGGATTTGATGCCATGCGTTCTCTGATTGAGATTATCAACCAAACTCAAAACGAAATCTTCTGGATCCTCACCTGCACGCAATATGCCTGGAATTACCTGGTCAAATCTTTTCAGATCAATGATTTATTTCATAAGATAGTGGTGATGGAATCAATGAAAAATGAAGAAATTACTTCGATAATAAAGAAACGGAATCATATCGGGGGCTTTAAAATAATATTTATTCCACCGGAAGAACTCCAACAGAATAAAAAATTCAATTCCAGCAATGAAGAAGAACAACAAACCTTACTTGAGAAAAGATTTTTAAAAAGACTGAACGATTTTGCGGAAAGCAACATCAGTATGGCGTTGATATTCTGGCTGCTATCCACGAAGAAGGTAACGGAAGATCAGATATTCATTGGTGATTTTGATAGTCCGGATCACTCCTTTCTCCACGTGATGACCCAAATCCGGATTTATATTTTACTCGCACTCATTTTACATGATGGATTATCGTTCAGCGAACTATCCCTGGTAAATAACCAGGCACCGGATGATCTCCGTCTGCAGATTACCTCCCTTCGGGATGATGGAATTATCATAAATCAATCCGATTTATTAATGGTTAATCCCTTGATTTATCGGAATGTGGTATCCGTATTAAAATCAAAGAATCTAATTCATTAATAGCTAAAATGAAATTCAGTCTTTTCTTTTTTATGGTTTTCATCACTGCCTTAGGATGGTCCTTGGCGCAACCTGTTGACAGCATACATACGATTCAGGATTCTTCCATATTTCCTACGATTGATACAATTCATAGGGTCCGTAATGATACCGCTGTCGTTAGAAGCCCGGATAGAAAATTCAGTGCGGAGAATGCCATGAAACCCCCGGATATAAGAGAAATAATATCCATCCCTAAAATCATATGGAGTTTGATTTTTTTAGCGGTCGGCTATTTTTTCATTCAGCTTTTTGAAAAGCTGGTCAATCTGCTGGCAGAACGATACGCGAAATATCGATTGGTGATTAAAAGCATAATTCCGGTTATTAAAATTTTCGGATGGATATTCGTTATATTTATCATCATTGCAGGCATTTTCCAGCCTCCACTGGCTACCATTCTGGCTTTTGCCGCTTCTATAGGGGTAGCCATAGGTTTTGCCTCACAGGATATTTTAAAAAATATTTTTGGTGGAGTAACCATTTTATTTGACCGGCCTTTTAAGGTGGGTGATAAGATTGAATCCGGGAAATATTATGGAGAAGTCATAGAAATTGGTTTACGCTCCACCAGGATCGTTACACCGGATGATTCGCTTGTATCCATACCGAATGGAGAACTAATGAATCAATCGGTATCAAATTCCAATTCAGGAGAATCCAACTGCCAGGTCGTGGCTGAAATATATCTACCCGTCAGCATCAATACAACTGAGATCAGGGAACTGGCCACTGAAGTCGTGAAAGTATCGCGATACGTGTATCTGAATAAGCCAATCACTGTCTTATTTTCACATGAAGTGAAAGAAAAACAATCCTACATGAAAATGAAGGTTAAAGCGTATGTACTGGACATACGGGACGAATTCAAATTCAAAAGTGATATTATCGAACAGGTAATCCGCGTTCTGGTTTCAAAAGGGATCATGAGCTGATCAGTCTGAAAAAATTCATTTAATCTTCAGGCAGATTTGTTAAATACGATTGTATATTAAGTAAATTTGGATAGAATCAAGTATATTCATTCCGCAAGATTATTAACAACAAAACCTATTTTTCCATAAATGAAAAGGCTTCATGGCGAAGAGAAATGTACTTATAATAGGGGCCGCAGGGCGTGATTTTCATAATTTTAATATCGTTTACAAAGATGATCCGGATTTTAAGGTAATTGCTTTTACTGCAAATCAGATCCCCAACATCGAGGGAAGATTATACCCTCCTGAATTAGCCGGGCCCCGGTATCCGGATGGTATACCGATATTCCCGGAGAAAGACCTTCCGGAACTGATTAAAAAATACCATGTTAAGGACTGTGTTTTTTCCTACAGTGATATCTCCTATTTAACGGTAATGGGTATCGGTGCGATCGTGAACGCAGCCGGAGCAAATTTTCTGATACTTGGTCCTGAAGAAACGATGATCAGAAGTAAAAAGCCATTAATAGCCATTTGTGCCGTACGAACGGGTTGTGGGAAAAGTCAGACCTCAAGGAAAATTGTTGAATTATTAATGAAAAGTGGGAAAAAAGTGGTCGCGATCCGGCATCCTATGCCGTATGGTAATCTGGTAAAACAGAAGGTGCAACGATTTTCTGAATTGGATGATCTGAAAAAACATGATTGTACGATTGAAGAGATGGAGGAATATGAACCGCATATCGTGAGAGGAAATGTGATCTATGCCGGGGTGGATTACAAGGCCATCCTGGAGGCGGCGGAGAATGACCCGGATGGATGCGATGTGATTGTCTGGGATGGCGGAAATAACGATTTCCCATTTTATCAACCGGATTTGATGATCACGGTTACCGATCCGCACCGTGTTGGTCATGAATTGTCATATTATCCGGGAGAGGTGAATCTTCGGATGGCGGATGTGGTGATCATTAACAAGATGGACAGTGCAGATAAAAAGGATATTGAAAGCTTAAAAGATAACATCCATAAGGTAAATCCCGGTGCAATTTTAATTGAAGGAGCCTCTCCGATCCGGGTGGACCGACCGGAATTAATAACCGGCAAAAGGGTATTGGTGGTGGAGGATGGACCCACGCTCACACATGGGGAGATGAAATACGGGGCAGGTACCGTCATATCCAGGAGACTGAAGGCGAAAGATCTGGTCGATCCGAGACCTTTTCTGGTAGGGGATCTTAAAAAAACATTTGATAAATATCCGGAGATCGGTTCGTTGTTACCTGCCATGGGTTATGGGGAAAAGCAGCTGCACGATCTTGAAGAAACGATCGATCGTACCGATTGTGATTCGGTCGTTATTGGAACGCCTATTGATCTTTCCCGAGTGATCCGAATCGGGAAACCTCATACCCGGGCCTATTATGATCTGGAAGAGATCGGTAAACCAGACCTGAAGAAATTATTGGAAGATTTTCTGAACAACAAGGGTTTGAAATGATCAATTATTAAAATATCCTTATAATTTCCAATTAGCTCAATACAAAGCGACCTAATACCCGAATTTACCTAATAACTGAATATAAATAATAACTAAATATACTTATTAAACCCTAAAGAATACCAGTGATTGATCGTTTCGAGATCCGATGGCAAGTGAATCAAACAAGATTATAAAGTGGTTGCTACAAGGTGATCCTTCCATATGCTGGCAGGTTAAAAGGGATCTGTTACGAGCAAATGAGTCTGCGTGGGAACCGGATCGGAAAAAAATTGCAGAAAAAGGATGGGGTAAAAAATTACTAGAACGCAGGCAGCCGGACGGTCGCTGGGGAGGTGGATGGTATTCTCCAAAATGGATTTCCACCCACTATACCCTGATGCTGCTCCGCCGGATGGGGCTCCCCCCGGATAACGGTCCGGCATGTGAAAGCACTTTACTTTTGCTTAACAAAGGCATTTATTCTGACGGGGGCATCAATTTATTTGCCTCCATGAAACACAGTGAAACCTGTGTGACCGGTATGATACTTTCTTTGTGTTCTTATTTCGATATTCCGGTTGAAAAATATGAATCATTGATTGATTTTCTGATTGAACAACAGATGGCAGATGGTGGCTGGAATTGCGAGTCATTCCGGGGTGCCAGGCACAGTTCCATGCATACGACCCTCAGTGTCCTGGAAGGATTATGGGAATTTGAAAAAGAATTTGATTTAAAAAAAGATCCTATCCGGCACGCTAGATTAAGAGCCCATGATTTTTTACTGGCTCACCGATTATATAAGTCGGATAGAACCGGCCGGATCATCGATCCTAAATGGACGCGTTTGTCCTTTCCGCCTAGGTGGCGCTATGATATACTTCGGGTACTGGAATATTTCCGGGATTGCCGTGCGCAGAAAGACGAACGTATGACCGATGCAATTGGCGTGCTGTTATCAAAGGAAAAAGATGGCCGCTGGCCCTTACAGTCAAATCATGCCGGACGTGTATTTTTTGAAATGGAAAAACCGGGAGAGGTGGGCCGCTGGAATACACTCAGGGCATTAAGGGTATTGAACTGGTGGGGAGCTTAATGTTTTTTATATTGTACTTAAAACTTACTCTTTACCATTTAATTTTTTTAAAAAATGATCTAATGAAAGCATATATTATAGGGATCAGGGTAACTACGATCAGGCCCATGAATATCAATCCGTAGTTGGCTTTTACAAATGGAATTTCACCAATAAGATATCCTAACAGTAAAAAGGAAGATATCCATAAAAAGGCCCCCAGCATGCTGAAGAATAGATAACTTTTAAGATTCATATTGGCCAATCCGGCAATGAAAGGGACATATGTTCGAAGGATGGGGAAAAATCGGCTAATCAGTATGGCTTTATCACCCCAGGTTTCATAAAATCTGGAAGCCTGATGGAGAAATTTTTGATAATATTTATTGTTAAATCCGGATAACTTATTGCCAGTAAGCTTTCCAATGAAATAATTTACTAAATTTCCTGAAACCGCTGCAATAAAAAATATGATGAATAAGGCATATATGTCCAGAATGAGGCTGGAGGCAATCACTCCTGCTGAAAAAAGCAGACCATCCCCCGGAAGAAAGGGGAAAAGGATAATTCCTGATTCACAAAAAACAATCAGGAAAAGAATAATATAGGTTAACTTTCCATATTCCTCTACTAAACGCATAATTGCATCGTCTGTGTTTAGAATTAATTCTATTATCTGGTTCATGTGATCTCTCCGTATCAGAAAATAGTTACGCTAATTACTATAGATTGTTGAATATCTTTTCAACATGAACTACATCAATGATTAAAGGACTGTATTAAAAATTCATTGAAAATTAATAAAATAACTGATATTTTAATAGTGATAATTGTAAAGGCAATTGCAGAACATTCTGATGAACAATTCAAATTCACGAGCCAAATAAAGCAATGAATTGTTTAATTCCTTCATTGTTTATTATCACATGAAATACGAACGGGATTTTTAAATCCACTAAATAAATAAAATTGAAGTGTATGCATCCTTTTAAAATTTTACCCGTCTTTTGATCACACAGTTGCAACTAAACATAATTACAATGAAAACAATCCTGACATCCCTGTTTTTAAGCTTCTTTATTATTCATTCCGGTCTTGCTCAGCAAAAGGTCGAAAAATCCTTTGATGGGATCAGTTCGATCCGTTTAAATACTGCCTCCGGGGATTGCGATATTCAGAAGGGGAGTGGATCACAAGTGAGTGTGATGGTCGAATTCACCTATGATCCGGATGATTTTGAACTAAAGATGGAAAAAAATGGATCCAGGCTGGTGTTGGAGGAGAAATTCAATGCACGTAACATGCGGGGTTCAAGTGAGTGGACACTTTTGGTTCCTGATGGGCTGGATATTGACTTTAATTCAGGATCAGGCAGCTTGGATCTGACCGGCCTTAAAGTGGACATGAAATTTAATACCGGATCGGGGGATGCCGATGTTCGGAATGTAGATGGCGATCTTAATTTTAATTCCGGTTCTGGCGATTTTGAGTTTTACGAGGTAAAAGGAGAGGTTAGGGCCAATTCGGGCTCGGGGGATCACAAGTTAAATTCAGTAAATGCGAGTGTAAAAGCGAATTCAGGTTCCGGAGACGTGGACCTTGACCGTTCGACGGGTGAATTCAAGTTAAACACGGGCAGTGGAGATGTGGAAGCAGAGAACATATCTCTTACTCAGGATGGTAATTTCAATACCGGTTCTGGGGATGTGGAAGTCTCCCTGTTGGCTTCTCTTGATCATGATATTAATCTGAACAGTGGCTCAGGTGATGCCGTACTTGATTTTAATGGCAATAATATTGAAGGAATCATTACGATGAAAGCGAAAAAACGCGGCGGCGACATTCGTGCTCCGTTTGAATTTGACAAAGTGGAGGAAATTGAAGAGAATGGAGAAATCTATATTAAAAAGACCAAAAAAATTGGAAATAAGAATATCGAAATCTATGTAGGAACAGGAACCGGAACAGCCGTTATCCGGGAATGATTTTTATCTGATTAAGCTCATCTGGTGAGGCTGTCGCTACCGGTAAATGGTGTTCCAATCCTTAAGACCGGAAATAGGAGACAGCCTCATTCTATTTAAAACGGAATAAAAAATTGAAAGGAGTTTATCGTCCTAATACATTAAATTACAGGCGATCAATCGTTCAGATCCATACCGGAAAAAACCGGTCAGGTATTTTATTTGATGGGTTTCAGTGGAAGGAGGTAGCGTTGTCTGCTTCTTGATAAAGGATTCCTGTTCACTAAGGCTGGTTTTTTTCCAGGATCCGGTAGGGAACGGGGTATGAATCTTTTCGATTTTATATCCTTGAATTTTTTTACCGGGATTGCATATCCAATCAAAGCAATTTATATGTTTCGATTATGTAACGACACTACCCCTGATGGAAATCGGATTCAGGGACAGATGCGATCCAATAATTATAGAATACAATAATGAGTACGTTTTTTTTCTGAACTTCTACAAAAGATCTGTCTGAAATTATATTCCGCGGTGAATGGTTAAAAGGATAACCCTTCTCCAAAAAGATATTTACTGATAAAAATTATGGAAGAGCTATCCCCGATCGAAACCTGGATCAGTGACAGAAATGAATTTGATTCGAAACGGTCTTCAAAAAAATAAACACTTTGAACTGAGATTCTTAAATAGAATCGTATCTTAAGGTGTAAAACCAGATATCAAAATACATGGAAAATCAAAAATTCACCAGACGAATAACCGTTCTCCTGATAGCCTATTCCCTTATCAATATTTTTTTATTCCTTGTTATTATAATGAATCGATACGATATGAACAGGAAAATCTTTGAATTAGAGCGTAAAATTGAAGTATTGGAAATTCATATTTTCCCGGAGGAGTATTTGAATCCGCCATCTGAGACAGAAATCTGATTCCTAGTTTTTATAACTCCAGAGGAGCTCGATCGTTTCGCCCCCAATCTTTTCCGTATTTACATAAGCAAATCTTCCGGATCCGGGTTTCCCCTTGTCACCCCATCCTCCGGACATGGAGATATCAAAACCACGGTCTTCAAAAAACCTGATTGTTTGATCCATATCAGCCACATTAAATCCCAAATGTTGAATGCCTTCTCCATGTAATTTAATATGATCCTCATATACCGTGGGACCTTTAAGCGGAATACACCATTCATACACGATGTTCCCATGTCGCTGCCAACCCAGCTCCATGTCGAATTCTGCCGGATTCCCGTAATACTGTTTTCCCCAGGTTTCCCCATGTGTAATTTCAAAGGGAGGGAAATCCAATCCTGCCCAGTATGCAGATACAGGTTCCGGATCCTGGATAGCAAATGCAAATTGTGCGAACTTCATTCCCAACTGGTTCTGTCCACTCAATTGCTTCATGTCATCGGGTCCCGTTATCAGTCCAAGTGCGTATTTGCCGTCTTTTTGTGTATCAAAAAAAACAAAGTTTACCAGCCCTTCCTCAGTCGAAATATTACCCTCCAGCAAGATCCCTACTCCAGCTCTCTTTAACCTGAGTGATTCCTGTTGTAACGCATCTACGGAAGATACCCTGTGCATGAGACCAAAAGCTCCGTCTCCTCCTGCATCAAGAAAAGTCGAGAATGGATTATCCTTTGAGACGGGCTGAATCCAGGTAATACGGGCCCCTCCAAAATTAGCGGATGCAATATTAACATCAATTTCACCGGCATTCCGTATCAATAACGTTGCAGCACCATAATCCGAAATATCAGTAAAGCCAAGCGCTTGCCAACCGCGAATAACCTCCTGTAGATCTGCTACGATCCATACGATACGATCTACTTCCTTATAACAGTCAACGGATTGGGCCATATTAGAATTTATTGTGACTGCCATAAATAGCACAGGTAGATATTTTTTTAATTCCATTTTCTATTTTTTTATGTGCATTAAGGGTATTAATTTAATAACCTGGGATTTCAATTAAAAATAAAATGGTCTATATTAAATGTGATTTTAAGACATATAGTTAATTATTCGAATGAAGATCCCGATTGATAAGATATCCTTTGTATTCCTTTTTCTGCTTTTTGTATCCGCATGTTCGAAAAATTCAGAAATAAATGCACAATATGCGGAAGTATTAAACGTATCCGTATCCGGGAATCCACCGGATTATTCTTTCTCAGTAACCATAAAAAGTCCGGATACGGGTTGTGAGCAGTTTGCCGACTGGTGGGAAGTCATTACGGCGGATGGAGATCTGATATATCGCCGGATACTGCTTCATAGTCATGTTGATGAACAACCTTTTACGCGTAGTGGAGGACCGGTAAAAGTAAATGATGTTCAGGAGGTAATCATACGGGCACATATGAATCATAACGGTTATGGGGAAATCGTCATCCGCGGTACCGTTGCCCACGGATTTAAACAGGTAATTTTACCATCCGATTTTGCTTCCTCCCTTGAGAAAGAGGAACCTTTACCCGATGGATGCGACTTTTAGTACGCAGGGAATAAGATAAGTATGTTACGATTCTACTTATATAGTCTGATTTTTTTATCTGCATTTTACCTTTCCTGCGAAAAAAAGGAAAATAAAAAAGTATCATGGCCTGCTGCAATCCATCCCAACATCGTATGGATCACTTGTGAGGATATGAGTCCGCACCTGGGGTGTTATGGAGATACGATTGCCCGTACTCCGGTCTTGGATCTGCTCGCATCCGAGGGCGTGCGGTATACCCAGGCATTCTCGGTATCCGGAGTATGTGCCCCAAGCAGGGCAGCGCTCATCACTGGCATGTACCCGACCTCTATCGGTGCGATGCACATGCGTACCATGACCCGGACATCTGCCATCGACCGGATCAAGGATCCGGAATTACTGGCCATTCCAACCTATGAGGCCGTACCTCCACCTGAAGTGAGATGTTTCCCTGAGTTTCTGCGGATGGAAGGTTATTATTGCACCAATAATTCGAAGGAAGATTATCAATTCCGTGCTCCTCCAACGGTCTGGGATGAAAGCAGCAATAAGGCGCACTGGAAGAACCGGGCACCCGGACAACCGTTTTTCGCCGTTTTTAATTTTACGGTCACGCACGAATCCCAGGTTTGGGCCCGGGCCGGAGATACGTTGATCACGGATCCTCAGAAAGTGGCTGTACCACCCTATTATCCCGATACACCCCTGATCCGGAGAGATATTGCACGTCATTATGACAATATCGCTTTGCTGGATGCGATGGTGGCTGAAGTACTTGACGAACTTGATCAGGCCGGATTGATGGACAGCACGATCCTGTTTTTCTTCAGTGATCATGGAGACGGATTACCCAGAGCGAAGCGGTGGATCTATGATTCGGGGATCAAGGTGCCCCTGATCATACGGTATCCGGACAGGAAGTTTGCAGGTACGGTTTCGGACCGACTGGTTAGTTTTATTGATTTTGGCCCTACCGTCCTATCACTGGCCAATATACCTGTACCCTCTTATATTCAAGGCAAAGCCTTTGCCGGAGATCAAAAAACCGAACCCAGGGAATATATTTACGCCGCCAAAGACCGGATGGACCCAGCCATGGACAACAGGCGCGCCGTTAGAGATAAACGGTATAAATATATCCGGAATTACATGCCGGATCGCCCCTATGTACAATTCCTTCCATACAGGGATCAAATGGTCCTTATGCAGGAATTGTTACGTTATGAAAAGGATGGACTATTGAACGAAACTCAATCTTTGTGGTTCCGAAAAACGAAACCAAGGGAAGAACTGTACGATACCTGGAGCGATCCATTTGAAGTCAGGAATCTGGCCGATGATCCGGAATTTGGAATGAAACTGCATGAATTGAGGGAAGTTCATCAGAAGTGGAAGAAAGAAACACACGATTGGGGCCTTATTCCCGAAACCGATCTTATCAAGGAATTATGGCCACCTGATGGCATTCAACCGACTACTTCTCCCCCTGAAATTGCCAGTCAGGCGGCTGAGAAAGATGGAATGCTGCGGCTGCAGATTGGATCTTCCACGGAAGGTGCCTCTATTGGCTATAAGATTAATGGAAAAGGGGCCTGGCGGGTATATTTTCAGCCCGTCGAATTAAAGAAATCGGATACATTGACAGCCATCGCCCACCGGATCGGATATAAACCCAGTGAAACTGTTAATTATTTAGTTTCATCAGAATAATTTAATCCCTTGGTAAATTTCAAATTGTGAATTTAAGCTGTTGCTATTGTGAGATATTCACTTCCAGTACGAATGGACTTATCTGGTGCCCGGGAAATACGAACGCAGGGATAAATAGCTGGGATTTAGTAAGAATCCTGAAAATCCCTGCTCGCGCAGGAGGAAAATCCAGACTCCAGGCTGGGATGACCAACTTTAAGTAAGATTTCTTCACTGAATTGGAGAGGCCTCTATAATTGAGGTATTATATGATATGCGAATAAAGCCACTAACCGAACCTAATCCTATGAAATAGATTATCACATGATAGCCGGTTCCACGATTACCTTGTTAACCACTTCTCCGAATAAAACAAATTATACAATAGCACAACAACTTAAAAACCGATTCCACCAGGCTTCACCTGCTCTTCTCGTACTCTTTAATGATCTCCTTCAGGAATTCATGAAAATCCGCGGAAAACTCTTTCCTTTTCAGGCCATATTCGACGGTGGTTTTCAGGTAATCTAATTTATTACCAATATCATAACGTTTCCCTTCGATGATTGCCGCCATGACGTCTTCTCTCCGGGTGAGTTGCATAAGTGCATCGGTCAGTTGGATTTCATCATTTTTTCCTTTTGGTGTGCTTTCCAATAATTTAAATATATCTGAGGTCAGGATATATCTCCCGGCGATGGCCAGGTTGGAAGGTGCCTCCTCCATGGATGGCTTTTCAATAAATTGATTGATATGCATTATCTGGTCACTCAACTTTTTACCTCCAACAATACCATACCTGGATACTTTATCTTTAGGCACCTTTTCGACAGCTACCACGCTGCACCTGTATTGGGCATATACATCGATCAGTTGCTGGGTCACCGGTATTACCGAATCAATGATCGTATCTCCTAAAAGTACTGCAAATGGTTCATTCCCGGTATGGAATCTAGCATATAGGATCGCATCTCCCAGCCCGTTTATCTCTTTTTGCCGGATATAATGAATATTCGCCATATCGGCCAGGTGCCGGATCTCATGAAATAATGCATTTTCATCGTTGTTTTCCAATCGAGATTCCAGTTCCGTATTTCGGTCAAAATGGTCCTCGATAGCTCTTTTCCCCTTTCCGGAAATGATCAGAATATCCTCGATACCTGAATCAACCGCTTCCTGGACTACATATTGTATGGTCGGCGTATCAATAATCGGAAGCATTTCCTTGGGTTGTGCTTTGGTGGCCGGTAAAAATCTTGTCCCTAATCCAGCCGCGGGAATAACAGCTTTTTTTATCATTGTTCAGAATATATATGGTTTAATAATCCGCGCATTAATCGATTTCATGGCAACCACGAGCTTATTCAACATTTCATCGTCCTGATACATCCCGATAATGGATCCGCCGGAACCTGTAAATTTAGCTGAGGCTCCACAATTTCTGGCTGTATCGATCAGTTCCCTGTTTCGTTCACTGATTTGTATGATGCTCGCGCGCAGGTCAAAGTTCCGGTTGATCAGATCGAACAATGTTAAATGGTCCTTTCGAAGTATCGCTTCTTTTCCTTTTTCAGCGAGCGAAGCAATTTCTTCCAGGGTTTCAGTAACCTGTTTTTCGCCGGCGTCGAATTTCGACCGGATGCGATTAAATACGGTCCCGGAAATTTTACCCAGATCCGTTTTATACGCAAGATATAATTTTGGGAGAAGTTTGGGATCAAGGATCTCATACTTCCCAAATCCGTTTTTTTCAAGATACGTCCGGTCAAAATCCATATATACACAACCTTCATAAACCTGAATGACACGATCCTGTAATCCGGCGTGGATCCCAAGTTCATCGACCTCGACGGCCAGGATGATACTCGGCAATATTTCCTTTGGGATAATAATATCATAAAACTGCATCAGCGCCCGGAAAGTAGCCGTGATGATGGCCGAGGAGCCTGCCAGGCCAATTTGCCTGGGAATGGATGAATGATAACGGATGGTAAAATTCTTATTGTTAAGTTTTATTGAGTTTTGAGTACAATATTCAACAAACTTTTTTATAGCGGCCTTAACTAATCGGGATGCCCCGTAGTACCCCATGAGATTTACTGATTCTACCAGTTCGTGTATATTTTTATATATGTTAAGATCCTGGTCACGGGGTTCGATATGCAGCTCGGGTGTTTCGTACAAAGAAATCTGGACTCCGAAATTTTTAACTATTACTGAAATCGTTTTGCCAAAATATCCATCGGAGGGATTGCCCAGTAATCCGGCCCGGGCAAACGCCCTGGTTTCAATGATCATCGTTTAAAAAATCAATTTTTTTGACAAACAGTTTTGAATCTTTCAAAGTTAAACTATTAATCAGTTCTATCAATGGTTAATTTGGGTTAACTTTCCGTATGGCATTTTATGAAAAAATACTGAACAGACTTTTCCCCAAAGATGAAGAGATTTCCATTCACGAAGTATTGAAACGTTCCTCCCATTTTAACGACTCCTACGACCTTTGGAAATCAACACAGGAGGCTGGAGATGAACTTAGAAAAGTAAAAGATTCCTATCATGATAAAATCCTGAATAAAGCTACTGCCATCGATCTGGAGGTATATCATTCACCGTATGCAAATGGGATCATCATATATCCCCGAAGAGATCAGAAATTGATATCTTTAGCTTTTCTGATGGAATTCATCAGGGAAAAACTGGAACTGGACGATTATCGCCTGGTTCATGCCGACCGGAGAATAAAGGAAAGGGGGAAAATGGTGATGGCCGTTGAGAAATATTATCTGAAACCACCCCTTTCGGCAGAAATACCGATCGATCAAAAATTTGGAAACGTAATTCTCGAACTGTCCTATGAAAATAATACAACTTCGAAGTTTAAGATGATGGCCAACGTGTATTCCGATCGATTGTACCATTCGCCAAAAACTTTTGAAGATTTGATTACCCTGATTTTTGGTGAACGAACTGCAAATTAAATTTTTCTATTTTGCAATTATTGGATATAACTTTGACCTAATTAAATTGTGATAAACATTATGAAAAAGTTGCTGCTATTTTTTACTTTAAATACGCTGCTGATATTCAGCGCTTCGGCCCAGTTATTTAAAACTTCCTTGGAGATAACCATCCGCGACCGTCTCGGGAATACGGTGGAAGGTGCTCAGGTTCAACTTTTCAAAACGTACGATGATTATCAGAATGAAACCAATCCCATTTCTGAAGTACAGATAAGCGATAAAAAAGGACGTGTTCTCTTCAAGGAGCTTGAGGCCAGACCTTACTATGTGAACGCAAAAAAAGGGGATGATAACAATTATGGGGATGGGGAAATGGTGGATACATTAGTCGAAAACAGGAAAAACAAGGTCACACTAATTATCAGATAGAAAGGCAGACAGGTTAACAATTGATTGCTGAAACGGCACCCCTTACTAATTTAATGAACCGGTATGCCGGGGATTCATTTAAAGGTTCCTTAAAATCCTTTTTCTGATCTGCATCCTCCTGAAGGTTGTTTCGATTATCTGTGAGCAATAAACAAAGGGATTCGCCGATTTTCAATGATCCTTCTGGCGACGCTGGGTATGATCAGGTTGGAAATGGTACTTCTGCCATAAGCTCCCATGATTACAAGGGGATTTTCCACGCTTTCAGTAAAATTCAATATTTCCTGGGAGATATTAGTCCCTGTAAGTAACTGCATTCCGACATTACTGAAATGTTGTTTCACAAGTTCCATCAGATATTTTTCATTCTTTATTTCTTCATCAGCACTGGGGGTGACCGTGAGGTTGGTGACTATCTTGTTTTTGACAGCATGAGCAAACAAGTTACTGAATGCCCTGATTGCAAAAACAGATGATTCCTTCCCGTCGTAAGTTAAAATGATGTTTTTAGTTTTGAACATTCGTTCAGGTACTATCAGAACAGGGCAACGGCTTTTTTTAAGAATCTGATACAGTAGCGAAGTATCGGGTTTTTTTGTGACGTGATTAAAAAATATCTGATAACTGAGAATCAGTAGATCTGCGTAGGTTGTTTGTTTTATTAATTCATGGGAGGTCAGTTTAAAATCATTAAATATCTGGTAACGGATATTAGCCTGTTTGAATCCCCGTTCAAAATTAGATATCACCTCAGTCTTTTTCCTATCTTCCTCGCTCAGAAATTCGTGGTTTAATGGGAGATGGTCAACCAAGGCTGCTTCCTTCACGTAACTACTCAGGGTAGACGTATATGCCATGTCCTTTACCACATAAGCTATGAACAGATTCTCAGCCACATTGGGTAACAGATCATTGGTAACCGTTACCAAATCTTTTACAAAGGAAGATTTTTCTTCTAAAGCAATTAAAATTTTCGCCATTATCCCTCTCCTAGATTTTTATCCTGCAGGTCCAAACGGGCCTTTTTGCATGATTCACAACATCTTCGGCAATACTGCCACTCAATAGGTGCATGATTCCGGTCCTCCCATGTGTGGCCAGGGCTATCATATCTGCTTCAATATCTTCGGCAAAATAAATAATGCCATCCTCTTCCATAAAATCGTTGTATATATTAAGTGTATAATTCTTAATCCGGTAAGTACTTACGAAATCCTGCATTTGTTTGAGGATCGTCCTTGTATTTTCAAAATTATTGGGAGTATTGATCTTCACAAGATGGAATTCCGCATCAAATATATGCTGTAATTTTTCAAGCTCTTCCACTACACGAGACTGGTCTCCTTCAAAATTGGAGGCCAGCGCTATTTTATGGATTTTACTGAAGTCCCTTTTTTGTTTGATCGTGATTACAGGACATTTTGAATGCCGGACTATTTTTTCCGTATTGGAACCGATTAACATTTCTTCCAATCCGGAAGTGCCCTTTGACCCCATAATGACCAGATTGATACTTTCACTTACAATCTTTTCGGCAATGACAATATACGGATTGCCTATCTCCACAAATTCATGTATGGTGACATCATGCAGGTTGATCTTTTCAACCATCGATTTCATTTCCTCCTTCGATCTGTCTATTAAATTTGTAATAAAACTTTCATCGAGATTATCGAAAGGAGGTTCTGCACCACCAATCACATTCATGCCCCCGCTCCAGGCAGTGGATAACCCAGGGTAATCTAAAACATAAATCAGATAAATTTCAGCCTTACTTTTTCTGGCGATCTGATAGGCAAAATCAAATGCATGTTTTGCCTGTTCGGAATAGTCAGTGGGAACTAGTATTTTTTTCACAATAAATTAAATATTTTTTTTGACATACCTGTCCTGCATATACAAAATACCAAAAATCAGCAAAGTTCTGTAATGATGGCAGTCAGCGAAAAATATGATTTATATCATATCGTTGTTAGGAGATAACGTGGTGATAGACAGGGGCTAAAGACCGTAAAAATCGGCTTCCTTAACCAATCCTTTCGGATCCAGCACTTTAATCTTTTTCCCCTGAAGCGAAATGAGTTCCTGGTTCTTAAATTCCGATAACAACCGGATAACGGTTTCGGTGGCTGTACCAATAATATTTGCCAGGTCTTCTCTTGATAAAGCTATATCTATTAATGTACTATCTTCTTCCCCTTCCATACCATAGGATTCTTTGAGCATCAGTAGAGTGGCTGCTAAACGTTCTCTAACGGATTTTTGTGCGATTGTGACCAGTTTCTGTTCCATGATCCCCAGGTCATCACTAAGTTTTTTCATCATTCTTCTGAAAAAACGCGGATTATCATTAAGAATTCCCAGAAAATCAGCCTTTGGAATATAGCAAATGGCTCCCTCCTCAATCACCGTGGCGGAGGCACTGTAGAATTCTTCGGATATTAATGCACGATATCCAATAAAATCACCAGCTTTGGCCAGGTTTAATATTTGTTCTTTCCCATCGGAGGTAATTTTGTAAACCTTAACCTTGCCCGAATTAATGCAGAATAATCCCATAGGTCGTGTTCCTTCGTAATATAAAGTTTGTCCTTTTTTGTAGAGGATACATGATTTATGAAGGTCGAGTGTTTCCAATTCGGTATTACTGATATCAGAAAACAAGGACCGATGCCTGCTTCCACAGAGACTGCAATGCACTTTGATGTTCTTCTTAGTTGCCAATGGTCTTTTTTTTTCGCAAAGGTACTCCAAATACCCCTTTCCTCCAATTTCTTGGGAGGGGTATTTTGATGATAACTCATCCCTGTTGTAAAGCGGTATATATTCTTTCATATCTGCTGTACCGCAATAGGTAACGGGTTTCAACCCATTTTCAAAACACAGATCAAACGATTAAACCTATACCATAAAGAACGGTAAACAAAAGAATGGAGAGTGATAGTTTTTTTAAACTGGGATCAAGCTGTTGCGGTTGTGTTTTTTTCTTCAGATCATTGATATTCAGCAAAAAAAGAGGGATTGTTAGCAGAAAGAAAAACTGAATGATATGTTTATCATTCAAAATCATATAAAATGTAGCTGTCAGGAAATTCCCCGAGAGAAGAAAAGCTTGATAATATATGGCATTATTTCGACCTATCCTGACTGGAATGGACATTTTTCGAGCTCTTTTGTCCGATTCGATATCGCGTATATTATTCACATTTAAAACTGCCGTGGCCAAAAATCCGGAACTTAATGCAGGGAGTAATGTCAGCCACTGAAGATTTTTGGTGTGCAGAAAATAAGTACCCATCACGCCAACGATTCCGAAGAAGATCAGGACAAATAGATCACCCAATCCGGCATATCCATAGGGTTTCTTACCGAGTGTATATGCCATTGCGGCAAAAATGGATGCGATTCCTAAAAAAAGGAAAACTATTATCATTCCACTAAAAATCGGGAATGCATAGATCAAAAGCACGATTCCGGAAAGGAAAGCGAGAAGCGTGGTGATGATTAGTCCTATACGCATTTCAGATGGTTTAATCCATCCCATCTGTATTGCACGTTTAGGCCCTTTACGATCCACGTGATCTGCCCCATGGATCGAATCCCCATAATCATTGGCCAGGTTGGATAAGATCTGAAGAAAGATGGTAGTAAGTGCGGCCAGAATAAATACCCAGACATCGAACTTCTTATCGTCCGCAGCCATAAAGGATCCCATCAGAATGCTGGACAATGCCAGGGGCAGCGTCCGTAATCGAATGGCACTTAACCATGCAATGAACTTTTGATCTGGTACCATATAGGGTAATTACTGCATGAGGATTGCAAAATTTATTCCTTAACTCTGGCTAAAAGTTCATCGGAAAGTGGTTTTACCTTACTTGGGAAAAATGCAATCAGCTTACCTTGTTCATTGATAAGATATTTGCAGAAATTCCAGGAAGGCGCTTCATTATTCCAGCCATTGTATTCCTCGTTGGAAAGCCATTGAAATAATGGATGCATATCATCTCCTTTTACTGAAATTTTTTCAAACATTTGAAAGGATACACCGTAGTTGGAGGAACAAAATAATGCTATTTCTTCATTCGATCCGGGTTCCTGATTCCCGAAATTATTTGCGGGAAAGCCCAGGATGATCAGCTTATTCCCATAAAGTTCATGTAAACGCTGGAGATCTTCATACTGTGGCGTATAACCGCATTTGGAAGCTACATTTACCAATAGGACCTTTTTACCTTTATATTGCTCGAAATCGATGGTCTTGCCGTCAATCGATTTCATTTTGAAATCATAAAACGATTCCGGAATCTTATCCGTAACCTGATCCTGGAAAAAGGGAAAAAACAAGATTGAAAGTGATATTAATATTGTTTTCATATGATTTAGATTTACATTCTTTCGGGTACCTCTATGCCTAATAACCCCATTGCGTGATGAATTGTTTGGGCCGTCAGTAACGATAAAATTACTCTGAAATTCCTTCTTTGCCTATTTTCTTCATTAAAGATGGATACTTCTGTATAAAACCGGTTATATGATTTAGCGAGCTCATAACAATAATTGGCTATGGTGGAGGGGGCATATTCATCTGAAGCTTCCGACAATTTATCTCCATAGTTCGAAAGGGTAACGATCAGTTCTTTTTCCGTTTCATGAAGGTCCCATTGTAAATCGATGTGTGATTTATCCATTGGAATACGTAACTCCAAGGCCTTCCGAAGTATGGATGAAATCCTTGCATATGTATATTGAATGAAAGGACCTGTATTGCCCTGGAACTGGATTGATTCTTCCGGATTGAATAACATTCTTTTTTTTGGATCAATCTTAAGGAGGAAATATTTCAGAGCACCCAGCGCGAGCACTTTATACAACTGTAGGGCCTGTGCTTCATTAAACTCTTCGATTTTACCCAGTTCTTCGGTCTGTTTTTTTGCGGTTTTAAGCATTTCTGCCACCAGGTCGTCCGCATCCACCACGGTACCTTCCCTCGATTTCATCTTTCCGGTAGGTAGATCGACCATACCGTAGCTCAGATGAAAGAGATTTGAGGCATAGTTTCTACCCAGTTTTTTCAAAATTTTTATAAGTACTTCAAAATGATAATCCTGTTCATTACCCACAACATAGATGGATCTATTGAATGGGAAATCCTTATACTTCATATCGGCTGTTCCCATATCCTGGGTAATATACACAGAGGTCCCGTCACTCCTCAGCAGCAATTTTTCATCCAGTCCGTCGTCAGACAGGTCGACCCAGACAGATCCGTCCTTTTTTTTATAAAAGGCGCCAGTATTCAGGCCTTCTGCAACCACCTCTTTACCCAGGATATACATATCCGATTCATAATAGATCTTATCAAAATCGACGCCGATGTCCTCGTATGTTTTATTGAATCCTTCATATACCCAGGCATTCATCTTCTTCCAAAGGGCAATGATTTCCGGATCTTTTTCTTCCCATTTTTTCAACATTTCCTTTGCTTCCATCAACAAGGGAGCCTGTTGCAGGGCCTGGTCTTTTGTTGAGCCTTGCCGGAACAGATGATCCACCTGTTTTTTATATTCCTGGTCAAATTTTACATAATATTGTCCAATCAAATGATCGCCTTTGATACCGGTTGTCTCCGGACTTTCCTGATTGCCGAATTTCTGATAGGCGATCATGGATTTACAAATATGGATACCCCGGTCGTTTACAAGATTCACTTTCATGACTTCATGCCCTGTCGCCTTCAATATCTTCGCCACCGAAAAACCCAGAAAATTGTTTCTTAAATGACCCAAATGGAGGGGTTTGTTTGTATTTGGAGAGGAAAACTCGATCATCACCTTTTGATCTTTCGAACTGATTTTGTTCCAGGGATTGTCCACAAGGTTCATATCAAAAACCTTGAGCCAGGTTGCGTCATTGATCTCGAGATTAAGGAACCCGTTCAGCACATTAAAGGAAGCCAGAATCCTGGACTGATTCTTCAGGTAATTGCCAATTATTTCTCCCGTTTCAACAGGATTTTTTTCTGAAATTCGGGTATATGGATAGGTAACAAAAGTATGTGTTCCCCTAAATTCCTTTCGGGTCGGCTGCAGCTTGATTTGGATTGCGTCAATAGAATGATTAAAAAGATCATTAAAAGCGTTACTTATCGATTCTTTAAGTAAAAATTCGACGTTCATTCTGTTTCATTTACATTCAGGGCAGCAAATTTCGCAAATTATCCCTACAATCGTATACTTTTGATTTAATGATTTTTAAGAATAATCCGCACGGCCTCGGGCAGCCCGGTTGCGATCGGCTGATTCTTTCCCGCGACAGAATCTTGAGTAATGAATACCGTACGGATACCGAGTTTATGAGCGGGTATCAGATCCCTTTCGGCGTCGCCGATCATCCAGGAACGTTTGGGATCAATGTGATATTTGGCAATGGCTTTTTCGAACATCAGTGATTCCGGTTTACGCATTAAGGAACTGGAATAATCGGGATGATAGGTGGCATAATAAATGTCATCAATCAGATGAAGGGTATGCTGCATCATATAATTATGGCAGGTTTTCATGTCTGATTTTGTATAAATGCCCTGCGAAATACCTGATTGGTTGGTCACCACGATGATAAGATAACCCTTTTTTTTAATCTCCTTAAGTGCCTTCACTACTCCGGGATAGATTTGAAAATCTTCTTTTTTCCAGGTGTAGGTCCCACGTTCAACATTGATCACCCCGTCACGGTCGAGAAAAATGCAAGGATTCATTCTGTTAAAGTTTTCTCATGCGAAAAAATAAAGGGCAATAATGTTAGCGGGATGAACCCGGAAAGTCCAATATTCCTGTTTTTTAGTCGATTTCAATTTTGATTTCCCCACTCGCCGGATGACTGACACAGGATAATATATATCCCTCGGCGATCTCGTCATCACTTAATCCGTCGGGATCTTCCATGGTGACTTTGCCAGAGACCAATTTTCCCCGACAGGTGGTGCATAATCCGCTCTGGCAGGAAAAGGGAATGTCGATGTCGTGATCGAGGGCAGTTTCCAGAATAAAATCATTCTCACTCACCATCAATTCATGCTCTTCCCCATCAAGTATAATTTTCACCAGACTGGTGCCCTCACTGAACTTTTTCTGTTTTTCCTTCTCCTCTTTTGTCGGGGAGGCAGCTACAAAACTTTCTCTGTAGAATTGTGATTTGTCCACTCCAAGCTCAATCATGGCCCGTTCAGCGGTATCCATCATACCGGCAGGTCCGCAGAAGAATACTTCCGTGTTCTTCAGATTAATACCCGATTCGGAGATTATTGTTTTTACCATATCTGCATTCAACCGGCCTGTTTTTCCATCCCATGATTTTTCCGGTTTCGACAAAATATGTATTGCTTTGAAGTTGCGGGCATATTTATCGGAAAGTGAATCAATCAGTTCTTTAAAGATGATGGATTGGAGGTTCCGGTTCTGGAAAATCAGGATTGCCCTGGATTTGGGTTCTTTGACCAGTAATGTTTTTAATATGGAAATCAGTGGAGTAATACCGCTTCCTCCGGCAAAAAGGAGCAACGTACGTTCGTTATCCTCGTGAAATTCTGTGGTAAAATTACCCATTGGTTGCAGCACCTGGATTTTATCACCTGCTTTCAGTTCGTGATTTAAATAATTCGAAACGTTCCCTCCTTCAATCTTTTTTACAGTCACAATAAGATCTTCCTCTGTTCCGGGGGAGGAACTCAATGAATAGGTTCTTCTGACTTCTTCTCCATCGATCTTCAAAATAAGTGTAATGTACTGACCTGCTTTATAATCGATCTCGTTTTGTGGATTTTTGAAAACGATTGAAATCGCATCTTCGGTTTCCCTGACGACTTCCTTGACATTGAGATCGTAGTAGATAACGCCACCTATCTGTCGTTTGTAATCTTTTTTCTCTTTTTTTCTAAAAAGGCTTTGAATCATTTTTATTCTTTCTTTCCTGATAATTTGTTATTGTAAGTTCAATGACTTGGCTGATTAATCATTTACATACTTCAAATTTAACCAAGTTTCAGGTATAAACGAATCAGGAAGTGAATTGTTTGTTTTTAGCTATTTATTACCGGATTATAACCTGATATTCCTACCTTTGCTTTTTTAAATTCTGAACCCGATGAATAATTCCGCACTCGAAGCCATATCGCCAATTGATGGAAGATATCAGAAAATAACGGCTCCATTAAGTCCGTATTTTTCAGAATTTGGATTGTTTAAATACAGGATTCTGGTAGAGATTGAGTATTTCATTCTCCTGGTAAAGTTACCTTTACCTCAACTACGGGGAATAGATGAAAGGGCCTTTCAATCACTCAGGGATATCTATCAATCTTTTGACTATAATGAAGCTCAAAAGATCAAGGAAATCGAAAAGGTGACCAATCATGATGTGAAGGCAGTTGAATATTATCTGAAAGATAAGTTTGAAAGTATTGACCTGGGTAATTATAAAGAGTTTATTCATTTCGGATTAACTTCTCAGGATATAAACAATACAGCCACTCCATTGCTGCTGAAAGCGGCCTGGGATGATTTGATTTGCCCGAAATTGGAGGAATTGATGAAAGATATCCTGAAGCTATCGAATCAATGGAAGAACATACCAATGCTTGGAAGAACCCATGGGCAACCTGCCTCACCTACCCGGCTTGGCAAAGAAATCCTGGTTTTTCACGAACGGATTTCAAGGCAAATAGATTTGATACGGCAAATACCATTCACGGCAAAATTTGGTGGAGCAACCGGAAATTTCAACGCTCATTTTGCAGCCTATCCTGCATTTGACTGGCATGCAATTGCCGATCGTTTTATTCAGGCATTTGGATTACAAAGGAGTTTCCCTACCACTCAAATCGAACACTACGATAATCTGGGTGCGTTTTTCGATGGCGTTAAAAGAATCAATACGGTATTAATTGACTTTGCCCGGGATGCATGGCAATACATTTCCATGGACTACTTTAAACAGAAAATTGCAAAAAATGAAATCGGTTCTTCCACCATGCCGCATAAGGTAAATCCGATTGATTTTGAAAATGCTGAGGGAAACCTGGGATATGCAAATGCAATTTTTGAGCATTTATCTGCAAAATTACCTGTTTCGCGTTTACAAAGGGATCTTTCGGATTCTACCGTATTAAGAAATATTGGAGTTCCCCTGGCGCACGGTTTTATCGCCTATACCTATTTGATCCGGGGAATGGGAAAACTCGAGTTGAACGAACACAAAATTTCCGCGGACCTTGAGGATCACTGGGTGGTGATCGGGGAAGGAATTCAGACCATTCTCAGGCGAGAAGGTTATCCTGAACCTTTTGAAGCATTAAAAACATTGACCAGAAAAAACGAAAAGATTACCCGGGAGAAAATTATGGCGTTTATTGATGCCCTCGAAGTAACAGAAGACGTGAAAACGGAAATCAAGAAGATGAGTCCTTATTCTTATTTAGGTAAATAATTTGTCCCACAAAATCGCCATAGCGGTATTTGCATTCTTTGTATTTTTTTTTCATCCGAATCTGCCAACCTGGGCCATTACGGAAAAACAGTATGAATTTGACTCCGAAATTATGCGTCCATCGTTTAAAGCCGCTCTGGTTCGGAGGAACATTCGGTGGAGTAATCAAATACTCAAAACCGAACTTATGGGTTACCTCCTCAAAACATTTGTTTCCTTTGAGGGTATTTTTTGAATCACTTTTTATGAGATAGCGGTAGGTCTTTTTTTTGGGGCCCTGTTTTCGGGCATCCGGCCTGGCATGGGAGTCCGTGGCCTGGGTACTGTTAATTCCTCGATCCGTAGTATTAGGGCGCTGTGCACACAGGGTTGCAGGAAAACAATCAAGTAAATAACAGAGTATTAGTACAATGGCCCATTTGGGTAATTCATTCATCTTCACAAATGTAGAAAATCATCTACATTAAAGCATGCCATGGGTTTTAATCTTCTTCCGGCGTATACAATAACTGATTCGTTTCAAAATCATACAACGTCAGAAGGCGTAAATTATAATACGCTGTCCAGAAGTCCCTAAGGGATTGAATGTAGGCCCGTTTGGCATCGTCTTTATCGCGAAGTGCCAGGTTCAGGTCCGTAATACTAATTTTTCCGATCAGGTATCGGTTTCGTGCAATGTCGTATCTTTTTTGTGCCACGAAATCAGCACGTTCTGAGATAACCACCTGTTCTTTCAGCATCTCAAACTGTTTCACCTGGGTGAATATGGCCTCGTCAAAGTTAATCTCGTCGAGTGCAATGGTATATTCTTCCAGTTTAAGGTTGGCTTCAGCTGTTTTCACCTGTGATTTCTGACGGCCCCAGTCAAGGATTGGAATTTCAAAACCGATACGAACGGATTGTTGATCCACTGTATTGCCGTACATATCAGGAATAGACTCTTCGGATCGGCCGGAAATCCCGAATGAAGCAAACATATCGGCATTAAGCCCTGTCGTTCCCTTAGCCTGGGCCACGTCCCGTTCCGCTTCGAGTTGACGTCGGGTAAAACCAAGAGCATCGGCGCGATGGTCCCTGGCCATGGCAATGGCAGTAGCTTCATCCACATCGAAGGTAGGGATCTCATTCGGAGGTAATAATTCCACTTTGTCTACATTGGTAAGACCCACAAAGGTTCTCAACCTCAATAAAGATGTTTCGACGTCCAGACTGGATTCCGCAACCTGTTGACGGGAGGTCATTACATTCAATTCGAGGTCCAGCAATTCGTTTTCTGCAATTTTCCCAAGATTATACCTCCCTTCTCCAATTTTATAGATCGTATCATTGTTGGCCAGGTTAATCTGGGCGATTCTAAGATTCATTTGGGCCAGCAGCAGATCGAAAAAACGGTTAGCGGCAATCATCGATATATTTTCAAGATCTTCAACAAATTCTCTTTTCGATTCTTCATACCGGAGTGGTTCTATCCTTTTATCCCATCTTAACTGATTAAAAGAAAAAAGAGGTTGCCTTAAGCCAACCGATATAGGTTCCCCGCTATATAATTTATATCGGGGATCGGAAGAAAAATTATCAAAACGCCTAACATTGGAATTGATGAAAAACTGCGTTCCGGTAAAGCTGATAGACTGCGATAAAGAAAGGTTGATATCCGAATTGTTCTGATTTACCTCACGGTAATCATAACTTCCATCCTCCTGGCGTACCGGATCATAAGCCCGCTGGTAGGCAGGGAAATTACCGTCCAATATCAGTTGTGGATTATAGTTGGATCGATATACCCGATACTGCCAGTACCTGTTTTCTTTGCGCACTTCCGCTTGTAATGCCCAGATCGACCGATCCCTGGCCATTTTAACAATTTCTTTTAAAGTGAATTGTTCGGTTTCCGGAGTGTCTTGAGCGAAAGTGGAATGAAAGAAAAAAAATCCGGAGAAAGTAAAAAATAAAATACGTAATCTATTCATATCGTAAAGAAGTTATGGGATCCTGGCTAGCTGCCCTCCTTGCCGGGGTAATACCAAAAATCAATCCCACGGTAGCAGCCACGCCGAATGATACAATAATAGAAAATGGTGTAATGATAGTAGGAATGTCTGCAATTTTTGAAATCACCAAAGCCAATCCGATGCCTAAAAGAACCCCAATGAATCCACCACTGATGCTGATCATTACTGCCTCAATGAGGAACTGTTGTATAATATCGAGTTTTTTGGCACCGATAGCCAGGCGTAATCCGATTTCTTTTATTCGTTCGAGTACGGAAGCCAGCATGATATTCATGATTCCTATACCGCCTACAACAAGGGATATTCCGGCAATGGCACCCAGTACAATATTGAATATGTTTTTGGTACGCTGCTGTTGCTTCAAAAGGAGTTCAGGAATGGTAATTTCATAATCCACAACATCAAAATGCCTTCTTTTCAGCATTCTCGAAATGATTTCCGCCGTGGTTTCCAGCTGATCTGTTTCAGCCACCTGAACGGTAAGACGGTCGATCTGATGGTAGTTGACCACTTTATCTTCATCGGCATCATTTGAAGTGCTCGCAATGAAGAATCTGCCCCTGCTGATCCCTCCTCCGCCACTCAGCATGGAGGAGGTGATCAGATCTCTGTTTTTATACCTGATCAGAACCGTTTGAATCGGTGTGTAAATATCCATATTGTAATTCCGGATGCCCAGGTTCTCAATACTCTGATCGGAAATATATCTTTCTTCCAGTACCCCGACTACTTCCAGCCACTGAGCACCACATTTTATGGTTTTTCCGAGGGGCGCCTCGGTTGGGAAAAATTTGGATTGTACTGCCCGGCCGATGATGCATACAGGAGCTCCTGTTTCCAGTTGTTCTTCGGTAAACATTTTGCCTTGTGAAAGCTCAAAATTGGTTAATTCGAAATAAAGCGGTTGCACACCAACCAGTTTAGTGGTTCTGCGGATTCCTCTTTTAATAATGTAAGTTTCCAGAATTATTTCCGGACTCGTTTTTTCAATGGTAGGAATGATGTCAGTAATGGCACTGGCATCCTTTAGACTCAGTCCCGGCGTAAATTTCTTTTTCTCCTGGTCTTCGCCGCTCGATTCTTCCGTCAGGTTTTCTTCTTCCTGTTCAACAATGGGTTCAATCACGATATTATTCACACCCACTAGCTTGATTTGATCCAGAATTTCCTGCTGGGCTCCATTCCCAATGGCGAGCATGGCGATTACGGCTCCCACTCCGAAAATGATACCCAAAGCTGTCAGGATAGATCGTAGCTTATTGGCAATAACAGCATCCAGCGCGACATAAAAATTACCCGAAAGTCTTTCCCAATTCATTATCTACCCATTAATTCACAGGTTTTTCTTCCTTTTTACTTTCGGTTTTCTGGTCTCCCTGCTTCTGATCGTTGGTTGAGGGAGTTGTATTGGTCCCATTTCCGGCATTTTCTCCTTCTTGCGTTGTACCAGTCCGGCCTCCCCGGAACCGCCCCGGAGGTGCATCGGCAGGAACGGTCACTTTCCTTCCGTCAGGTAGGATTATGGTCCTTTCTTTTGGCTTTTCAACTTCCTGTTTTTTTTCTTCCTGCATCCTTTTTCCATCAAGTGCCGCCAGCAGATCAATGGGATCTTCAAGGTTTGCCTGTGGGATCGACAGGTAGACTTTATCATCTCCTTCAAGGCCCATTGTGATTTCGGCCTCATTATTATTTGTAGATCCCAGTTGGACTTCCTGTTTGAGCACTTTCAA
>Ga0209536_100002460_pt1 | contig 30237 bp, 37 predicted proteins | sample DeeMarSeWOR28_12_FD_187461 | JGI IMG/M metagenome (GOLD analysis project Ga0209536, IMG submission 187461) | Marine sediment microbial communities from White Oak River estuary, North Carolina - WOR-2-8_12 (SPAdes) (version 2) | ecosystem: Environmental > Aquatic > Marine > Intertidal zone >...
CTCTCTTTCATTAAGTATTGACTGTCTCTATACATTTGATTACTTTCCTATGGTATATTATTTATTGCTTATATGAAAAAAAGGATTAATAGTATGGATTTGGATTCTTTGGAACAAACACATAAGGCGTACTATAAAACTCTTTATACATATAACAAAAGAACCCTATAATACAACTTACCTTATCCTTCTTGTTGTCCCACTTTTCTTTAATACGATACAATTGTAGATACTCGTTATAAAACTTTTGCCAAGTGAGTTCTTTGTCTCCGCACGTATCACATTCAAAGATTGGAGCATCGTTGTCGTAAGATAAAACATACTTACCAGGGCATTTCCCCTGTTGGTTTTTTTGGCGACAGTCGCTTACCCTTCGTCTTTTTCGTTTTTTTGCTTGAGTCATTACTCACGTCCTTTCTCTTTGGAAGCTTTATTTTGAAACCAGCCTCGCTTCGATATATTTTTGTGCGTTCGGCTGTGTGATTAAGAAGATATTTTGCGTTGTCAATAAAGTCTACAACAATTGCGTCTTTCTTTCCTTTGTATGGTCTTATAACTCGTCCCAGCCTCTGCAATGCCCTACCAGACGATTTGCCAGACCCAGCTAACACCAGAGCATCGAGATTTGGTAAATCCACGCCCTGATCATATACTACACTGGCGATAATAATATCTATACCGCCATTTAAAAACTCTTGCCTCACCCAATTTCGTTCGTCGGAGTCGATACTACCCCTCACAAAGTATACTACAAAATTTTCCTCTAATTCCTCAAGTAAAATCTTACCATGTTTAATATTTTTTACCAGAATTAAAACTTTTCTATTTGATTCAACCAACTTAGAAGCCACTTTAATTATCTCTGCATTTCGCACTTCGTTCTCTACTATATATTCCTTGTATATAGATGGATATTTATCTGGCAACTTATCCATCTTTGGGATGTTGCGAAAATAAATGGTAGGCTCAACCAAATATCCGGCCTTGATTAATTCCGATGCAGTTATTTCTACTATATTTTTGCCACACACTGCCTCTAGTAATAGATCAGCGCCATCATCTCTCCACGGCGTTCCGCTGTATCCATATTTGTAGTATCCATTCTTGCTTGCAGTATTAATAGCTTGTACTGTATCTGTAGCCAACATGTGACACTCGTCAAATATTACCAACTGTGCTTCACCAATGGCCTTCTTTATCTTTGCCTTGTTGGCTGCTTTAAGCTTCTCTTTCTTTGATCTGTCTTCGTCATCTAATGGAATATATTTCTCACCCAGCACATTGGCAGCGGTCCATACTGTACAAATGTTTATCTTCTTTATCTCAGCTTTACCGTCACCGATGATTCCGACCTTTGTACCAAGCATCTTTTCAAATGTCTCTTTCATTTGGTACAACAGATCAATGCCGATAACATATACCATTGTCTTAACATTAGTGTTGGCGATGAGCTGTGTAATCATAACAGACTTTCCACTTCCTGTGGCCGCCTGAATGATTCCGCAATTAGTGTTGAGTGATGCCTTTAATACTCGCTCCTGATACTCTCGTGTTTCTATGTTCTTGGTCTTTATCTTCTTGCCATATTTAACTTTCTTGCGCTGGTCATCTATTGTATATTGGACCCCGCTACCCTTTAATATAGCTTCGACTTTTCCAAGTAATCCGGTAAGAAATGTGCGCTTACCACTAGCCAATGGCTGCGACAGCAGATGGTTTTTTCCATCCCATCGTTCCCATTTCTGCTTTTTATTGTTCCACCATCCGCTTTTGTATGCTTTGGTAAATTGATAGCCTTGCACATAATAGCTGAGCACAGAATCAAGACGCTTCTTGACCTCTGGATCATTGGCTAGACCCTCTATCTGGCACCGCACATTATACACCGTGATCGTAATCATTACATGTCCAAAGTAAAACGGGGCTGTTGAGCCCCGTTCATCGTGGCTTACCGCCTACGGCGATCAATAATTCGCTTTGAATTCTTCTTCAGCTTGCCCATTGCTGAATGCTTATTCTTGATCTTCTTGTGCAATTGATCAACTGCACTTGTTGTTTTGGTCTTGCCTACATCAACCGTCATCGTGCTGGCTCTATCATCCTCTTTCTTATCAAGAATAGCCATGTGTTTTTCGGCTTCAGCTTTAAGCTCTGCCACACGCTCTTCTGGTAGCCCAAGTCCACTAAAGAAACTATATACACGAAGCGCATTTTCTTTTGTTGGCACCTCATAGACGCCACGGAAAATACGAGTTCCTTCATTGCAAAGCTTGCTTACCATTGCGAACCCATATTCAATATTGGTCGCAGGTACCTTGCTCAAGACTTCTTTGCTTCCAGTGATAATTACACCAGCAGAACGAGTCTGTCCCAGATCAAAATCATCTGATAGCAACCCAGTCTCTAGGTTGGTTACCATTGCTTCGGCAATCGCTTCATCTTCTAGATAATCCTCGACTTCAATCATGCCATACAGGGCACAGTCTCCTGTCCCAATAAAGATTCGCGAGAAATCCATTGGATCCAAAGATGTATATTCTGATGGATTTGCAGAGAGTTTATTGAATATGTGCAATGGATCAACGATTGATTCATTAGCAACCTTCCAGAAATCAGCCATCGATTTGCCGGGGAACATCAGCTCGATCTTTGCATTGTCAACAACTATAAGTGAGTTGATGATATCATCTTTGGCTAGTTTAGCAAGCCTAGCTAAAGTTTGAATTGCATTGTGTTTTGCTAATGTATCTTCGCTCCCCAATGGAAGCACAAATAATACTGACAATGGCTTTCCTAGTTGTGCCATCAGAGAAACCATCGTTTCTGCCGAACCACTTCCAGTTCCACCGCCACCAGATGTTGCTAACAGAAGAATATCGCTATCCTCAAAATTATCCTCTAGGTGCTTTAAAACCGCATCCGCATATTCTTCTACAGCAGCCTGTCCTGTGTCCAGATCTTTAGCAGCACCACCCATTGAATAATCCAAGAACAACTTTTGTCGCTCTGGAATGCTAATATGCTTAAGATCCTGAAGTGCTGTGTTAATTGCCACTGCACTGTAGCCTCGATCAAAGAACTCTTCAGCTAACTTTGATCCACACTGCCCTACACCGACAACTCCAAGATTCACACTACGATCTTGTTGTTCAACTAACATTACAGTCATGTCTTCTTCCTCCGTCTTCTTTTGTTTCTTTCTTGCTTCTTTCTCTTCTAACACAGTTGTGAGCTTGGTTCGTTTCTTTAGGGCCTCTTCAAGCTCATCATTCTCTTTTACTATTTCGTTGTCTGATTTGACTCTTTTCAGATTTCCGTCTTCATCTTTTACAACAACTCGACTTCCACTTCCGTCTGACATTTTACTATCCTCCACTACATACTTACTTCATCGTAGAATTGATTAAATTTGTCAATATTCATTGATACATCTTTTGGTAGATATACATTTGTAATTTCTTCTCTAGACATAGGTTTCACTTTTGTGTTTCTACGCCTAGCCAAATCATATACTGACTTTCTTTCTGTTCCTACATTCCAAACGCCAGTTTCACACTGCGTTATCAAAAAGCTTATCTTGTCTGCTATCACATCAACATAGTCTGCGGATGTATATAAATCGTCAAATGCTCTTGGGTATGGCCACGGTATATTTGGTTTAAAACTTGTTCTAATAACCAAATCCGCATCTGATGTATATGCCTCTCCTGCTAACTTTGTCATAGCGTAAAAGTTAACTGGTCTTGTGAAAGCTGACTCATCATAGTTTCCAATATCTCCTGGGTACACATAATCTGTAGAAATATATACCATGTTCACGCCCAAAGGATAACATAATTCATTCATGACATTCTCTGTGCCTTTTATATTAACACGGATAGCCTCAAAACGATTTGTTTCTGCACCCGGTACATCTGTATATGCGGCACAATGAACCACTCCATGTATTTTACCATGAAATTCCGAATGCTGTTGCAAGTACTCGTATATATGGACCTCATCTGTGATGTCTAGATCATCCATATCTGGAGCTATGTATTCTATCCCATGCACGAGCGCACATTTCTGCAACTCTGTTCCAAGTATTCCACTTCCACCAGTTAAAATGTATTTTGCTCTTACAGGCTCCATTTACTTTCTCCAAAACCACCCATTGGCTTTATACCATCCAATGGTATGCGCTAACGCTCCCTCAAATGGATATGCTTGTTTCCACCCTAATTCTTTTAGCTTACCACAATCTACAGAATACCTGCGGTCATGACCTGCTCGATCCTTAACATATTCTAAAAGATCTCTGCCTTCTCCCATAATCTCAAAAATGGTATTAAGAACTTCTATATTCTCTTTCTCATCACTGGAAGTTATATTATATATTTCTCCTACCTCGCCTTTCTCGATAATCGTCTTTAAGGCACTAAAATTATCCTTAACATAAATCCACTCCCTTCTATTCTTTCCATCACCGTACAGTGGAATTTTCTTACCAGTCATTATATTGGTCATAACCTTTGGTATGAATTTCTCTACATGTTGTCTTGGGCCAAAATTATTTGAACAGCGAGTTGTAATCACTGGAACTCCGTGAGTTACATAATACGATTGTCCTAATAGATCTGCCGCAGCCTTACTACTTGAGTATGGACTTCGTGGCTCCAACATGTCGGTCTCAAGCGAGTGTCCTTCTTCTACGCTACCATATACCTCGTCAGTACTTATGTTAATAAACTTCTGTGGCATATGAACTTTTAACGCTGCCTCCAACATGCTATGGGTGCCAACAACATTTGTAGTGATAAACTCATGAGAACTCTCAATCGAATTATCTACGTGTGATTCTGCTGCACCATGTATAACAATATCTGGCTTTTCAATCTCGAACACCTTACGCACAAAATGATAATCACAAACATCACCCAGATAGAATCTATGTCGCTTGTTGTAAACGGTGTTATTGTGAGAAATATTGTATAACGAGCCAGCATATGTTAGCTTGTCGATACTAACCAACTCCCACTTCGTATCTTGTAGGGCATATATGATGAAGTTAGAAAATATAAATCCACAACTTCCTGTAACTAGTACTTTCATTTCTTTCCGCCTTTAACTAAATATTTCTTCGCCCACTTCAAATACTTGGGCATCTTCAATGGAGGCATTCCTACTTTTAATGTTTGTGGTGCTTCATCGCTAGCCAGCACCTTTTTACGCAACTTATTGTAGTCCTCATAGAGTCCGATCATTTTGCGCAAATCCAACAGCTTCCCCTCTTTTAAAAGAGCTTTGTACAGGCACCTAACCTCTCGTTTTATTGGTTTTCGTTTAGCCATTATTTATCGTCAAACACCAATGCCCTAAAGTTATCTATCTCTTCTGCTGATACATTAGCCTCTTTGGCCCCATGCATACTACACTCGGCATATCGCTGTATTGAACCACCAGCATCGCCCCAGTATCCATTAACCACCTTATATTGTAACTGTCCCTGTGTAGCATAGTGATCGTTAACACTACTTATCTCAAGCTCACCGCGATCACTCGGTTTAATTTGACTAATAACATCGAATACGCCTGCTGTATAGATGTATAGTCCAACCACTCCGAGATTACTAATATACTCTTTTGGTTTCTCAACAATCTTGGTAACCGCTCCGCCTTCAATTACGGCGACACCGTAGTCTTCTGGATTAGGAACTTCCTTCACAAACACACATGCTCTTTTCCCTTTCTCAAGCGCAACACCTGTATCTAACTCTTTATTGTCAAATATGTTGTCTCCGAGAATACATACCAACTCATCTGTCGGCCCAACAAAATCTTTTGCAAGATTAAGAGCTTCAGATATCCCACCGGCACCTTCTTGTACCTTATATGCTATATCCATACCAAATTCTTTTCCGCTTCCAAGCATTGCTATTGTGTGATCTGCACCTTCACGATCCACAACAATGAGAACACGATGTGCGCCGAGTGCCCTTAAAGTCTTTAGTGGATAAAAAATCATTGGAGTGAGTCCAATAGGAAGCGTATGTTTGTTTTGAAACATCGTCAGCGGATACATTCTTGTTCCACGCCCGCCGCACAACATAACACCAACTCTATTACTATTAGCATTTGCCCTACTGGCTTCAGAAGCTTTCCAACAACCAGAACACAATGTAACCAAATTCGATAGTTGCCACGCTAACCTTCCTTCGCGTTTAACAAGCTGATGCACATCAAGCTCATCTGTAGTTCCACAATGGCGACATCGTCTAGCGTCGCGTTCTAAACATAATTGTATCGCATCCTTCATAAATTCCATGTTTTATTCCTCAACTATAACAACATCGTTCTCAATCTGAGTTCCTACCTCTAATATAGTAACATCACCTTGAATGGCTATTAATCGATGCATTAATTTGGGCGAAATATGATACTTTTCCCCTTCACGAAGCAACTTATTCCTACCCTCTATTACTAATTGTACAACACCTTGCAAAATAAATAAAGTCTTATCGCGTTTTTTATGATAAATATATGGAGTTTGTTCTCCGTCGAGTACAACCATCATCAGACCAGAGTAACTCTTGCCCTCTGCCCAGATCATTTCATAGCCCCACGGGTGTTTATTATAATCCATTTTATTCGTCATCTTTATTACTCACGGCACTTGGAATGTCTTCCCAATCTTTGCTCGGCCTATCCTTGAGATTCTGCTCCCAAGATGCTTGCAACAACCTCGCATCTACACCCAGACCCTTGGCAAAAGCAATAAGAGCATTAACATCCTTTGGAAAGCAAGATCCAGAATATCCTCGTTGCCCGTCCCATCCTGGAACATTTGCGTGCGAACGTCCTATTCGCCCATCAGAAAGAATCATATCTCTAACTTCATCGAAATCTATATCTAATTTTTGACACATTTCATATATGAAATTGAAATAAGATATCTTTGTGGCAAAGAAACAATTGGCTCCATACTTTGTAAGTTCTGCTTCTTCCCATCCGCACTCATATATTGGCACAGAATTTCCAAACCGATACTCATAAGCTTCTTTTAGAAACTTGGCACCAGGAGACGGGAACATGCCAGTTCTATTTCCAATAATAATGCGAGCAGCGCATATAAAATCAAGCTTGTTGTTTCTAGCAGTCAAAAATTCAGGATTCATAATGAATTCGAGTTTAGGATACTTTTCAGAAAATGACCTAGTGGTGCCAGGAACAACTGTAGATTTAATCACAACAACTTTTCTGGGCTCTTGGTCATCAACCATGTCGCTGATCTCTTGTAAGTTCTCATCTAATATTGTAAGATCTATTGCTCCCGTTTTTAAATTCATTGGAGTAGGCAAACACATCCAGATCACATCAGCATGATTGACCGTATCTTCTAACGAATCGTAGTCTTTAAACTTATCATATATCTTGATATCGGCATGTAGTCCAAATCCGTGTGCGATTGCACTTCCTAAAAACCCATACCCTATAATACCGAAATTGTATTTTTTAACATCTACGCTCATTTAAATCTCCCATTTTGTCATACATCCTGCGAGCCACCATTCCGCTGTGCGCTTCATTCCGTCGCAGAAATTTACTTTTGGATTATATCCCAGTACTGCTTTGGCCATAGTAATGTCAGCGTGTGACTTTCTCGGATCTCCTAGTCTAGGATCTACATGATGCTTCTTCAGCTCTACCACTAAAAGCTTCTTTACTTGGTCATACACATCATTCACAGAGAATGTATCCCCATTGGCAATGTTAAACCTGTCTCCCATCAGTTTGGTCTCACACTCAGCAGCTAAAATATTTGCCTGCACAACATTATCTATATGGCAAAAATCTCTAGATTGCTCCCCATCACCGTCTATTCGACAAGACTTATTCTGCATTCCTGCCTCAAAAAATGCTGGAATAACAGTGGCATAGGCCGAATCTGCTCTTTGATATTTGCCAAATACATTAAAATATAACAAGCTACATGTTTCCATGCCGTGCAACTCACTGTACAGTCTACAGTATTCTGCTCCTGTTTGCTTGTGTAAAGCATAAGGAGATTTTGGTGAAGGTGGAGCTGTCTCTGGAGTTGGAAACTCTGCCACCCCTCCGTATACCGAGCTAGAACAACTGAACACTACTCTTTTTACGCCTGACATACGAGACGCTTCCAAAACGCTCAATGTGCCATGTACATTTGCAAAATCAGCTTCTAGGGGACAATCAATTGAAAATGATACTCGTGGAAGAGCTGCCAGATGAAATACTACCTCGCATCCAAGAAATGCACGATGTAATTCATGCGTGTTGTTAATGTCTAGTTCCATAAATGTATACGAACCAGGCAAATTAATTACCCTGATTGGGTCTGCCATTTCTTTAAATCCAGTTGCAAAATTGTCTACACCGACAACACTCCATCCTTTACTAAGGCATGCTTCTACTAGGTTAGCCCCAATAAATCCCGCAACTCCCGTTATAGCTACTTTCATCATTTTCTCCATAAGGTTTGTACTTGTCCCATCTGCATGGGTCATAATCTCTTATCTTATATTGCTCCCGCTTGCCACAGTTACAACATTCTTTTTGTACAACCAAAACAATATGTGATCCATAAGAATCGTGTAATACATATGGGTCTGTTTTGGTGCACTTGGCTTTTTTGGGCATTATTTTGCGTTCACTTCCATTAACTTTATGCCAACAGTGTCCGAAAATCCACCAACACATTTTATACCCCTGTCTTTTTCATGTTGTCCCATATATGTTCAGCAATTTTTGCAAGCTTGTCTATTAGCTGCTGTTTGCTATTACATTCTATTTTAGCCAATGGTGCATGTAAATAATTTCCTTTACGAACCCTTATAATGCCACCCGTAATAGATTCTATGTCGCTTTCGTCATATATTTTGGGAATACAGGCTAAAGAAACAAAATATATCCTTTTTGTACTATTAACAGTTTTCATCACTTATATGCCTTTATCATGTAAACATACGGATCCCATTTATCTGGTCCAGATCGCTCAATCCGCACATTTTTAAAATCTTTTGTTAACAATTCCCAACCATCACGAGTAATTCGCCAATAATCAAAAACACGATACTTTTTTGGTTTTTTGCCTGGAAAGGAGCTTTCACCAAACCACCTATAATTAAATGGTGCGTCTATAAACAAAACTCCGCCTGTTTTTAGCACCCTGTGCAATTCCTTCATGGCCTGAAAAGGATTTTCAAAACACTCAATGGCCTGATTGCATATCACACAATCCCATTTATTGGTCCAACTGGCTGGCATATTGTGCACATCGCCATATGTGTTTACAGGATTTTTACCATCTCCATAAAACTTCTGATCAAAAGTATGATAGGTGCCCAGCTTTGGATTTGTTAATAATTGTTTCGGAACTTGCCATCCTCCAGCTGCTACATTTAAAACATCACCAGTTACGCTTGGTAGTTCTCTCTCTAACCACTTAATAACAGCGTATCGTGTTTCACTATACATTTGGCCGCGCCACTTACAATTTTTTGGATTTGGGTGTCCGTCCATTTTTAGTCCTCTTTGTCAGTAGTTTCCTCTTCAATCTTCTGTAGTTCTTCATTAGTGTTCTTCCATTTCTCTTCATCCTTTTCTGGAACATCGATGTAAGTAACATTCTTTTTACACCACTCTGTGTTTGTAACTACATCTAAATCTACAGCAGCGTCTACGACCCTTTTTGCTTCTTCCGAAGAAAGCTTGTCCTCTTCTTTAATTTCAATTTCAGTCTCTTCCGCTTTGTCAGGTTTTGGAAGTTCATTTTCTATTACTAAGGTCCCTTTGTTGCCACAATTGCATTCTCCGCAACATTTCTTTTCACCATCGAGTTCATCTTTAACCTCATCAAGCTCGTTTTGTAATCTGTCCGCATCTTCAGTAGCAATATGACCTTCTTCTTTAAGTTGTTTTACCATTTCTTTAGCTTCTTCTATGCCATCAAGCTCATCCTCAATATCTTCGCAGTCTTCTTCCTGCTGTTCACTTTCTGCCAAATCGGCTATTTTCTTATTAAGGTCTGCCAATATTTCATCTTCAATGGTCGTTTCTGGTACATCATCAAGCATGACTTCTCCACAGGACTGCTTGGCTTTCTTAACAACCTCTTCTTTGCGCTTAAGTTCTTCTGCCTCAAACAAACCTTCTACTGCCTTCTTCAGATGATCTGCTTTTGAGTTATTTATTCTCTCCGCAAGATTATGGGCATACTTGGCTAGCCATCCATTTGTAAACGTACACTCGTCTGCGTAACTAACTACATCGAACACCATCTTTTCCACCACACCAGCTGGCAAATGGTCTCGCATCAAGTCATACAAAAAAGCAGTAAGCGGATCTGAATATGTAATCGTACCACTTTCTTCTCTTAACTCATCCATTCTCTTCATCATTGTCTTTCTCCTTACTCTGCAAACGGATATTTGGTAGTAAAGTGTATACCATTATCCGAAAGTCTATCTAATAGATATTTATAATTATCTGTATCTTCTGCTATTACTTCTGGTGGCATAACGCCAGCTCCAAGTATCTTTCCTTCTGCAACCATTTGTGCAAAAGCAGAACAGGACAGAGCTGTGGAACGTGCCATTGCTGACATTTCATCATCTCCATAAACCACCATATCAATAATTCTGCTTCCAGTGTCAAATCGCATGACTAACATGTCTTCTAATCCAACACAATTCTCTTCAACATACTTCTGAAACTCGCCAGTTTTAACTAGCTCTTTCATTTCGTCCATATGCCCCTCTCTTCTCATTGTCTTTTCAATAATTGTGGCCTTTCTCGCTAGCACTTCATCCTGTCTATAAAACAACAGTGTTCGTAATCCGTCTGTACAAAATGCATCTAGACCTCCAACACCTGGAACATATATTCTTTCAAGGCCACTTAAAGCATCCACTGTTTTGATTTCGCCATCAGCAATTAGCCTTGCTGGCCTTATGTACTCGTCAAGCAAATCTTCGGTAGACCACGATACTGCATATCCTAGTGGTGCTTTCTCGTCTTTGGCAAATCCACCAACGTATGCTTTTATATAATTGTTGCCTGTATATACTGCTCTTCCAGCAATAAGATTTGTTATACCTGGTGCAATGCCTGCGTCTGGTACAACTATTGTGCCCATGGCTCTGGCATGGTCATCAAGTCTTAATATGTTGTGTATAGAGTAGGATAGGTCAACACAATCTACTTCATTAACAATAGAAGCTTGGACTGCACCATATCCTAGTTGGGCTGGCAAGGCACTAACGACTAAATCGCAACCAATCTTTTCGATTAGTTCAATCTTACCACCAAGAAGATCTGCCTGTATCGTCTCAACGCCGTCGATTTCAAGTTCTCTTGCGTCAGCCACAATGACTTCATAATCTTTCTTTGCCAAATCTTTAGCGATAACACTTCCCATTTGGCCACCGCCCAAAACTAGAATTTTCATCATAACTCCTTAGTGATGTGCTATCGGATCCACAAACTCATCTGGATCATTTATTGCCCCACCGTCTACTCCGACGTATCCTGCCAACAACAGCCCTGCGACATGTGGAGTTGCCATTGATGTTCCGTTATATGAAATTACACCACCACCCATCTTAAGTGATAATACATTAACACCGGGAGCCGTCACATCAACTGGTGGATTCCCATAGTTAGAAAATGAAGCAAATACGTCGTTGCTATCAATGGCTGAAACAGTAAGTACGTGTAACGCGTTTACATGCGCTGGCTCACTATTTTCTGCATGACTAGACTCATTTCCTGCTGCTATTGCAAACCAAATTCCAAGCTCTGATGTATTATATACAGCATCATGTAAACTCTGAAAATGTCCTGTTGCACCAAGGCTCATGTTCGCTACATCACCAGCTGATGCATGTGCTGCAACATAATCTACGCCAGCAACAATCCAAGATATATATCCAGAGCCTTGTGCATCCAACACACGAATTGGAACAACAGTTGCTCCGGGCATAACACCAACAACACCTATTTCATTATCGAGTGCTGCTATAGTTCCCGCAACATGAGTTCCGTGTCCATTCTTATCATCAGCACTATTTTTTCCGCGTGGTATAAAGTTTGCTGATCTGGCAACATCTACATTAAGATCACAATTATCCAAATCGATTCCAGTATCTATCACCCAAGCTGTTTTTCCAGAATTAGGAATCGGTGCACCAACTCGTGTAATCCCATATGGAGTTACCTGTGCTGGCTCATCCAAACATCCTCCGCCATCTTTTGGTGGCTTTGGAGGCTTAACTGGCTTTCCAAGCATAAAGGCTATAGCATCTTCTTCTATATACTTAACCCTAGCATCTTTGCGAAGCTTGTTTGCCACTGCTTCCGGCATACCAGCTGCGAAGCCTCTAACAGCATGTCGATACACATTGTTAAGACCAAATGCATGCTTCTTTGCCATCTCGTTCGCTACATCAGGAACGCTCTTGTCAGAGTCCTTCAGCACGACAATATATCTTTTCTGCCCACCGAAAAGCGGTTTGGCATCAGAAACACTTGTGTCAGTATAAATCATATCAGTGGCTGCGCCACAACTTAATCCTACAAAACATACGCACAACAGTAATTTTAAAAATCTCATTTCCTTATCTCCCTGTCCTCAATGAACCTAAAATCAAAATTATCGCTCTTTAATAGTTCTCTTACAAGATTATATCTTTCTTCATTCATATAATTGTTTGTCCAATTGCTTGTGTGACCGTATGCTATTACATCGCCATCTACATCGCACGGACCAGTCATGTCCCAATTATATGATACCCATTCTAAACAATCAATTCTATCCTTCAACAAATCATAATATGCATCGTTGCCAGCTATAATAAAACCACGCTCTGTAAGCTCTCTTGCGCTTGATAAACTTATCTTCCATCCTGGCGGACGGAAAGTCTTTTGATATTTTAGACCAGATTCATCAAATTCTTTCATCATCCTGTCTATAACTGTATTAACCCAGGTTCCTCGTAAAAATTGAAATTCATCGTTGTTTGAATCTGGGTGTTTATTATCAACCCTTCTGTGAAACAGACCATGCATATTGATTCTAAAATTTCTTACTGGAAGCCTGTTAACATCTGAAACCCAGTTTGGATGGCTACACAAAAACTGCGGTCTTTCGTTTAACCTACAGTATGCTGCTGGTACAAATAAATTGATTTTGATGTCTGGATAATCCTTAATCAATTCCTTACACCATTTAATTGACTCAAATCCTAAACCAGCTTTTGGGTGAGGAGAAAAGTCATCTAAAGATAGGTTAAACTTCCTCATACAAGTGACTCCCATATTCTATCATGTTCTTCAACAAATCGTTGCCATGTCTGATTCTCTACTTGTTTGCGTAGAGTCTTCATAACGTCTAAGTCGCGACATGGATCAACATAATGTTCTGTGTCCCAAAACATTTTAATCTGTTTAATAAACTCGTCCTCGTCACCAAACTTAACCTTAAACACGCCCCATTTAAATTCACTAGCAACCCCAACGTTCTCGAAGCACAATACAGGAACACCGACAGCCAGCGCCTCTTGGGTTGCCATTGGCCCTCCCTCAATCGTAGCAGGTGAGACCACAAGGTCTAAACTAGCATAAAATTTTGGAATATTTTCTTCCTTCATATTTCCACCAGTAACGCGGAGCTCTACATTTGGCATTCTGCCAATCCTATCTAACAATTTAGGATTCTTTCTAGCTGATGACGAATATTGTCTTCCAACATACCCAACAATCAACTTATCGTGTTCTTTGCGTTCTACTGGTCGCAATTTGAATTTATAAAGATCCACTCCAGGAATAATCTGCTTGATATTTGTTATACCATGTGCATTTTTAAGCACATCCATGTACTTTTTACTATGGCTAATTGGAAAATCCACTGCTTGGGCAGCATAAATAAATTTGTCATGCAGATCTTTGCGTGCCTCTTGATGTGACATCCATGCAGTAGATGGATGCTCTGGATTTTTTGGAACTTCATAATATGGCAGGTAATGTGTTACCTGATGAGGTACTTCTGGCTTGTTTAATAATATCTGGTGCTTCGAATATTTGCGGTACATAGCAATAAATTTGCTATATATCCAGCCTACATCTGTACAAACGATATTAACTCTCATCTGACCTTCCTACTAATAATGTTAAAAGTAACTCTTTCTCTGTCTCGTCAGCACATACAACCTTAACAGCAATTGCATTGCTATCAACCAATAATTTGGCCAGCCCAATTACATTACTCAAGATCTCGACCCTACTCACCCCTAACTCTTTTGATAGCTGGCCGAGCACCTTGTATTGGGCTTCTGATACTCGCATTTGTTTACTCATCTTTTCCTGACCCCTCTTAGCTTTTTATATATCTTTTGTGAACACACAAGGACCATCATAGCCGAAACCATTGTGACACATACAGTGCCAAACATGATTAAAGCTGGGATTGCTCCCTTGTTTAATTCCTTTCTATATTTAGCCTCTTCCTTGGCATAATAGTTGTTCATACACACCTCTCCCTTCATATCATATCAATCATTATTGATAGATTTTTGATGCCATATAGAAATTATTTTTGAATGTTTAAAAGAAGATTATTGTATAGTTTTAGGTACTTATCTGCCTGTATTTTTATATTAAATTCTTTCTCGACCAGCTCTCTCCCATAAGTACCGAAAGCTGTTGCCTTTTTTGGATAATTAACCAGCTTAATTATCATGTTTGTTATAGCTGATATATCCTTCGGAGGAACCAAATATCCATTCTTTCCATGGTGAACTATCTCGTTTGTTTGCCCAACATCTGTGGCAATCACCGGCTTGCCTAATGCACAAGCCTCAACGATAGAATTTGAAATACCATGATGTAGTGCTGGGCAACAATACAGGTCTGCCCCTGCCATAAGAGGTAGTGGGTTTAGAAGAGCGCCGGTAAACAAACAATCCTTTCCAAGAGGAACTGCAAGTTTTCTTAACAAAGGTCTTATGTCTTCTGCGCTACTTTTTGGTTTATCTCCGATTAAGACTAGTTTAATATTTGGATGTGTTTTTCTTGCTTCTATAACCGCTGGGATAAGATATTGGAAGCCTTGCCCAATTCCCCCTATCCTCGCACAGTAGCAAATGATAAAATCATCGTCCTTGAAATATGAACGATTTGGCTCTATGCTATCAAATAGCTCAGTGTCAAAACCATTATAAAGTATGGAAATGGGTCCGCCATAATTCTTGCGTATAGCGGGGACTGTACCTTTTGTAGAAGATATGACATGTGTCACTCCTTGTTTGTCTAGATTACAACTGCGTGGTCCCGCAGTACGTTCTATGATAATTGGAACTCCTGCTTTTACTGCACACTCTTTGTATTCAACACGATTGCCGTATTGAACTATGTCTATTTTTTCTTCCCTTAGATATTGTGAAACAAAATCCCAGTTCTCTCCAGTATGATATGCTGTACCCACTTTGTCAAAATGCGGATGAATGTCTGGGTTATTTGTTGCCAGAAAGTGAAAATCGAACTTGTCTTCAAGCTCTCTGGCAATATTATACAGACAGGTCTCTATCCCGCCTATGTAAAACGACTGTAAAATATACGCTATCCGTGGCTTACTCATTATATCTCCCCATCTAAAATCTTCTTCGCTAATTTGGCCGTTCTAATATAAGCCTTCCCGTCATCTGAAAAATTTTCATTCTTACAATATATTTTACACGCTTTCTTGTTAATACTATAGCTGTTTGTATTTAATACATCGTCCAGTTCACCAAGATCTATGTCCATCATGACCTTCATGTCATGTGGCCAATTTGTTGTGTATTTGTGACGATTAATATTAATAAGTGGTTTTCTAAATGCTGCAGTCTCCATAGCAATACTTGAGCGGACGTTGAGTATTGCATCACAAGCCTTGAGTGCCATATAGCCTTCTTCTGCTTTTATTACCTTAATGCCTGGAGCAAATGTCTCCCAAGAACACTTTCCATTATAATGCTCGTTTTTATGAACTATGCCGGGCTGAGCTTTCATGCTGGCTGTATAATCAAGCGGATGTGCTTTAACAGCTATTTCATAATTTGGACACTTATTTTTTACAACATCTATAATATCAGTATATTCGTTGTTAATTCCTTTTTGATGACCTAGTTCTCCTGGATTAGCTGGGGTTAATATAACAAACTTTTTAGATGGATCAAGCCCATACGAACGCATGAACTCGTTGCGATCCACCTCGGTAGTTGCTACAGCATCACAATGAATTGTTCCTGTAACATAAATACCTTTATACTGTCTTGGGAATTTTTGTTTAGTTAGAAGTTTGAGCGACTCGCTCTTTGCTGTAAGATACTGTGCAGGACATGCTCTTACCCTGATATCGATCCCAGAGGGATCGTACATAAGAATCTTATGACCCGCTGCCTTTACCTTCTCTGCAACTTTGCCGCCGACGCCTTTGTATGCGAATCTCATTAGAAACAGATCTCCCTTTGAAACCAATGGAAGAATCTGGCTAGTATTCTTAATTGTTCGAAGGTTGAGATCGTTGAATGTGTCAGAAAACCTTGTATCCGTTAGACGTATATCACCGTCCTGTAGGACGTACATGACCTCTAGTCCAAGTCGCTCTAGCTCTTTATAAAGTGGAATCTCAAGATATGGAAATGTTGGAAGGAACAAATCACTAAACATTACAATCTTTGCCATATTAGTGTCCTTTGCTTTTGGTTTTTGAGTCTTTGTGTATTGTATATCTGTATAATGGAATTGGAATATTGTAAATTTGATATTTCTTAAGGAATCGCTGTCGGAATTCTACATCTTCCCTCGGCAATGACTCATCATAAAGACCAAGTTCTATTATTTGATCTGTACGATACATTGTTCCACACGCTATCGGCCACGTCACTGCATTCTTTCGTCTTAAAATATTTTCATCTATATCAACTTCTATATAATCGCATGATGTAGCGTCCATATCTTTATTGTAAGCTAAAAACAATTGATGTACTTTAAGAAAATCTCTATGTACATAATCATCTGCATCAACCCGTATTACATATTTTCCGCATGCCTGTCGTATAGCTTTATTGCAACTTGGTGTAAGACCCTCATTTTTATCATTAAAAATTGGACGAATTTTTCCTTGAAATGAGTCTATTATTTGTTTACTATTGTCGGTACTGCAATCATCAATAACAATAATTTCATACTCATCTTTATTGAAAGATTGATCTATTGCCGATCTAATTGCCCTAGCAAGAAATCGATCATAATTATAATTTGTTATTATTATCGAAATTTCCATTTTATATCTCTTATTATTTTTTTCTACACAAATTACATATCGCCTCTACTACGCGTTCATGTGCCTTACCATCAAGTGTAATTTCTGTTCTCTTAATAAATTCTAATCTATTCTTTTTAATTTCTTCGTCATCATATGCAATTGCCTGTAACATTACTTCTTCTATTTTATTCATATCATCCAATATGTAGGCCGCCCCACTCTCTAATATTCCATGTTCAAACTTATAATAATCGTCATCAACATCAAAAGTTGGCGTCCAAATCCTGACCAATGGTTTATCTGCCAAAAGAGCTTCTATCTCAATAGTTGATCGTGCGGACGAAACAATAACATCGGCACAAAAATATTCATAAGCTTCACTTGTAGGATGTACCATATACACATATGGACTATTTTTTATTGCCAGATAATCATCTCTAATTTCTTTGGCCCAATCCTCCGCCACATTGCTCAAAAATTTATCTACTCTGATTCGTTTTGGCTTTAATATAAGTAGCCAATTATTCTTTTCTGCTAGCTTTGCCAAATTAATCGCTGTTCTATAATATCCCTCATTAAACGGATTAACACTAACTCTATTCTCACAATTGTGTCCAAAAAATGATATAATCTTTTCAGCATTCGGATTTTTTGATTGTTTTAAAATTCTGTCTCTTATATTTTTTTGATCTTGTAAAGCGCTATATAAAAGATCGAGCTGAGGAAGTGTATTTGTAACTATTTGTGTATCAGCATTAGAATTTTCTCTAAATATCTTTTTAAATCTTGGAGTAGCACCACATAATAAATCAAAATCTTCCCAAAAGGACCCAGACACTCTTTCTGTATTGTTTGGGCTCTCTGCCCATATGCCATGATGAACATATATGTGCTTAATACCCCATTTTTTTAATTCATTGTGAATTGGTTTCGATGTATTGCACTGTACGAATGCATCAGGATTTGCCCTTTTAATAGCGCCAAATATGTTATCACTAAGATGTTGATAAATTGGTGTAATTTTTAAACCACTTTTAGAAATACCCTTTTGCATTGCGATGGCTTGACAAACATCATCTCTCTTCGAAAACGGCAATATTACTCGTTTATCTCCACCACTCGATATCCAATACAATATCTTTAAGCTAGACTCTCTTTTCTTCCAAAACTCCCTAACAATATCTATTGTAATTTCTGCCGCCTTCCTCTCCGAATCATATGTCAGTCCTGCTATATGTGGCGTAACAATAAGGTTTGAGTGCTTGCGTGCATATTCAAGAACTGGGTGCTTTTTCTTATCTGATGTTGGTTCCTTGGAAATAACATCTAGTCCAGCGACGGCAATTTTGCGTGATCTAAGATTATTAAGCAGTGCACTTTCGTTAACAATCTCGCCACGCGAAGTATTAATGAAATATACACCATGTTTCATAAGATTAAACCAAGAATCATCCACCATACCCTCAGTTTCTTTGTTCAGATGAACACATATAAGCACCACATCTGCCTCACGTAACACATCCTGGTACCTAGACTTTTGTTCTACATTTTTATCATCTATTTCTACATACGGATCGTACGCAATAACACGCATACCAAAAGCATGTGCATATCGTGCATTATTAGACCCAATGCGACCGAAGCCTATAATACCCATTGTCTTACCATTAACTTCCTCACCACGAAATTTGTCCTCAACATCTCGCCAGTGTCCGGCCTTTACACTTTCAAACGCAAACGGCGTCCTTCTAATAGTAGAAAGCACCAAATTAAACGTAAATTCTGACGACGCTGTAATGGTCCCAACCCTTTTGTTTCCCTTAAGGCTTACCACTTTTATTCCAAATTCTCCACAAGCTTCCTCATCTATATGATTTGTTCCAGTTGAAGTAGAGATAATTAATTTAAGCTTTTTGGTCTTTTTAATAAGACTTTTATCTATCTTATATTCCGGGCACGGCTGACAAATCCAAATATCAATATCGGAAACAAGTTCATATATCTTTTTCTTTGAAGAGTGTGCGGCGAGCACACATTCTCCAATTTTCATTAATTCCTGTTTAATTCCTGGCAAAAAATGTAATGGCGTGGTTACAAGTATTTTTGGTTTCATGTTATCTCCAGTATATCTGGCAGTCGCGTAAGATTATTCTTAATAAACAGTGCTTTCTTAATAGCTTCCTTATCTTCTCCGCGCACAATCTTTTCTTCGATAATCATTTTTCTAAATACTTTGACCAATGGCTTACGTTGTCTTTTTTGACATTTACGAACAGTATATGCATTTTTAAACATCGTAGTAACCGAATATGAATGCCTGTTCCAAACAAACAGTGGTTCTTCTATAACCGGAATTGGCTCTATTTCCATCATTTCCCTCAAGTATCCGATTTTAATAGCAAGGGTGGCATCTGCAGAATACTTGTGCATTTCAAAGCCACCCATATCTCTAAATAAATCGATGGAAATAATAGCGCTCGGTAAATGAACTGGAGGCTTTGCTTTTTTATACTCGATAAGTGCCGACAATTTATCTCCGCCAGAATATGTTTTCAGTCTACTAGAGTGGTTTGTGTTTTCATATATTGTATTGACAATAACATTAGATGCAACGATTCCATTTTCATCCATCGCATCCATTAATTTTTCAAATCTAGTTGGCTCAGAATAATCATCGGTATCGTGAAAAGTTATATAATCGCCTTTCACATGTTGCGATGCCATATTGCGAATTATTCCTGGACCACATTGTCTTTTAGATTTAAAAAGTCTAATTCGTTTGTCATTGTGTTTCTCAGCCATTTCTTTAACGCAATTTACGTTAACTTTGCTTGGCCCATCACACGCTATAAGAAGTTCCCAGTTCTTGTAAGTTTGATCTATTATTCCTTGTACAGCTTTGTCAAACAAATCTAGATGTCTGCTGAGTCCCCACGCTGGCATTACAATAGATATAAGTTTAGACATTTTTCCCCATCCATAGTGTATTTGTTAAAAACTTGTGATCTGAAAAATGCTTAAATGCACAATGATAATATTTTCGTTGCGCGTCATGTAAAAAAACTACACCATCTTTTAACAATAATTTGCTTGCATTAATAAGACATCTTCTTCTCTTTCTTCCATCGACAAGAATAAAATCGAATTTTTTGTTAAGAGTCATTGGATAGGCAACATACTCATCCATATTTGTATTACGTTGTTTTAATTTCGTGTTTCCAACATCAAACAATACAATTTTTGCATGTGGAATATTTAAAGCGACTATTTTGTCATACCACTCTTTATTATATTCAATAGATGTCCAGTCGTATGTAATATTGTTATCAGACATAAACTTACTAAAATGTTCTGTGCTCCCCCCTGAACCCCATTCTAAAACAGAAATATGTTGTTTGTTTATCGCGATTATTTTATTTTTAATCAGGCGAATATCTTTGCCATCCATCCAAGGTGTCATATTCCATACCATTTAAAGCTTTTTGGCTTGATTCCTAACAACAAAAAATATAATCTACACACAATCTTCTTTCTAGCGCTTGCCTTTAAATAAATTTGCTCATTATGCCTTTCTTCTTTGTGCATGGCCCAATTGCAAGCTGGACACTTACTGCTTTTGCAACATGTTCCACCATAATGCTTTAGCAATCTAACATAAAACTTTATCTGTGAACATTTATCGCATTGTTGCCATTCTTTACAATATTTTCCTGCCTTGTGTTCTCTTGATATTTTGATACTCCTTGTGGTATCTATACAATGCTGGCAGTCACAAGGATCTGGCCTCTGAAATTTCTTTCCTGCTCTCTAACTGTATCCATACGGTTCGTTATATTCACACCATCCGCCCATGTTACTTCTCCTTTTTATCTAATTTTATAGGTTCTGGATTAAAATATTTAGCAAAATCTCTGATAATATCACCACTGCGCAATAGGTCAAAATAAATGATAAAAACAGTGCGATTATCAAAGTCTTCCATTTTCCTAGGAGTTTCATATAGTTGTCTCCCGCCTGTATAAGCTTGTACCGACACTTTATATTGATGGTACCCACAACTACACAAAAATATTGATATAACTAGGAGCCTGAGAATCCTCATTTGCTACACTCGATAATTTTCTCCATTTCTTTTGCATACTTAACTAAATCACTTAATTCTGCTGGATCAATTGAACAAATGTGATCAAATCCTTCAGCAGCCTTATTTAACGTAAAGTGCTTCTCGATTAATTTAGCGCCACGCCCTAGCGCCACCAAACTTGCGCCAATTCCTAGCGTATGATCGCTGAATCCATAATAATATGGCTTACTATCAAATGGAGACGCCATTCCCTCAAATCTTTCTGGCATCTCAAGCGATTTGAGTTCTGTTGGATATTCGCTGACACAATACAGGTGTCTTACCCGGTCCCTATACTTACCACCAAAGCCTCCGCCCATACCAGTTGATACCAAACATTCTTTACCGGTTGCGATAATCCTTTCTGCAAAATCAGGAGTAAGCTTCATGGTTCTGCTGGCAATTTTGTGACGCTTTACTCCAAGCTTCTCCATCCATTCTAGTCTTTCATCATCAAAGATGGAAGCCATAAACTCAATGCTTTCTTCGTCACACCAATCCTTGAGCTGTGCAAATTGCTCCTCATTAAACTCAAGGGGCTTTACACCCTTCCAGATTTCTTCATTTGGGTCTTCGCCGTAATCTGGATGAAACAACGTATCAACCGAATAGGCTTGAAACTTAGCAACATCCGCCCCGCACTCTGCCGCCTTTCGAATCATTTCATGTGCTAAATGAATATTTCCATTGTGATTGATACCAATTTCTGCTATAATCGTAACCATTCTTGGTGCCCCCTTTCTACAACTACTTTAATGAGTGCCAACACCGCTTCCCTATACCAATGTTTGACAGACTTAAATTCTCTATCATCGGACCCATTATAGAGAACAAAGCAGTGGTCATCTATTGCTATAACAGATTGTCCACCATACTCATCCTCTAAACACACAACTGGTTTACCATGCTTATATTCATTCCAGTTTTTAAATTTCTTGTCCGTGATTTTATACATCACCTTCCTCCATGTATATCGAACCACTCATCCTCTAAAACCGACATCATTATAGAGTTGCCATAGCTGCCATTACAGAAATAATTATCCCTAAGGACTCCATCGTCACGAAATCCGAGCTTACGATATAAATTAACCGACGTATTGTTGTCATATACCTCACACCAAATTTTATGTAGATTCATCTCACGGAATCCATAGTCGAAAAGCAAAAACAAAGCTTCCTTGCCCAGTCCTTTTCCCCGAGTTTCTTTGGACAGAAAAACACCAAACTCTGCAGATCTAATCCTCCAATCGACATAATGAAGCCCACAACATCCAGCTAAATGTTTTCCCAAGATAGTATTTCCTTGTCCATCGGCACCAGCTGAAGTGCGTTGCATAATTTGAAAATAAACATGGTTAGGGTTCATATTATTTCCACGATCCTTATACCACCACTCTTGCTGGTCTTTAGAGATATCTTTCCATTCACGAAAATATTGGCGCATCTCTGGGTCATTGCGTTGCTGTCGTAACCACTCAAGATTCTCTGGATCGACTTCTTCTAATATTACTTTCTTTCCAATTAGCATTATTATTTTCCTTTGGCTGATGGTTTTTTGGTTCTCTTACGAGGAGTCTTCTTTTTGGCAGTTGGCTTCTTTTTCTTAGTTTGTCTCTTCTTGCGAACTGTCTTATTTGGTTCTTCCACCTTTTCTTTGTCACCTTCGGACATCTTTGCAAACTCTCCTGGCTCTACATCAGTTGTTTCTAAAGAAGTTCCTTTATATATACATCCAAAATTCTCTTTCTTGTACGCATCTGCTTCTGAAAATTCAACAACGATGGAGTGCTGTATTCCTGTCATTTGATGTACAAGTCCTGGTCTAACGAAAAAAGATTGTCCTGCCGGAACCTCTAAACCACTAAGTTTGCCATCCGAGACCACCCTGACCAAAATCTTGCCACCTAGAACGTATACAATTTTTCCATGCAAACGATGAAAAATCATATCAGTACTTTTTCCTGCTCTTATCTCTAAAATTGCTCCGCCAAGATGCGTTCCATCTGCACTAATAAATGTAGACTGTCCAAAACCAGCCTTCTGTACCTTGTCTTCCATTGCCATTCTCCTTAAAATTTTCTCAACTTATCCCTTATGGGCTTCTCGCTATCATAAACGATTTTTGCGCCACTACCCAAAATTATATCGACTTCACGTGCATCTCTACATAATCTAACAAGTCCCTTTGGCTCAAGGGATGCCGCCTGATCGCTTCCATACATTGTACGATCTAGTGTAATGTGTCTTTCAATTACAGTTGCTCCGCACGCAACAGCTAATAGGCTCGGCATAATCCCCTTTTCGTGGCCACTATATCCGACACCAATACTGTCTTGAAAAAACTCCCGAATTGTTTCTATAAAGCGTACATTACATTCTCCAACATGACACGGATATGTCGATGTACAAGCCATAATGGTGAACGGACATTTATGTTCCCTAAAAATATCAACTGCTTGTTTAATTTCTAACATAGTGCTCATGCCGGTAGAAATAAATGTATGTTTTCCTTCCTTGGCAATCATCTCTAAAAGCTCAACGCAAGTAAGCATTGCGGATGCCACCTTGTTATACTTGAGATCATATTTCTTCAAAAATTCCTGGCTTCCTATGTCCCAAGCGGAAGCAAACCATTCGATTCCCTTTTGTTTGCAATACGAATCGATTTCATCATATTCCTTTTCTCCAAACTCTAATCCTTCTTTCTGTACTCGATTTGTGGTTCCCCATGGAGACTCACGATACTTGTCCAGCTCTTCTTTTGAATAAACAACATCGATTGTTCTCTTTTGAAACTTAACTGCATCACACCCGCAAACAACGGCTGTATCTATAAGGCGTTTTGCAATTTCCATGTCTCCATTATGGTTAATGCCTATCTCTGCGATAATCATCGGATTATTCATTGTACTATCTCCTTTTATAGCAATGCTATTATTTTGTCGACAAATGCGTCCTTAATGTAACCTAATTCGGTGAAACGCATGTCCATTTGGTCTTTATAAAAATCTAGATCCTCAATCATTCTATCGATCATAATATTCATTTTCTTGTATACCTCTCCATCCGTTTCCTGAAGAGGAATAATAAATTGATCTAATCCTGCTTGTTCCAAAAACCATTTTACTTTATTATGTCTCCCAAGTCCAATTGTTGGAGTATTTTGTCCAAATGATATAATATTTGCGTGCCCGCGCATTCCAATCACAAAATCCATTTGTCGATAGATGTCTGCAAAAAGTGTGGCTGTATAATCAAATGGTGGAAACATTTCTTCAAACAGCTCATTGTATAAAATAATTATTCTGTCTCCCATAATTTCCTTGGCCACAGTGTGTAATTCAGTTTTAACAGCATAATTGCGATCTTCAATTAATAAATGATCGATTAAATATACTTGGGCATCATGTTTATTGGATATCTCATTTAATATATTAAAAAATAATTGCATTTTTCTAGTCGCCTCTTCACCACTAGCAAACCTTTGTCCTGGCCTATCCGTTGCCCAATTAACACCTATTTTAAGCTTATTGGTCTGCAAACACTTATGGTCATATTTAAATGCCTTTATAAACATTCCGGGATCTGGAACTATTTCAACTTTATCAATACTAATTTCATTTGCTTTTAATACATCATATGTTCCCTGATTGCGTACAGAAAATACTGCGCTCTTATCAATTACGGCCTGAACGCTGTCCCACATTGACTGTGGAAAATTACGACCATCATGTGGAAATTTATTATATCCAATGCCATACACGGCAATTGGAACTTGAATTTTCTCAATATTTTCTATATCTATGTTAAACTGCCATCCAGAATGACTATTATCTTCTGGACGATGAAAAATAAAACCGCCTCCACCAATCAACAATAAATCAGCTTCAGAATTCAATTTGTTAATTAGTGCTTCAGACCAATATGTTTTTTGATTATCTACATATACAAATTGTAAATCGCCATTATAGCGATCTTTTACAATTTGACTTGTAGCAACCTGGAGCACACGGTCTCCATAATTATTTCCCCATCCACCTAAATGCCATACAGTCTTTGACATAATATTGCCTCCGCTATTTCAAAATCTTCAATTTTATTTATATCTATTGAATTTATTTTGCCCATAATATATGGGCACACATTTCCTTTGTGAAAACTTTTTGTTTTATCCAAGTGTTCTGGGGTAGATATATAAATAGACCCATTAACCTCAAAAAGTTGTTGTTTAATGTCCTGTCTCTGTGTTTCAAAACAACCAACACTAACAACAGGTTCTAATAAAAATCCACTCTTTTTTCTTAAAGAACTTATTGGTTTGTCATATTTACAAACACTAACAACAGAATCACAAACATATTTGTTAAAAATATCAAACGCTCCATCTATATCTGTCGCCGTCCTAATTGGAGATGTTGGTAGTATCATAGATACCCTATCTATTATTATACCCTCTTTTTTGCAATAACTTAAATAATCTAAAACAACATAAACCGAATGAACACTGTCTCCAGCAAGATCTTTCGGCCTGTCATAAACGTCGGCACCATATTTTAAAGCGACATCCGAAATTTCAGAATCTTCAGTAGATACAACCACTTTGTCTATATACTTTGATTCTTTAGACGCCTCTATACTCCATGCCACCAATGGTTTTCCGGCCAATTGTTTTATGTTTTTTCTAGGAATTCCTTTAGAGCCACCCCTTGCAGGAATAATTGCGATATTAATTCCCATGTTAAATCCTATTATTTTTTAAATCTCTTATAATAATTTTAAGTTCTTCTATACTATTTCCATCATCGCTTATGCCACATCCTTTGTCATCAACATATATATCCGCATGAAGTTTTCCTAAATGAAGTTCGTGATATTTCACTCCCCACACATTAAGTTGTGCTGCAGTCAATAAATACCATTTTTCATATGCCTTAACAGCATCTCCATTAAATGTTCCCATTCCCCTTGCAGTATGGAAAATAATATAATGCCCGTCGTTATAAAGCTGATTTATAAATTCAATTATTTTTTCATATGGTCTTGCTTCCATATATTTTCCATATGTATTATTGCAAATTGTCCCGTCTATATCAAAAGCTATACGCATTGTTATTCTCCAAAAAATTCATCTACATCGAGTTTTAGTGGTTTTGTCAATAATCCGTCTGAAAAATCAAATATCTCAATTTGTAACTTTTTACACTCTTCTACTATTTCGTCGATATATTTTGCACTACTAACAAAAAATTCTGTACTTTCGCATTCTTTACCATTGTGTTGAACTTTAACAATCGGGCTTCTATTAGCTAGTTTTGTTTTACTTTTTCTATAAAATTTATTATCTGGATAATAATGATCATGCTCTCCTTTAAATACTAAATCTGCGCCTATCATATAAATATTAACACACCCCATAATACATGCAAGATGGATTCCGTTTAGCATAACACTACCGGCAGACAGACCTTTCGAATCAAGTGGGCCAACCAACAAACCTTCGTATCCATTGTGCTTATATTTTTCAATGTCTGGTTTGAATCCAAAATTAGATCTTGTTGCTTTATAAATATCAAAATCTTGCGGAAATTTATGCAAGGTTTTCCAATTTAAAATACGTGGCAGATCCTTTCTAAATTTATCTTTATTTTGATTCATTTCAGTATAGGCCCCAACTGGATCTTTTTCAAGTATAACATGATAATCTAAAATATCCTCAAAATCCTTTGTTGAAAAATTAAGGCCCATAATAACCCCAAACTTACACCTCAATTGATCTTTATATTTAATTAATTTCGCTGTAGATGGCCCAGTTCCAATGATTAATATATTGGAATAAAGATGTTTGTTTTTCAAATCATCTGGTGTCGGACGATTTATTTTGCAATATCCTTCGGGGATCATCAGTATTTTAACTCCTTACCAGAAAGTCCAGCGGATATAATATGAGTTGCCCCGCCAACTTTTTGTTTCGGAAGCAACACTGCCATATCATCTATCTTTGGGATAAGTTTAATGTCTCTGTATATTTTTTTATAATTAGTTACCCATTGATGTGGGGTCTCACCACGGTACACAACTGGTTGCTCTACTGTCCCATGTCGCTCAATGTTAAAAATAAACTTTTTGGCAATTCGTTTTTGTTCTGCTATAATTCCGGCGACCTTATCACTTGGTATATGAAATAAAACGCTTGATGTAAAAACCAAATCAAAACTATTATCATCAAACTGGCTTAAATCATATAAGCTACCAATAATAAATTTTGCAGGATTTTTTTCGACTTCTTGTGCGTGTTTAACTGCGTCCTCACAAATATCAAATCCTGTAATTTCAACATTCGGACATCGCTTATGAATTGCCATAAGATTCCTTCCAGAATTGCATCCCAACTCTAATACAGACACAATCCCATTATCTTCAATAATCTTTGCAATAAAAGGTGTGCGAAATTTTGCGACCCTCGTATTTTTCTCATAGAATTTTTCACCTACATTTTTCCAAAACATCTCTCTATCTTTAGATATATCCATTTTACATCCTCGCTAATTTATTCTGAATTCTATTGTGCATTTTTCCATCAAACGATATGCCCATATCAACGATTCTTTTCTCTTGTTGATTGGGCCAATGAAATCTTCCTTTATCAAAATATTCTGTTAAATCATGCTCTAACTCAAAAAGATCTGGAATGGGCATGGCCGCGCCATTTTTTACCATATCATATGCATCTGGACCAGTCAAATGTGTTTGCACAACGAACAGAGGTTTCTTCATAGAACACGCCTCGACCTCAACAGTTGATGTCCCATTTGTGACAAAAGCGTCAGCAAAGAAATATCGGTATATATGTCCCGTTGTCGTTATAAAATGCAGATGCTTGCTATTCTGAATGTCCGCATATGGTTTTAAATACTTCCTTCCCCACGCATGTCCCTTAAGGAATCTTACCATAGCATCATAAGTATGCCTTGGTTTTATCATTACCAACCAATTATGCTGTCGAGCAATTTTTTCTAATTCTATTGCAGTTCTAAAATAATCCTCATTATGATCGTTAAAATCATAACGATCTTTACAACAGAACCCAACAAACAAAATTATCTTTTCTGCATCAGGATTTTTTGTTTTATTAAGTACTTTTTTTCGATAGGAGTTGTAATAATCGGAATCATATAAAATATCCAACTGTGGCAATGCATTCAAAAGAATTTTATCATCCCCAACTTTGGCAACATGTTTAATCCAATCTGCAAAAACATTAGTTGCTCCACAATACAAATCATTGCCTTTCCAAGCAGATGTATCAAACCCCGCTTTCTTAATAATTCCTTTTACATGGTTACCAACCATGCCGTGGCTAACATAAACTTTTTTACAACCTGATGGTAATCTAATTCCTCGTGCAACGGGAAGCGAAGCTTCTACATAAATATCTGGTTTGAATTTATCAACAGCGTCCTGCATTTCTTTTCTGTTCCAATAACACTTAATATTTTTGATTTTAAAATCACTATAGTCCTCTGGAACAATACCTGTTGGAATACCAGTTATTTTTGGCATTGGGCCAAGAATCATTTGCTCCATGTCTGTACGTGGTTCAAAGGTTTCAAATACTCTCTTGTGTGAAAGCGATGTCATTACATATATTGTTCTCTTCATAATTTATTTCCGCTGTTTATCATATGTTTCCATACTTTTTCAATACCACTTGACATATCAAACTCTGGCTTCCAATTAAATTCAGATTTGGCACGCTCAATGTCTAAATAGTTTTTTTCTACATCAAAAGCTCTTCTTGGAGTATATTTCACTATTGGATTTTTACCAGTAACATTTTTAACTATTTCCAATAGTTCGTTTATACTTGTTCCGCTTCCACTGCCTATATTATATATATTTTCTTTTGTATCAATATCTTTGGCCCGAACAATTGCACCTACAGCATCATCGATATATACATAGTCTCTAACATTATTTCCATCTCCCCACACTTCGATTGTGTCTCCAACCATAGTTTTGTACAAAACAGTTGTGACCATTCCAAATCCAGCTCGTGGATCTTGTGTTTCTCCGTATGGATTTGAAATTCTAAACGAAACATAATTAAGACCAAACAAAACTTTATGCATGTATAAATATCTCTCGATGGTTAATTTTGATATACCATAGGACGATATTGGTTCTGTTGGATGTAGCTCACTAATTGGGAGTCCGATTGGGTTTCCATAAATTGCCCCACCAGACGATAAGAAAAATAATCTGATACTATTATAATAAGGCTTAAGATTTTCCAACAATTTTATGGTGCCGATAATATTTGTCTCAACATCAAAAATTGGATTATCGTTTGCTTCGCCCGGATAAGTTGATGTAATGCAATGAAATATATTTTTAGCCCCAGTCAATGCATCGGCCAATGCCCTTTCATTAAAAAAGTCCTTTTCAATATATTCAATATTATCGATAACTTCACCAAGGCTTCGACTATTTGGACAACTTCTATCCATTACTCTAACTGGAACATTATCTTTTACCAAATGCCTTACAATAGCGCTTCCAATAAAACCATTGCCACCGAGAACCAAACATTTATCCATTTTTAAGCCCCTCAATCAAATTACAGGTTCTCAATATTGCCTTTCCATCGATAAGTTGCTGCCCATTGTTGCTTAAAGATTCCTGTTTCTCTGAACTCTGAATTAATTGTACTAGATTGATTTTTATATCTGTCGCTTTAGTCTCCCAACACCCATTACTAACTGGCTTGATATATTCTTTTTGGTGTTCATATT
>Ga0209536_100002462_pt1 | contig 30234 bp, 24 predicted proteins | sample DeeMarSeWOR28_12_FD_187461 | JGI IMG/M metagenome (GOLD analysis project Ga0209536, IMG submission 187461) | Marine sediment microbial communities from White Oak River estuary, North Carolina - WOR-2-8_12 (SPAdes) (version 2) | ecosystem: Environmental > Aquatic > Marine > Intertidal zone >...
CTCGATGGTGATCACGCGCGGCCTGGCCGAGCTGACCCGGCTGGGCGTCGCGATGGGCGGTCGCGCCGAGACCTTCTCGGGGCTGGCCGGCATGGGCGACCTGATCGCCACCTGCACGAGCCGTCAGAGCCGCAACCGCCACGTGGGCGAGCAGCTCGGCCGGGGTCGCACCCTCGGCGAGATCGTCGACGAGATGCACATGGTCGCCGAGGGCGTGAAGACCTGCCGCGTCGTGATCGAGCTGTCCGAGCGCTATGGCGTTCCGATGCCGATCGCGCGGGAGGTGTACGGCGTGGTCTACGAAGGCCGCACGCCCCGCCAGGCCTATCGCGGACTGATCCGCCACAAGCCGGGCGCCGAGGAAGAGCCCGGGTAGTCCGGGCCCCGGCCCGGGCGGAGCCCGGACCCCCGCTTCGCTCGGCTTCGCCTCGCTCCGGGCGCACGCATCCGGAGGCACTGCGACATCGGTGCTGGTAGGCTCCCGGCGCGCCCGGAGTCCCCCATGCCCACGATCCAGTTCGCCGGCGCCAGCGTGCCCTGCCTCGAGGGCGCGAACCTGCGCAACGTGCTGCTGCGGGCCCGCCTGCCGCTCTACAACGGAGCCGCGCGCGCGCTGCACTGTCGCGGCCTGGGCACCTGCGGAACCTGCGCCGTCCGCATCGAAGGTCCCGCCTCCGAGCCCACGCCGATGGAGAAGGTGCGGCTCTCCGTCCCGCCCCACGGCCGCGAATCGGGGTTGCGACTCGCCTGTCAGGTGAGCGTGCTGGGCGACCTGCGGGTCACGAAGTACGACGGCTTCTTCGGCCACGGCGACGCGCCCGTCGCGAAGCCCGAGTAGGCGTCGGGGCACGGTGTGGACGCGCTCGGGCTGGGGATCGTCCTCTACGCCGTGTTCGTCTGCTCGGTCACCGTGCACGAAGCGGCCCATGCCTGGGCCGCGAAGCGCGGCGGCGACCCCACCGCCTACCTCGGCGGTCAGGTGAGCCTCGACCCGCGGCCCCACATGCGGCGCGAGCCGTTCGGCATGGTGATCGTGCCGTTGCTGGGCGTCGCGACCGCGGGCTGGCCCTTCGGCTGGGCGAGCTCTCCCTACGATCCGCAGTGGGCGCACGCGCACCCGCGCCGGGCCGGCTGGATGTCGCTGGCGGGCCCGGCCGCCAATCTCCTGCTCGTCTGCGCAGCGGGCCTGGGGATCGAGGTCGGCCTGCTGTTCGGCTGGTTCGAGCCTCCCGATGCCGTGTCGTTCGCCGCGGTCACCGGCGCGCAGGGTGCGCTCGCGCGCGTCGCGGCGCTCGCCGTGAGTGTGCTCTTCTCGATGAACCTGCTGCTCTTCCTGCTCAACATGATCCCCCTGCCGCCGCTCGACGGATCGACGGTGCTGCTGCTGGTGCTGCCCGAGCCTTGGACCGAGCGCTACCAGCAGCTGCTGCGCACGCCGGCGTTCGCATGGATGAGCCTCTTGCTGGTGTTCGGCTTCTTCGGCCAGCTCTTCCGCCCGGTCTTCCTGTTCGCGGTGAACCTGCTCTACCCGTTCGCGAGCTACGGGTGAGCGCCGGCGCGCGGCCTCCGCTCGTCGGCATGCGATTCGGCGCGGCGGCGCTGGCGGTCGCGCTCGTCGCGCCGGTCGCGCTGCACGGCGAGGACCGCGCGCCTGGCGCCGTCGACGCCGCGCGCGTGCGGGCCGCCGACCGCGAGCCCGGCAGCTGGCTCGTCCACGGTCGCACCTGGGACGAGCAGCGCTTCAGCCCGCTCACCGGGATCGATCGCGCGAACGTGCACGAGCTCGGACTGGCCTGGTCGTACGCGACGGGCACCACCCGCGGCCTGGAGGCGACGCCGATCGTCGTCGACGGGGTGCTCTACGCCACCGGCAACTGGGGCGTGGTGTTCGCGCTCGATGCCGCGACCGGGCGCGAGCTCTGGCGCTTCGACCCGCAGGTGCCGGGCTGGAAGGCCCGCAACGCCTGCTGCGACATCGTGAACCGCGGTGTCGCCGTCTGGCGTGGACGCGTGTACGTGGGGGCGCTCGACGGGCGCCTGATCGCGCTCGACGCCGCCGACGGCAAGCCCGTCTGGCAGGTACAGACCACCGACCCGGCGCTGCCCTACACCATCACCAGCGCGCCGCGCGTGGTGAAGGGACGCGTGCTGATCGGCAACAGCGGAGCCGAGTTCGGGGTGCGCGGCTACTTCGGCGCCTACGACGCCGACACCGGCGAGCGGCTCTGGCGCTTCTACACCGTGCCCGCGAGCAAGCAGGGCCCCCATGAGCACCCGGAGCTCGAGCGCGCGGCCGCGACCTGGCCGGCCGATGCCCTCTGGGAGTCCGGTCTCGGTGGCACCGTCTGGGATGCGATGGCCTACGACCCGGAGCTCGACCTGCTCTACGTGGGCGTGGGCAACAGCTCGGTCTACGACCGCAGCAAACGCAGCCCCGGCGGCGGCGACAACCTCTTCCTGTCGTCGATCCTGGCCGTGCGGCCCGACAGCGGTCGCCTGGTCTGGCACTACCAGACGACACCCGGCGAGTTCTGGGACTTCACCGCCACGCAGCACATCGTCCTGGCCGATCTCGAGCTCGGCGGGAAGCCGCGCAAGCTGCTGATGCAGGCGCCGAAGAACGGCTTCTTCTACGTGCTGGACCGCGAGACCGGCGAGCTGCTGTCGGCCGACGCCTACGTCGAGACGAGCTGGGCGACCCACGTCGATCCCGAGAGCGGTCGCCCGGTCGAACGCCCGCAGGCGCACTGGGATCGCGGCGAGGCCGCGGTGACGCCCGGCCCCGAGGGCGGCCACAACTGGCACCCGATGACCTTCAGCCCGCGCACCGGCTGGGTCTACATCCCGAGCATCAGCGCCGCCTACGTCTTCCGCCCGGACCCCGACTTCCGCTTCACGCCGGGGCGCTTCAACACGGCCGAGGACTGGGCTGGCCTGATGGCGAGCTACGAGGGCTACGAGCGCGCGCTGCGCTGGTGCGATCCCACCCACATCACCGCCTGGGATCCGGTGGCGCGCAGACAGGTGTGGCGGGTCGTGAACGACACGACGGTGCCGGGCGGACTGCTCTCGACCGCCAGCGACCTGCTCTTCCAGGGCCGCAGCGACGGTGCGCTCGTCGCCTACGACGCGCGCACCGGCGAGCGGCTCTGGCAGGCGCGCACGCCCGCCGGCGTGATGGCGCCGCCCGTCACCTACACGGTGGGCGGCGAGCAGTACGTCGCGGTGCTCGCGGGCATCGGGGGCTCCCACGGCACCCACTTCACCCGGCTGGAGATCGGCAACGAAGGCCAGCTGCTCGCGTTCAAGCGCGGCGGCCGCGCGCCGATGCCGCCGTCCGTGCCGCGGGTGCCCGCGGCCGTCGACGCGCCACGCCTCGACCTCGGGGCGGAGGCGGTGGCCCGGGGTCGCGAGCTCTACGCCGATCACTGCATGCGCTGCCACGGTACCGGCGCGAAGAGCAGCGGGATGCTGCCGGACCTGCGCCTCGCGAGCCGCGAGGTGCACGAGAGCTGGAACGAGATCGTGCTGGGGGGAATCCGCCAGCAGCGGGGCATGGCCAGCTTCGCCGACCAGCTGAGCCCCGAGGACGCCCGCGCGATCCAGGCCTATGTGGTCGAACGCGCCCATGGCGCCTCGGATCTGCGCGAGCAGCTGGCCGACTGGTTCGGGCGCAACGCTTGCATCCCGGTCTCGTGGATGGTGGACTAGCGCAGTCGATCGGGTTGCCTGCGAGCACGCTGCGGCTGCCGAGCGCCGAAGCTCCGTATCCCTTGGAGAGGACGATCACTCGATGCCGGAAGTCGCGAATTCCGGGGCCATGCTCCACTACCAGGTATGGGGCGAGGGCCCTGCCGTGGTCTTCGCCCATGGCGCGGGGGGCAACCAGCTCTCCTGGTGGCAGCAGATCCCGTTCTTCGCGCGCAGCCACCGCGTGCTGGTCTTCGACCACCGGGGCTTCGGGCGCTCGCACTGCGAGGAGTTCCATCCGCGCGAGTTCGTGGCGGACCTGGAGGCGGTGCTCGACGCCGCCGGGATCGAGCGCGCCGCGCTGGTGTGCCAGTCGATGGGCGGCTGGACCGGGCTGCCGTTCGCGCTGCGCCATCCCGGGCGCGTGTCCGGCCTGGTGCTGGCCTGCACGCCGGGCGGCTACCACAACGCGGACGTGCAGGCCTCTACCACCGCACTGGGGGAGCGCCTCCAGGCGGCGGGCCTGTCCCACACGCCGGCGCTGGGCGCGAGCTTCGTGCGACGCCGCCCGGACCTGCGCTTCCTGTACGACGAGATCGGCGGGCTGAACCAGGTCGATCTCTCCGCCGCCGCCCGGCTCTTCGATCCCGAGGTGCGCCTGGGACCGGCCGACGTCGAGAAGCTCGACACCCCCCTGCTGATGCTGACCGGCGAGGAGGACCTGCTGTTCCCGCCCAGCGTGATGCGCAGCGTCGCGAGCGAGCTTCCCGGCGCGCGGCTCGAGCAGATCCCCGACACCGGCCACTCGATCTACTTCGAGCGGCCGCAGCTGTTCAACCGGCTGATCGACGAGTTCGTGACGAGGCACGCCGCCTGACGCCGAGCGCAGCCGGGCGGACGGCCAGGAGCCTGGTCCCGCTCTCGGGTCGGGCTGTGGCTGGCGGCGCCCCGAGGACGGCCTCGGTACGCTTCCAGCCCGCCGCGACGCGGGCTGCGATCGCCTCGCATCCGGCAGGTCAGGGAGTCAGCGGACATGGGAGTGCGTGAGGACCCGAATCTCGAGCTCGACGTGGACGTCACCGCGGGCGCGCCCCGTCTGCGCATCCGGGTCGGCTATGCGCGCGGCTACTCGAGCGACGGAGCCGCTCCGACGATCACGGAGGACTGCGCGGATGCGGATGGGCTCGCCCGGGAGATCGATCGCCTGAAGCAGGAGCTCGATCGGGCCCTCGAGCTCGCGCGATCCGGGGGCTCGGCCGAGCCCGCGTCCGAGACCGCGGAGCCCGTCGCGACACCGGCCTCCACCGCGATCGCCAAGCCCCACCTCGACAGCGAGCTCACGGTGGCGGACCTGATGACCCGCGGCGTGCGCACGGTGGGGCCCAACGACAAGCTCGTCATCGCCGACGAGCTGATGCGTCTCGGTCGCTTCCGCCACGCCGCCGTGCTCGACCAGGACGGCCGCCTGGCCGGCGTGCTGAGCCAGCGCGACATCTTCTTCAGCGCCCTCGCCTGGTCTCTCGGCCAGGGCGAGGCGGCCCACCGCAAGGCCCTCGAGGCGGTGGCGGTGAAGGAGGTCATGCGTTCCGAGCCGATCACGGTGGCGCCGGACGCCCCGATCGCGGAGGCCGCGCGCCGCCTGCGGGAGCACCAGATCGGCTGCCTGCCCGTGCTCGACAACCAACGCCTCGTCGGCATCCTCACCGAAGGCGACTTCCTGGCGCTGCTGGCGCGCCGCCGGTAGAGCAGAGCCTCCGGGCGGTGCGGGCCGTACGCTCCGCCCGGCGGACGCGCGCCGGCCTGCCCGCCATTTCGCGTCCATCGCCGCACACGCAGCCGTTCGGCGTCGCAGCCCCGCGACGGGCGAGAGCGCCGCAGCATCCGTATCGCGGCGCGTACACCTCCGGGCGCGCTCCCGGCGAGGAGCGCGCCCGGCTTCGACCCGGCTCAGGACGCGAAGGGCGGCGTGATCAGGCGGACGCGTCGCGCCTCCACCATATGGAGCATGGTGGCGGCCAGCTCGTCGTCGTCCTGGGTGATCTCGGCGATCACCTCCAACAGCTCGGCCAGGGTCACCGCGAGCGGCTCGTCCGCGGGGTGCACATCGATCTGGATTGCAGCGCTCATGAAAGATTCCCTCCTCGGCGTGGCGGAAAGCAGGGCGCGTGCCAGCCTGGCCGAGAGAGGCAACCGAATCATTCAAATATCTGGTTTTGAAAGATTTTTTGTTCGAGCGGCCCGCCGCCCCCGGCGGCGGCGGGCTGCCGAGCTCCGTCGGGATCCCGTCCCCGCTGTCGGTGGCCCACCACCGGCGAGCCGCACGCGGCGGCTTCGCGCGCTCTCCTCCTCGCCCCGCAACTTCCGCGCACCCCGGGCCCTCTCTGTGGCAAAATACCCTCAACAAGCTCCTGCTCCGAGGGCGGATCGGGGCCACCTCGTCGAGGGATCCGCCTTCGCGCTGACCCTGCGCCCGAGACAGGTCTGCCGGACCGATGACGCGCCCGTCGAGGCAGTCGCTCACCCCTTTCTTATCGAGCCTCGTGATCGGGGCCATGCTCGTCGGCTCGCTCGGCCTCGTCCCGGCGGTCGGACGGGCGCAGTCCCCGGTCGCCCAGGAGGTCCGCGTCGCTGCCGGCGCCGACGACGCCGAGCAGACGAGCCAGGGATACTTCTCGACCACGAGCAGCGACCTCGAGCTGGTCGTCGCCGGGGCCCCGCAGACCGTCGGCATCCGCTTCAACGGCCTGTCGATTCCGCGAGGCGCCGCGGTCACGAGCGCGTACATCCAGTTCCAGGTGGACGAGACGAGCTCCGGCCCCGCCGCTCTCAGCATCCACGGCGAGGCCGCGGACTCCGCCGTCGCGTACTCGTCCGGCGCGGATGTCCTGTCGAGAGTACCGACGAGCGCGAGCGTCGCGTGGTCACCGGCGGACTGGCCCACCGTCGGTGAGCGGGGAGCCGCCCAGCGCACGCCGGATCTCGCGCCGATCCTCCAGGAGATCGTCGATCGCTCGGGCTGGGACATCGGACACTCCCTCGCCGTCCTGATCACCGGCTCCGGGGTGCGCGTGGCCGAGTCATACAACGGCGATGCGAACGGAGCGCCGCTGCTGCACCTCGAGTACACGCTGTCCCAGCAGCAGGCGCCGATCGTCGACGCCGGCCCCGATCAGTCCATCGTGCTTCCAGCCGACGCGATCCTCGACGGCACCGTGTCGGACGACGGCCTGCCCGATCCGCCGGGCGCGCTCACGCTCAGCTGGAGCCGGGTGAGCGGACCCGGCGTCGTCACCTTCTCGGATCCCTCCGTACCCGACCCGACGGCCAGCTTCTCGCTGCCCGGCAGCTACCTGCTCGAGCTCCGCGCGAGCGACGGCGAGAGGATCGGGGCCGACCAGCTGCGGATCACGGTCGCCTCCAGCAGCTCGGCGCCCTTCGTCGACTCGTTCACTCCGGCGAGCGCCCAGGCCGCGTCGGTGGTCTCGATCAGCGGCAGCCGCTTCAGCGACGCCGAGGACGTCTGGTTCGGCGGTGTCCCGGCCTCGTTCTGGATCGAGTCCGACGGCCTGATCCACGCGACCGTGCCGGCGGATGCCTCGACCGCACCGATCGTCGTCGGCAGCCCCGCGGGCTCCGGCACGAGCGCTTCGGATTTCGTGGTCGCGCCCAGCCCCCTCGTGCTCGTGGGCGCGGGCGACATCTCGGACTGCAGCGGCTACGCGGAGGAGACGGCCAGCCTGATCGATGCGATCCCGGGCACCGTCTTCACGGCGGGCGATCACGCCTACAACGACGGCACCCAGGCCGAGTTCGACGACTGCTACGACCCCACCTGGGGCCGCCACCGGGCGCGCACGCGGCCCTCGCCGGGCCCGGTCGACTACGACACGCCGAACGCGTCGGTGTACTACGCCTACTTCGGTGCGGCGGCGGGTCGGCCCGACGAGGGCTACTACAGCTACGACCTCGGCGACTGGCACATCATCGCCCTGAACTCGGAGTGCGGCGAGGTCGGCGGCTGCGACCGGAGCTCTCCGCAGGGGCAGTGGCTCCAGGAGGATCTGCTCCGGAACCCGGCCACCTGCACGCTCGCGTACTGGGCCTCGCCGCGCTTCAACAGCGGCGATCGGCACGGCAACACCACCGCGGTCTCGGACTTCTGGCAGATCCTGTACGAAGCCGGCGCCGACGTCGTGCTCAACGGACACGAGCACATCTACGAGCGCTTCGCGCCGCAGAGCTGGGACGGCAGCGCGGACCCCACCGGCATCCGGGAGTTCATCGTCGGTACGGGCGGTCGCACGCTCTACACGGTCACCGACGCCCAGCCGAACAGTGAGGTCCACGACGACCAGACCCACGGCGTCCTGAAGCTGACGCTGCACCCGACGGGCTACGACTGGCAGTTCATCCCGATTCCCGGGCGCAGCTTCAGCGACTCGGGCAGCGACGACTGCGTCGTGGCCGATCAGCCGCCGCTCGTGGACGCGGGCCCGGACCTGGTCGTCTCCTGGCCGGGGAGCGCCGGGCTCGCCGGGGAGGTGATCGACGACGGACCGCTCTCGCAGCTCGTCATCACCTGGAGCCAGGTCAGCGGTCCGGGGACGGCCTCGTTCGCCGACGACTCGTCGCCGCTGACGACGGTCTCGTTCTCGGCGCCGGGCACCTACCAGCTGCGGCTGTCGGCCGACGACGGCAACGGGCCCGTGAGCGACGAGGTGTCCGTCGTGGTCGTCGAGGACGGGACGCAGGTGGTGGAGGTCGCCGTGCGCGTGGGCGCGAGCAGCGACGACGCCGAGCAGAGTGTCGCCGACGGGTCGATGTACCTCGACAGCTCGGATCTCGAGCTGGTCGACGACCTCTCGTACGTGGGAGCCAGCCAGATCGTCGGCGTCCGCTTCGCGGGGCTCGACATCCCGCGAAACTCGACGATCCAGACCGCGAGCGTCCAGTTCCAGGTCGACGAGGCGAGCCCGGATGCCGCGGCGATCACGATCCGGGGCGAGGCCAGCGACGATTCGGCGACCTTCCGCAGCACCAGCGGTGACGTGTCCGATCGGAGCCCGACGGGCGCGTCCATCGCCTGGGCGCCTCCGCCCTGGCCGACGGTGGGCGCAGCCGGCAACGACCAGCAGACGCCGGACCTGAGCGCCGTCGTGCAGGAGATCGTCGATCGGCCGGGCTGGTCGAGCGGCAACGCGCTGACCCTCGTCTTCGAGGGCAGCGGACGGCGGACCGCCGAGTCCTACGACGGCGACTCGGCGGGCGCACCGCTGCTCCGCATCCAGTACGCAACGCCGACGAACGAGACGCGGATCGACGTGCCGGACGTCGTCGGGCTGAGCCAGGGCGCGGCGGAGGCGACGATCGCGGCGGCGGGCCTCTCGGTCGGCAACGTCACGAGCCAGGGCAGCGCCACGGTGCCGGCCGGCGTGGTGCTGAGCCAGGACCCGTCGGACTGCCTGACCTGCGCGTTCGGGGGCGATCCGGTCGACCTCGTGATCTCGGCCGGATGGACGCCGATCGACGTGCCGGATCTGGTCGGCCAGACCCAGGCGAACGCGCAGGCGACCCTCGAGGCGGTGGGCCTCGCGGTCGGCAGCGTCACGAGCCAGAGCAGCGAGACGGTGCCGGCCGGCGTGGTGCTGAGCCAGGACCCGTCGGACTGCCTGGCCTGCGCGTTCCCGGGCGATCCGGTCGACCTCGTCGTCTCGAGCGGTCCCGCTCCGATCGACGTGCCGAACGTGGTCGGGCAGAGTCAGTCGTCGGCGGAGTCGACGCTCGTGGCAGCGGGCCTCACGCCCGGCAACGTCGCGAGCCAGAGCAGCGAGACGGTGCCGGCCGGCGCGGTGCTGAGCCAGGACCCGTCGAGCTGCCTGGCCTGCGCGCTCCCCGGCGACCCGGTGGACCTCGTGGTCTCGAGCGGGCCGCCGAATGCCGCGCCGGTCGTCGACATCACGGCTCCGGCCGATGGGGCGACGGGCTCCAGCACCGACGTCTGGACGTTCACCGGCAGCGCGACCGACGACGAGGACGGCGACCTCGCAGCGAGCCTCGTCTGGACTTCGAGCAAGGACGGCGTGCTGGGCACGGGCTCGTCCGTCGCTGCGACGCTCTCGACGGGCCGCCACACGATCCGTGCGGCGGTCACGGACAGCCGCGGCACGACGGTCAGCGCGAGCATCTCCGTGCACGTGCGGAAGGGAAAGTAGGCCGCGCGGGGATCCGGCCCCGATCCGATCCATCGGCCCCCGGGAGCGGCGCCTGCCGGATTGGAGCGGGGTGGGGGCAGCCCTTCCCGGTCCGGGACGAGGCTCCACACCGGGCGGAGATCCGAGCGGGTCACGAACACGCCCCTGGGCATCACCGCAGGCCACGCGCGGGGGTGAAGGCCTGATCGGGGGGGCCCTCGCGGGTCTGACGTAGCCGCGAGTCGGCAGATAGCATCAGGCGCACGAATCGATCGTGCGGCTGCCGTCGGCGAGTGGCGAGGGAAACCTGCAATGCGTGCAACGCATCTCGACCTCCTCCTTTCCGTTCTGCTGGTCGCAGGTCTCCCGGGCTGCAGCGGGCCGAAGCCTCCGGGCGCTGACCGGGTGTTCGTCGGTGGCGCCGTCTACACCGCAGACGAAGACCACTCCTGGGCCGAGGCCGTCGCCGTCGACGATGGCGAGATCGTCTTCGTCGGAAGCGACGAGGCTGCCAGGGCGTTCATCGGCGCGCAGACGACGGTCGTCGATCTCGACGGAAAGATGCTGATGCCGGGCTTCCATGACGGCCACGCCCATGTCAGATACGGCGGTTCGGCGGCGTGGGGTTGCGACCTGCAGCGCGAGCAGGACCTGTCGAAGATTCGCAGCCTGCTGGTCGAATGCGCCGGGTCGCGGGAGTATGGCGCCGACGAATGGGTGCTGGGCGGCGGCTGGCCCCTGGCGGCGTTCCCGGATGGCAGCCCCTCCGCGGCGATGCTGGACGAGATATTCGGCCAACGGCCGGCGATCTTCAGCGATGCCTTCGGCCACAACGCGTGGGCGAGCTCGCGCGCGCTGGAAATCGCGGGCATCGATTCGAAGACGCCGGACCCGCCGCAAGGCGTCATCGTGCGCGACCCCGTGACCGGCGAGCCGACCGGCACCTTGCGCGACTCCGCAATGGCGCTGGTCTACGGGCTGGTGCCGGAAGCGACGGAAGAACAGCGCTACAAGGGATTGCTGGCGGGGCTCAGGCAGGCGAACGCATTCGGTATCACCGCGTACATCGAACCCGGCGTCAGTGAAGAGAACATGGCGCTCTACAGCGCCGCGGACCGGCGTGGCGACCTGACCGCGCGCGTCCTCGCCTCCCTGTCGCCGATCGACGAGCTACCGGACCGTTTCGGCCCGGAGGTGTTCGATCTGCTCGCGAAGCGCGATCGATTCAAGGGAACCTATCTCCACGCCGACTCGGTCAAGGTCTACATCGACGGCGTCCTCGAGACCCGCACGTCGACCATGCTCGAGCCGTACCTCGACGGCAGCAACTTTGCACCGTTCTACCCGCAGGCCGAGCTGAATGCACTCTTCGAGAAGTTCGATGCGATGGGGTTGCAGATTCACACGCACGCGATCGGCGATGGCGCGATACGGATCGCTCTCGATGCCTACGAGCATGCGTTGTCCACCAACGGCCCGAACGACAATCGACACCAGATCGTTCATCTGCAGCTCATCGACGAGAAAGACGTGCCGCGCTTCGCCGAGCTGAACGTCGCGGCGAACTTCCAGTGCATGTGGTGCTACCCGGACGTGTACATCGACCTCGCGGTCGACATCGTCGGCGACGAGCGGGTACGGAGGTTCTATCCGGTGCGCAGCGTCAAGGATGCCGGCGCGATGCTCGTGGGCGGCAGCGACTGGGATGTCTCGTCCCTCAATCCGCTGGATGCGATCGAAGCGGCCGTACGCCGCCAGGACCCGTTCGAGGAATCGGGGCGGGTCCTCGGAGAGAACGAGGAGATCGACCTGGTCACCGCGCTGGACATGTATACGCGCAATGCCGCCTACATCATGCGTCTCGAACACGAGACCGGCTCGATCGCGGTCGGGAACCGGGCCGACCTCATCGTCCTCGACCGGAACCTGTTCGAGATTCCGGTCACGGAGATCAACGAGGCCAAGGTGCTGCTGACGATGATGGACGGCAGGACCGTATACTCGGCGAACGGGATGTAGTTCGAGCGCTACCGCTCGGGCGACCCGGTGGTCAAGCGAGCGACACCGGCAGCGTGCGTGGGCCGCGCAGCAGCGGGTTGGGGCGATACTCGACGCTGTCGCTCTCCAGTGCGAGCCCGGGCGCGCGCTCGAGCAGCGCGCCGAACACGAGCCGCGCCTCGAGCCGCGCGAGGCCGGCGCCCAGGCAGAAGTGCTGGCCGAAGCCGAAGGACAGGTGCTGCACCCGCTCGCGCGTCACGTCGAGCCGATCGGGTTCCTCGTAGGCCGCGGGATCGCGGTTCGCCGCGCCGATCAGGCAGACCACCAGCGCCCCCTTGCGCAGCACGTGCTCGCCGAGGGGCAGGTCCTCGGTCGGTACGCGCACGGTCGCCTGCACCGGACTGTCGTAGCGCAGCAGCTCCTCGATCGCGTTCGGTAGCAGCGAGCGATCGGCGAGCAGCCGCCGCCACTGCTCGCGGTTGCGCAGCAGCGCCACCACGCCGTTGCCGATCAGGTTGGTGGTGGTCTCGTGTCCGGCGAGCAGCAGCAGCAGGCTGTTCGCCAGCAGCTCGGAGTCGGAGAGGGCATCCCGGTCCTGCTGGGCGGCGATCATGCCGCTGATCAGGTCGTCGCCCGGCGCCTTGCGGCGCTCTTCGATCACCTCGCGCAGATAGTCGGTCAGCGAGGCGAACGCGCCGTCGAAGCCCGGGCCGCGCGCGAGCGGACCTCCCTCGCCGAGCGCGTTCACCAGCTGCGCGGCCCACTCCTTGAACTGTCGGTGATCGCCGCTGGGCACGCCCAGCAGCTCGGCGATCACGATCGCGGGCAGCGGCTCGGCCAGGTCGTGCATCAGGTCCATCTGGCCGTCGCCCGCCACCGCCGCCAGCAGCTCGTCCAGGATGCCCCGGATGTGCCCCTCGAGCGCACCGACGCGGCGCGGCGTGAAGGCCTTGTTCACCAGACCGCGCACGCGCGTGTGGTCCGCCCCGTCGAGCAGCAGCATGCTGCGCAGGAGCCCGTCGTCGCCCAGGAACTGGGGCGGCAGGAACGCCCGGAAGCGCTGAGCGACGTCGGCCTGCAGGCGATCGACCGTGACCCGGCCGTCGCGCAGCACGGCCTCGACGTCCGCGTGGCGCGTCAGGATCACGACCCCCGGACCCTCGAAGGGCAGCGGTACCTGGAAGACCGGGTTCGCCGCGCGCAGCCGGGCGTAGAGTGGATACGGGTTCGCGCGCAGCTCGGGGCTCTGGAAGGGATTCGGGAACGCCCCCGTCAGGGGGCCAGTGCCGGCGGAGGGGGCGGTCGGGGCAGCCATGGCAGCCTCCTGGGGCGCGCGGATGGAGGCGAGTCGCTGGAAGAGTGACCGACCTCCGGGTCGTTTACCAGAGCGGCGGCCCTCGGGAGTGCTTCGGCGCCGCGCGGGCCTTCGGTGTAGAGTGACCCGCTCCGATGGCTCCCGCAGCGCCCGAGCCCGCGTCGGCTCCGACCGATCGCGTCGCCGATACGGCCTTCGCCCTGCTCTGGGCGGTCGTGGGCGGCGTCGCCTGCACGACGGTGATCGGCCTCGAGCCGAACCTGGTCGAAGAGGGCCTGGTGATCCACGTCGCCCAGCGCCTGGTGGCGGGCGAGCACCTGTACCGCGACATCGTCTTCTTCACCGGGCCGCTGCCCTTCGAGCTGCTCGGGCTGCTGTTCCGGTGGTTCGGCGAGGAGATCCTGGTCGGGCGCGGAGCGACGGCGCTGATCCAGGCGCTGAACGCCGCGCTCGCGTACGGGCTGGTACGACGCGCCGGTGGAGGCGTGCTCGCCCACGCCGCCGGCGGCCTGGTCGCCTCGCTGCCGCTGCTGCTGTTCCCGCTCTTCTCGATCTTCTACTACACGCCGCTGGCGTTCAGCTTCGGGCTGTGGGCGGCGTACGCCGCCACGCGCGGCGCCGAGAGCGCGCGCTGGACCTTCGCCGCGGGCGTCGCCGTCGCCGCGGTGGCCCTCTCGAAGCAGACGGTCGGCGCGGCACTGGCTGCCGGAATGCTCGTGGCCATGTTCGCGACCGCGCCGGCCGGGATGCGCCTGCGCACGACCCGGCCGTTCGTGCTGGGTGGTGTCGCGGCCGCGCTGGTCACGATCGCGTTCTACGGCCTGCGTGGCGACCTGGCCGATCTCTGGCGCTGTCTCGTCACCGTCCCGCTCTCGCTCGGCGAGACCTTCAGCTCGCGCTACCTGAACCTCTGGCCGCCGGGCGAGCTGGATCCCGCGCTGCACCCGCACAAGGTCGTCTACTTCCCCAACCTCTATTTCCTCAAGTACGGCATCTACGCGACGCTCTCGAGCGAAATCATCCTGGGCGTGCAGCTGCTCTACGCGCTGCCGATCCTGGCGGTGATCGCGACGCCGCTGGCCCGGCTGATCGGGCCGGTTCCCAGGGCGGCCTGGATCAACGCCGCCTACCTGATCGCGATGGCGACCAACCTGTTCCCGCGCTCCGATTGGGGCCATCTCGTGTTCTCGCTCGCCCCTGCGCTGCTCCAGCTGATCATCCTGCTGGCCCCGGCGCTGCGGCTCGTGCCGTACCTGCCCCACGCCGCCAGCGTCGCGATCGTGGCGACGGCCGGCTGGTACGGCGTCGCCGTGGGTCAGTGGGTGTACGCCGAGGCGGGACCGCCGAACTGGGGCCCGCGCGTGCCCCTGCGTCCGGTGACCCCGATCTACCGGGTGATCACCATCCCGCGCGTGATCCACTACATCCGTTCGCATACGCAGCCCGGCGATCCCATCTTCGTCGCGCGCTCGGAGCCGCTGCTCTACTTCGCGACCGACACCACCAACCCCACGCCCTACGGCGGGGTGCTCACCGGCATCTACGACGAGCAGCAGCGCACGATCCTGGCCGCCCTCGAGAAGACGCGCTTCGTCGTGGTCAGCGACCTCGACCAGCCGATGTGGACCTACTACTCGGAGGAGCTGCCGGAGGTCCAGGCCCACCTCGAGCGCTACTTCCACATCGCCAAGGGCTACCCGCTCGACGACGCCAGCTGGATCGTGGTGCTCGAGCGCGGCCCGGACCGCGGCGCCACCTGGCTCGACCTGATGGACGAGCGCCCGAACGCGCGGGCCTGGACCCTCGACGAGAACCGGGTGCAGCAGCTCGACGAGCAGCCGCCCGCGCGGCTCGTGGCGCGTCTGAACCGCCGTGCGATGCCGATGCGGCTGGGGCACTGGGGCGGCGGTATCGACTACGAGCTCAGCGTGCCCGAGGAGGGCGCGCGCTTCGAGTCGGGTGTCGGCTACCGACGCATGGTCTCGCTCGACTACCTGCACGTACATCCCCGGCGCAGTCACATGCTGGTCGAGGTGGGTCGGAACGGTCACTTCCAGGAGGTGGCACGACAGAAGGTGAGCGGCGTCGGCGGCGCCGGCCGGCGCTGGACGCCGATCGAGGCCGATCTCACTCCCTGGGCGGGACAGGAGATCACGCTGCGCCTGACCATCGACGTCGCGGTGCCGGTGGCCGAGCGCGACCTCACCTGGTGGGCGAGTCCGCGCATCCTGAAGGGCGCACCGACCGGGAAACACGAGGCGGACTGACGCGCGGATGCCGGTGCGAGCGCTGAGCCTGCTGGTCGTCGCCACGCTCGCGGCGGCGCTGCCCGCCGCGGGCGAGAGCGAGCTCCGCGAGGCGATCGCGTTCTCGCCGGGCTCTTCGGCGACCCTCGACCTCTACCTGCCCGAGCGCGGCCCGGCGCCCGCACCGCTGCTCGTGTTCGTGCACGGCCGCTTCTGGGGTCCCGGGACCCGCGACGTGGAGCTGGCGCAGCGCTTCGCGCGTCCGCTCCAGCGCGCGGGCAGCGCGGTCGCGATCGTGCGGCCGCGCAGCGCCGAGGAGGCTCCCCATCCGGCGGCGGCCGAGGACGTCGCCGCCGCGATCGCGTACCTGCTGGGGCGTGCCGACGAGCTGGGCCTCGACCGCCGGCGCGTCGTGCTGACGGGACACGCCTCGGGCGCCCACCTCGCCGCGCTCGTCGCCCTCGACCCGCGCTTTCTCGCGGCATACGGCAGATCGCCCGCCGATCTGCGCGGCGTCGCGGTGATCAGCGGCGTCTACGACCTGGACGACGAGGCCCTCGCGAGCGACGAGCAGCGCGCACGGGTGCAGCAGGTGTTCGGCGGTCGCTCGCTGCGCCGCGAGGCCTCGCCGCTGCGCCATGCCCGCGCCGATGCTCCCACGCTCGTCGCGCTGGCCGCGCAGCAGGACGCACCCGGCGCGCGCGAGGCCGCGAGTGCGCTGGCGGAGACCCTGCGCGCGGCCGGCCACCCGGCGGCCGAGGCCCTGTTCATCGGGGGTCGCGACCACTGGAGCCAGCTCGACCTGAGGGACGACAAGAACCCGCTGCGCCAGCACCTGCTGGCGCTGCTCGAGCTCGACGAGAGCTGGGGCTCGATCGAGGACGTGCTCGCCACCCGGCGCTTCTGGCGCGATCCGCCGCTCTCGACCCGCGACTTCTGGGAGAGCGGCATTCCGGTGGAGCGCCACCCGGCCGACGAGCGCTTCCTGCACACCCTGAACCTGCTGTTCGCGAAGCCGGGCCGGCCGCAGCCGCTTCGGCCCTCCCACTACCACGCGATCGACCTGATCGCGTTCGTGCTGCAACGCTCGCAGCAGCGGGGCGAGGGCGGCGACTTCGTGACCGTGACGAACGTCCGCGGCGAGCAGATGGTCTGGAAGCTCTCGGAGCTGCGGCCCTACGGGCCGCGGATCGTGATCGGGCTCGACGACGAGCGCGAGCTCTTCCGACTCACGGACACCTACCACACGCTGCGTCGCTACACCTGGAAGGATGCGGAGCCCCGCATCTGGGTGCTGGCGCGGCCGCTCGGCGCGTTCGTCCACTTCGCCTCGGAGCCACCGGCGCGGCTCGAGCCGAAGCTCTTCGCCCGCTTCGGCCTGCTGCCCGAGAGCCTCTCGCGCAGCGAGAGCGACCCGCTGGCGCCCCTGCGCACGCTGCCCGAGCCGGCGCGCAGCCTGGTGATCGACGAGCTGCGCTGCACCAGCTGCCACCAGCTGCGGGGCGTCGGCGCACGTGCGGCCCACCTGCGCGCGACGGACGGCCAGAAGGTGGGCGGCTTCGCGCTGCCGCTCGAGGAGTACCCGCCCGCGGTGTGGCGCCGCTACTGCTTCGAGCAGGCCCGGGTGGCCGCGGAGATCGGCGCCAGTGTCGTCGCCCTCGGCGACCGCGCGCAGCTGCTCTTCGACCTGGTCGAGGCGGAGCGCGTGCGCTGATCCGCGACGCGACGGCCCACTGGCCGCGTCGCCCGCGAGTCGATAGGGTGCCGCCCGGCCCGGAACCCCCCGGAGCCCTACCCGAGGAGCCCCCATGTCCGGAAGCCCCGCGCTGCTCGCCGAGCAGGATGGCCACGTGCTGACCGTCACCATCAACCGCCCGGAGAAGAAGAATGCCGTCAACGCCGAGGTGCTGTGCGGCCTCTCCGATGCCTGGCACCGGCTCGACCGGGAAGACGATCTGCGCGTCGCGATCCTGACCGGCGCGGGCTCCGACTTCTGCGCGGGCATGGACCTCTCGGTGATCCCGAAGCTGCGGGCGGGCAAGGCGGACGACGAGTACGAGCGACGCCTGCTCAGCGACGGTGCGGTGATCTTCGACGGCTGGCTCAAGACCCATCGACCCACCAAGCCGGTGATCGCCGCGGTGGAGGGCTTCGCACTGGCCGGCGGCACGGAGATCCTCCAGGGTACGGACATCCGGGTCGCGGCCGAGAGCGCGCGCTTCGGCGTGACCGAGGTGCAGCGCAGCCTGTTTCCGATGGCCGGCTCCTGCGTACGCCTGCCGCGCCAGATGCCCTACACGGTCGCGGTCGAGATGCTGCTGACCGGCGAGCCCATCACCGCGCGGCGCGCCGCGGAGCTCGGGCTGGTCGGACGCGTCGTGCCCGACGGCCACGCGCTGCCCGAGGCGCGCAAGCTCGCCGATCGCATCGCCAGCAATGGCCCGCTGGCCGTGCGCGCGATCCTCGCCACCATCCGCGAGACGGCGACGCTGCCGGAGAACGAGGCCTTCGCGAAGGAGATGGCCCACGGCATGAAGGTGATGAGCTCGGAGGATGCGGCCGAGGGCCCGCGCGCGTTCCTCGAGAAGCGCCAGCCGGTCTACCAGGGACGCTGACGCTCCCGGGAAGGGAGCATCGGCGCGGCCCTTCCCGGGAGCGAAGGCTCTCGCGGCACCTGGCACCGCGCTCGATCCGGCTCGGCCCCTGCGCATCCCCCTGGCGATGGCGCGGCGCGTTCGAGGGTCGACCCCTTCCCTGTGGACTCTGACTGAACCTTTCCCTGTGAAGCGCTCCGGATGCGCGATGCGCCGCGCCCGCGACATCCTACCACTGCGACGTGTCGATCAGGCAGGCGAATCCCCGCGCGCGGGGGTGCGCCGGCGCACGCGCAGGTGGCGTGCAACACCGGGCGCGAGCTACAGCCAGCTGGGCGTCGGCAGGCCCTTTCCGCGCAGGAACTCCGGGTTGAAGAGCTTGCTCTGGTAGCGCGTGCCGTAGTCGCACAGGATGGTCACCAGCGTGTGGCCCGGGCCCAGGTCGCGGGCCATGCGGATCGCACCCGCCACGTTGATGCCGCTCGATCCACCCAGGCAGAGGCCCTCTTCGCTGAGCAGGTCGAAGACGATCGGCAGCATCTCGGCGTCGGGAATCGCGTAGGCGTCGTCGATCGGCGCGCCGTCGATGTTGCCGGTCACCCGGCCCTGGCCGATGCCCTCGGTGATCGAGCTGCCCTCGCTGCCCTTCACCTCCCCGTGCTTGATCCAGTTGTACATGGCGGCCCCCAGCGGGTCGGCCGCCGCGATCCGGATCTCGGGGTTGCGCCCCTTCAGGAAGGACGCGACGCCGGCGAGCGTGCCGCCGGTTCCGATCGCGCAGGTGAAGCCATCGACCGTGCCGTCGGTCTGCTGCCAGATCTCGGGCCCGGTGGAGCGCACGTGTCCTTCGCGGTTCGAGAGGTTGTCCCACTGGTTGGCGTACAGCACGCCGTTCGGCTCGCTCTGCGCCAGCTCCTTCGCGAGCCGTTCCGCGACGTGGACGTAGTTGTTCGGGTTCTTGTACGGCACCGCCGGAACCTCGCGCAGCTCCGCCCCGCACAGCCGCAGCATGTCCTTCTTCTCCTGGCTCTGCGTCTCGGGGATCACGATCACCGTGCGGTAGCCGCGGGCGTTGCCGACCAGTGCGAGACCGATGCCGGTATTGCCCGCCGTGCCTTCGACGATCACCCCGCCGGGCTGGAGGTCGCCCCGCTGCTCGGCATCGAGGACGATGTACTTCGCCGCGCGGTCCTTCACCGAGCCGCCCGGGTTCAGGAATTCGGCCTTGCCGAGGATCGTGCAGCCGGTCTGCTCCGAGGCCTTCCGCAGCTTGATGAGCGGCGTGTTGCCGACCGTCTCGGTGAAACCGTCTCGAACGTCCACAGGGGGTCCTCCGTGGGGCGCCGCCGGCGCGGCGGCATTCTAAGGCAGAGTCCGACCCGAACGGGTCAGGCCCGCGCGGCGCGCTCGAGCAGCGCGCGATCGCGCGGGTCCAGGGGGAGCGAGTGCGCCTGCGCGATCGCAGCCGCGCTCATCTTGCGCAGCGTCTTGCGGGTCACGTCGAGCAGCTTCTCCGGCGGGAGCCGCTCGGCGAGCTCGCGGTACTGCGTCTCGAGGAAGACGAGACACAGCGCATCCTCGAGGATCTGTGCCTCCGGATCATTGGCGAGATCCTGCTTGCGCAGCAGCGCGCCCACCCGCGCGATCAGCTCGGGCTGGTAGCCGCAGCCCGCGAGGATCTCCGCGGCGACCTCGGCGTGGTGCTGCTGGAGCGCGCGCCGCCAGCGGTGATAGCCGGCGGGCCCGGCGGGCTCGCGCTCGCGCGGGATCTCCCAGCGGCGGACGTGGTGGGCTCGCGCGGCCAGCAGCAGCGCCTCGCTCGGCGAGGCGCACAGCCTGCGCACCCATTCGCTGGCGAGCTCGGCGTGGGCGAGCTCCTTCGGACGCAGCGCACCTCGCACCCGCAGCGCGTTCGGGTCGCCAGCGTTCGCGGCGTCGATCGCGGCCAGAGCCCGCGCGAGCCGATCCTCTGCCGGGAGCAAGGCGGCGCTCAATAGCGGGTGAGGCTGGAATCGATGCGGTCGATCCAGGCCAGGATGCCACCCTGCACGTTCCAGGCGTTGTCGAACCCGGAGGCGCGCAGCAGCTCCACGGCCTTCGCACTGCGCGCGCCACTCCGGCAGTGGACGACGACGTGGGCGCCGCTGTCGAGCTCGCCGATGCGGTCCGCGAGCTCGCCCAGGGGAATCAGCTCGCCGCCCAGATTGCAGATCTGGTACTCGCCCTCGCCGCGAACGTCCAGCAGCACGAACTCCGCCGACTGGTCCAGCAGCGCCTTCAGGTCCTCGACCGAGATGTCCCAGGCACACTGCGGTGCACTCATCGGTCTCCTCCAGCGCCGGACAGGCGGCGCGCGAGCTCGCTGGCGGGAGCGGCTTCCCGGCAGAAGGCCTGCAACGCGAGGCAGCGGCGCGGGTCGTCCGCCTGGATGCGCGAAACCTCGACCTTCTCGCCGTAGAGATCGGCCAGCACCGGTGCGGCCTGCTCCAGCAGGCTGGCCCAGCCGGCGGCGTCGTTCGGCGCGACCAGGCGATCGACCACCTGCACGCTGACCAGGCTGGGGTCGAAGCGGATGCCCGTGGAGCCGTCCCGCTCGATCGCGTCGATGGCTTGCAGCCCCCAGACGAGCGCGCTGCGCAGTGCATCGGCCAGACTCGCTCCGCCCAGCTGCTTGCGCGTCGTGAGCAGTCCCGCGCGGCCGCCGGCCAGGTCGAGTCCGTAGTCCACCTCGTGACCCACCAGCAGCACGCCCGGCCCCTCGGGCACGTGGGCGTAGTCCGCCACGTCGATCAGCAGGCCCGGCAACGCCCCGGCCTGGATGAAGCGGTGGAACAGGCCGATGAACGGGTGCAGGTCCACCTCCGCCGACGCATCCGGGTGGATGAAGAACTTGCAGGCGACTCGCTTCGGATTCATGGGCACTTCCGGATGCGCTCAGGCGTTCGCCGGAGCTTCGATCGCGACGCCCCCGCCGGGATTGCCGGCGCTGCTCAGTCGGACCTCGCAGGCGTGGGCCGCCTCGATGAAGAGCTGCGCCTCCTCGACGCGGCTCGCGGCGGCATCGCGATCCGCGTCCGCCGGCGGGCTGGCGTGGCGGTCGAGCAGGTACTGAGCGAACTTGCCACGCGCGAAGCGGTCGAAGAAGCGCTCGGTCTCGAAGAATCGGCTGCGGAACTCGGAGACGATGTCGTCCGGTTCCTCGGTGACGTCGATGTATTCGATGCGCACCAGGGCGCGCGCGGCGGAGAGCATGGCCTTGTAGGCGAGCTCCTCGGCCGTCTCGTAATCGCCCTCATCGAGCGCCAGCTGGGCGTCGAAGGCCTCGGACTCGGCCCGCACCACCTCGATGCCGAAGAGCGAGACGACCTCGCCCGCGCACTCGCCGACGCCGAGGTCGCCGATCGTGAACTCGCGCACGTCGCTCCAGTCGGCGTAGAAGTCGGGGCTCTCGGCGTAGGTCGGCACGGCCATGAAGGGCTTGATCAGCTCGCGCACGTTGCGCTTGCCCATGCGCTTCACCCAGGCCGCGAAGCCCTCCGTCGCCTCGCGCCCGTTCGAGTAGGCGTCGGTCAACGCAGCCACCGTCTGGGGAATCGCCTTGCTCGGTACCGATCCGACCGCGAGCCCGTAGGAGCCCCCGTTCTCGCTCCACTGGCCGCCCAGGATCACCTGGAAGTGGGGAACCGTGCGGCCCTCGATCTTGCGGCTGTTGCCGTAGAAGCCGATGTCCGCGACGTGGTGCTGGCCACAGCTGTTGAAGCAGCCGGAGACCTTGATGCGCAGGTCGCCCACGGCCCGGGGCAGGCTCACCGACTTCGCGGCCAGGCGCTGACGCAGCTCTGCGCCGAGACCCCGGCTGGCGGCGATACCGAGCTTGCAGGTGTCCGTGCCCGGGCAGGTCGTGACGTCGACGATCGTGCCGGCGCCCGGCGCCGCCAGGCCCTCCGCCTCGAGCTTCGCGTGCAGCTCGGGCAGATCGGCATCCGAGACGAAGCGCAGCACGATGTTCTGCTCCACCGTGGTCCGGAGATTGTCCCCGCAGTACTCCCGTGCGAGATCCGCGAGCGCGCGCGTCTGGTCGGCGGTGATGTCGCCGAGCGGAAGGTTCAGCGTGACGACCGAGTAGCCCGGCTGGCGCTGCGCCTGGACGTTGGTCGCGTGCCAGGCGACGAAGGCCTGGCTCCGCCCGCCCGCCGCGAGCTGGGCCGCCGCGCGCACTGCCTCGCCGCTGGTGTGCGGCATGTCGTCGAGGAAGGCGGTCCAGCGCGGGTCCGGCGGCAGCACCTTCCGCTCCTCCTCGACCAGGCGCCGGAACTCCTCGATGCCGAGCTTCGCGACCAGGAACTTGATGCGCGCGCGCCCGCGATTGCGCTTCTCACCCAGCCGCGCGAAGACGCGCGCCACGGCCTGGGTCTGCGGCAGCAGCTCCTCTTCGGGCGTGAATTCGGAGAGCACCTTCGCCTGGTGGGGCACCGCACCGAGGCCGCCCCCGACGACGACCTCGAAGCCGCGCTTGCCGTCCACCACGCGCGCCACGTAGCCGGCGTCGTGCATCTGCACCAGACCGCAGGCCTCGTGCTCGCAGCCCGAGAACGCGGGCTTGAACTTGCGTCCGAAGTCCTGCACGTCCGGATGCCCGAGCAGGAAGCGCATCAATGCCTGGGCGTAGGGCGACACGTCGAACGCCTCGGTCTTGCAGACCCCCGAGAGCGGACAAGCCGTCACGTTGCGGACCGAGTTGCCACAGGCCTCGCGGGTGGTGATGTCCACCGCGGCCAGCCGGCGCATCAGGTCGGGCGTGTCGTCGATGTGGACGTAGTGCAGCTGGATGTCCTGGCGCGTGGTGACGTGCAGGATCCCATCGGAGTACTCCTCGGAGAGCGCGGCGAGCACCTCGAGCTGCTCGGGAGAGACGCCGCCGAACGGGATCTTGATGCGCTGCATGCCGGGCGCATCCCAGAGCGTGTCGGGACCCTTGGTCGGACGCTCCGGGAACGCGAGCTCGCGCTCCGCAATGCCATCGTGGCGCTTGCCGTTGTCGTAGCGTTGACCGTAGACGCCGCGGCGCAGGCGGGTCTCGGCGAAGACCTTCTCGTCGAGCTTGCCCTGGCGGCGCAGCTCGGACTGGCTCTCGAAGTCGTCGATCTCGCCTTCCCAGCCCGGGTCCAGCCGACCCGAGAGGGCCTGCTTCCAGCTCTGGGGGAGCGAGCGATCGGAGGCGGTGGAGGACATCGGGACTCCCGGGTGGCGGGCGCGCCAGGCGACCACGGACCCTGTCGAAACGGCATTTTGACCCAGCCGGCTGGGGCGCGCGCGCCGACGGCTGCGCGAATCTACATCGAAGCGGACGGGATCACAAATATTTGCCGATTCTTGGACCGTAGATTTGTCACTGCTAGATCCGATCAAAAACAGCCAGTTCGGAAGGTATTGTGGGGCCGGATCGGCTTATTCTTGACTTTCATATCGCGGATTTATGATCCGGGGGACCGCGACGCCGGCTCGCCCAGCCACGGTCCGCCATCGACAGCGCCGTGCTCGCGACCAGCAGCCAGCCCAGCCCGAGCACCGCGCCCGGCGACGGCCAGCCGAGCTCGAGCGCATCCCGGACCACCGGCACCGCGACCGCCACGTAGTAGGCGATGCCGTTCCAGCGGCCGAGTGCGCTGGCGCGCAGCGGACGCGAGGGCCCGACCCGCGAGTCGACGGCGTACTGGGTGAAGGCGAGGGCGATCAGCACCGGCAGCGGCGCGGGCAGCACCCCGCGCGAAGCCAGCGCCGCGCAGCCGATGCTCACGAAGGCCGCATCGACCGCATGGTCCATCAAGCCACCGAGCGGCGAGGCCTCGCCGTAGCGGCGCGCGACCCAGCCGTCGGCGAAGTCGCTGGCGACGGCCACCGCGTAGAGCGCGAGCGCCACCACGGACTCGCCCGTGCAGATCGCGGCCGCGAGCGCAGGGGCCGCGACCCCGCGCAGCGCCGTGAGCGCGTTGGCTCGCGTGTGCCACGACGAGAGCGCCGACATCGAGCGCCACTCTACCACCCGCGCCGCGCTCGACGGTCGGAAGCCGACCGCTACTCTCCGGCCGCGCAAGGAGAGCGGCGTTGCGGAGCGGACGGAATCGGAGCGGAGCGCGGGGCATGGCGATGGGGCTGGCGACCGTCGCACTCGCCTGCTCCGGCGAGCCCGATCCGGGAGCCCGCCCGCGCGACCCGTTGGCCGTCGAGGGCGAGCGCGTCTACCAGAACGTCTGCATCGCCTGCCATCACGGCAATCCGGCGAAGGACGGCTCGCTCGGTCCGGCGATCGCCGGATCGCCGCGCGCCCTGATCGAGGCGAAGGTCCTGCGCGGCGAGTATCCGCCGGGCTACACGCCGAAGCGCGAGACCCGTGCGATGCCCCGCTTCGAGTACCTGGCCGATCGGATCGACGCCCTGGCGGCCTACCTGGCCGAGGCGGCGACACCGAACCAATCCCCCTAGGCGCCTTCGGTACGTCCACAGGCAGGCAGTCGCACCACGAAGCACGCGCCGCCGGTCTCGGGGCTCTCGAGCTCGAGCGTCCCGCCGTGCTCGCCCACGATGTCGAAGGCGATCGACAGCCCGAGACCCGTGCCCTCGTTGGGCGGCCGGGTGGTGAAGAAGGGGTCGAAGATCCTGTCGCGCAGCGCCTCGGGGACGCCCGGGCCGTTGTCCTCGACGCGGATCTCCACCTGGTCGTCGCAGGCGCGCGTGCTCGCGACGATCGTCGCGCCCGGCCGGCCGCGCAGCGCATGGCGCGCATTCAGGAAGAGGTTCAGGAACACCTGCACGAGCTGCTCGGGCGACGCCTCGATGCCCGGCAGGTCGTCGGCGAGTCGGGTCTCGAGCCGGATGCCCGCGTCGCCGTCGAGCGACGCGAAGCGCACCGCCTCGCGCACGATCGCGTTCGGATCGGAGACCAGCGCTCTCTCCGACGGCGTGCGCGCCAGGTTCAGCAGGCCCTGGACGATGTTCTGGATGCGATCGAGGCCCGCGATGCTCTCGTCGATCACGTCCGACAGCTCTCGCGCATCCTCCCACAGGTCCTTCGGCAGCTCGTCGGCCCGGCTCTCGAGCCTCTCGGCGATCTGGTGGACGTGGCCCAGGTTCGCGGTCACGAACGCGAGCGGGTTGTTCACCTCGTGGGCGACACCGGCGGCGAGCATGCCGACGCTCTCGAGCCGCTGACTGCGCTGCAGCAGCTTCGCCGCGCGTCGCTCCGCAGTGCGATCGCGCAGCACGACGAAGCAGCCCGCCGTGCCGGGCGGCGTTCCGCGCGGACAGCCGACGCTCGCCTCCAGCACGCGGCCGTTCCGGGTCTCCAGCTCGCTCGCCGCCGGCTCGAGACCGCGGCGGACGTCGCGGAGCATCGCGGGCAATACGCCGGCGGGCTCGGTCGGGCCCATCGCATCCAGCACCTCTTCGAGCCGCCGGCCGCACAGCGACTCGCGTTCGCGGCCGAGCAGTGCGATCGCCGTGGGATTCAGGTCGACCACGCACTCGTCCGCGTCGGCGATGATCACCGCGTCGCTCGAGGCCTCGATCACGTCGCGCCGCGCCACGGGCTGCACGTCGAGCAGCCGGTAGCGCTGGATCGCGGTCACGACCAGCAGCGCGGTGACGGCGAGCGAGGCCGGCGTCAGCGGCTCGTCGGTGGGCAGCCATTGGAAGGTGTAGACCGCGTGCACGATGGCCGGCATGAAGGCGCCGACGCACAGCAGCAGCATGCGACGCCGCTCGTCGGACGAGGGCGACGTGCGCGCGATCCAGGCGCAGACCCCGAGCCCCACCAGCGCTGCTCCGTTCGAGCAGACCTGGAAGCTCCAGAACAGCGGGCCGGGCTCGACCGACAGTCCGGCCTTCAGCACGGGCATCGGACCCGCCATCAGCCCGTGCCAGGGGTTGGTGGCGAAGCCGACCAGGAACGCGGCAAACGGCGCGAGCACCGCCCAGCGCACGCCCCGACGCAGCTCGAACAGCTCGGCGCGGGCGTAGAGCAGCATCATCAGCCCGAACACCGGTGCCATGAAGCAGGCCGGCGGGTACAGCAGCACGTTCGCCAGGGTCGGCCAGCGATCGCCACCCACTCCGTAGACGACCATGCCGATCATCCACACCAGGATCATCACCAGCAGCGAGAGCAGATAACGCTGCACCAGCCCCTGCTCGCGGCGGGAGGCGGTGTAGACGATCAGGCCCAGCAGCAGCGGTGCGCTGACTCCCACCTGGAACACGAGCGAGTTCATGGGCGGTCCATCGGCCGACCGCGTCCCCCGGAAGAGACCCGCCCGGCCGGGCGCACCCCGCTGCGGCGTGTCCGCGTCGCCAGGAGCCCGACACCAGTCCCGAACAGAGGGCTCCTGGCAAGCGTATCCTCGCCGGCTAGCGGGGCGTCTCGACGCCGGGGACCGCTGCCGCCCGCAGTCGGACGAGCTCGGCCCGCAGCCAGGCGCCGCTCGGCTGCTCGGGCCGGCCCGGGCAACGCACCGCGTAGGCTCGTCCGGAGAACGAGCTGCGCGACGCGGCCAGCTCGATGAAGTCCTCGGCCGACGACACGCGCCCCCGGTCCCGCAGCCAGGCGAGCTTGCGCTCCAGGTGAGCGCGGGCCTCGGCGGCATCGTGGAGCTCGCCGTTGCGCAGCATCTCGCACCCGGAGCCGGTGACGAAGTCGAGCAGCCGGGCGATCTCGCCGTCGGCGTCCGGACCGGAGTCTGCGCCCTCGTCCGCCGCCTGGGCCGCGGCCGTCAGCAGTGCCGCGCCGAGGGCGGCGAGGATCGCGCGCGTGCGTGCCAGGCCGGCCAGCCTACCAGAGCGGCCGGCCGGGCGCGCCGCTACAGCAACAGCGAGGCCAGCAGGTAGAGGACGAGCGTCAGGCCGAGTCCCGCGTGGATCGTGCCCGAGACGGTGCCGAGCGGCTTCTGCGTGGCCGTGCCGGAGCCCACCAGGCAGTTCAGCTCGACCAGCCCGATCACGACGATCGCCGCGATCCAGTAGCCGACCGCGCCGCCACCGCCGAGCGAGGTGAAGTGGGAGGCCGCCCCCATGAAGAAGAGCATCGGAATCGAGAAGAGCGTGTTGGTGCGCGACGCCACGCCGGCGCGCGCCCCGCGGCCCGCGGCCGAGGGGTCCGCCTCGCCGCCGCCGGCGACCTTCTCCGCATTGGCGATCACGACCTGCTGGGCCGGCCAGATCACGAACCAGACGTTCGCCCACATCAGCGTGCCCATCAGACCGCCCGTGAGGATACGAGTCATGTAGCCGCTCGAGAGCGGCACGCCGTCGTGACCGAGCTTGGTGAGGATGATCAGCCAGCCGGTGATGAAGGTGAACATCGCACCCCAGCGGAACCACCACAGCGCGTTGGGCACGAGACCCCGCACCACGGCGCTGCGCGCCTGGCCGCCGAGCTCGGTGCCGAAGAAGGGCGTCTGGATGAAGTTGAAGTAGTAGAGGACGCCGATCCACGTGATGCCCGCGAGGAAGTGGAACCAGCGGAGCAGGAAGTACCAGCCTTCCATGCTGAAGATTTCCATGTGGGTTCTCCTGATCTCCCGATGGACGATGTCCGGGGTCCGGGGTCCGCGCCGCCGGAGGCATCCGGGGCGAGGCCCATTCTAGCCGCAGCCGCGGCGCTTTGGGGGAGCGAATTGCCGGTCGCAGACGGGCGATTTCTCAGGGCTTCTCGCTGTCGAACAGGCACATCGAGAAGTACTGGGAGCCGCCGCCGTAGGCGTGGCCCAGGGCCGTCTTCGCGCCGTCGACCTGGTGCTCCCCGGCCTGACCACGCACCTGCATGGCCGCCTCCGCGTAGCGGACCATGCCGGAAGCCCCGATCGCGTTCGAGGACAGCACGCCCCCGGACATGTTGACCGGGAAGTCGCCGTCGAGCGCGGTCGCGCCCTCGTAGACCATCTTCCAGCCCTCGTTCTCGGGAGCGAAGCCCAGATTCTCCATCCACATGGCCTCGAACCAGCTGAAGGGCACGTAGATCTCGGCGCAGTCGATCTCCTGGCGGGGATTGCGGATGCCAGCCTGCTTGTAGAGGTCGCGCGCCGCCATCTGACCGGCCATCGGGTTCACCGCATCGCGGCCCGGGAACTGGTTCGGCTCGCTGCGCATCGCGGTGGCCCGCACCCAGGCCGGCTTCGTCGGCGCGCGCTCCGCCAGCTCCTCGCGCGCGAGCACCATCGCGCAGGCGCCGTCCGACGAAGGGCAGCTCTCGAGGTAGCGGATCGGATCCCACAGCATCGGCGAGTTCGCGATCTTGTCGAAGTCGATGTCCTCGATCCGCAGGTGGGCGTAGGGATTCTTCAGCGCGTTCAGCCGGTCCTTGAGCGCGGTGCGGATGCCGGTGTCCTCTGGCGCTCCCGAGCGCTGGATGTAGGAGCGGATCAGCGGCGCGAAGTAGCCGCCGGCCCCCGCCACCACCGCCACCGAGAAGGGCGGGCTCACCGTGAGCCCCCACATGGCGTTGCTCTCGGACTGCTTCTCCCACGAGAGCGTGAGCACCCGATCGTGGATGCCGGCCTTGATCAGGCTGATCGCGACGTTGGCGGTGGAGCCCCCCACGCTGCCCGCGGTGTGCACCCGAAGCAGCGGCTTGCCGGTCGCGCCCAGCGCGTCCGCCAGGTAGTTCTCGGGGAGCATGACGCCCTCGAAGGTGTCGGGCGCCTTGCCGATCACCACCGCGTCGATGTCGGAGAACGTCAGCTCCGCGTCCTCGAGCGCGCGCAGCGCCGCCTCGCGCACCAGGCCGGGCATCGACACGTCGATCCGCTTCGCGTCGTACTTCGTCTGACCGATGCCGACGACGCCGCAGAGATGGGCCATCTACTCGCCCTCCAACACGCAGACCAGGTTCTGCTGGAGACAGTGGCCCTGGGACGCGTGTGCGACGGCCCGGTCGCCGTCGCCCGCCGCGATGCGCAGGGCCGCGTCGCCGATGCGGTTGAGTCCACAGGACATGATGCTGTTCGCGCACAGCGTGCCGCCCGACGGATTGACGGGCACCGCATCGCCGAGCCCGATCGCCTCGCGCAGGATCAGCTCGTGGTGCGTGTAGGCCGCGTTGAGCTCGGCGAAGTCGACCTTGCCGTCGCGGACGCCGGCCTTGCGCGCAGCCAGCGCGGCCGACGGCGCGACGGTCAGGTCGCGCGCACCGAGCGCCGGCGGATCGATGCGGTGGTCGATGCCGCGAATCCACACGGGCCGCTCGCACAGCTCCTTCGCGCGCTCGCCGGCCACCAACACCATCGCGGTGGCGCCGTCGCTGGTGGCGGGACAGTCGTGGTCGCGCAGCGGCGAGCAGCGGTAGGGCTCGGCCAGCAGCTTCTCGACGTCGAAGTCGCCCTTCGCCACCGCGTGGGGATTCGACTTCGCGGAGCGCAGGCTGCGGGCCGCGACCTCGGCCAGGTCGCGCTCGCTGCGACCCGAGCGCTCGAGGTAGAGCCGCGCCTGGATGCCGGCGATGCTGTCGGCGTCGGGCCAGAGCTGCGTCACGCAGTACGGATCCAGCTGGAGCGCCTGCACCTCGGCGATGTCGCCACCCGACGTCTTGCCGAATGCGTAGACCAGCGCCGAGTCCACCTCGCCGGTCTGGATCTTCACCCAGGACTCGTAGAGCGCCCAGGCCCCGTCCATCTCGACGTGCGACTCCTTGATCGGAGGCCAGGCGCCGACGCCGTCGAGCGCCATCACGAACGCGAAGGGCTGGCCCTGGAGGAAGTCGCTGCTGCCCGAGCAGGTGAATTCGATGTCGGTGCGCGCCAGCTTCGAGGCGGCGACCGCCTTCTTCACCACCGGCAGCAGGATCTCGACCTCGTTGCGGTCCTCGCGCGCTGCATTGCTCTGCGCGAACGAAACGATCGCCACGTCCCGCATCAGGTGTGCTCCCTGAGACGCTCGAAGGGCACGTCCGGCTCGTCGATCGGCTCGAAGTACTGGATGCTCGACACGTTCTCGGACAGCTGGTCGTCGGGTGCCCAGTGCGCCCTCACGCGCATGCCGATCCGGACCTGGTCGAGCGGACAGTTCTGCATCACGTGGAAGAAGCCGATGCTGGCCCCGTCGAGCAGCACGTTCACGCACACGTAGGGCAGGTCGAAGTGGATGTTCTCGGACGGTACGCGCACGATCGAGTAGGTGACGATGGTGCCCTTGTCCGAGACCTCCACCAGCTC
>Ga0209536_100002463_pt1 | contig 30232 bp, 22 predicted proteins | sample DeeMarSeWOR28_12_FD_187461 | JGI IMG/M metagenome (GOLD analysis project Ga0209536, IMG submission 187461) | Marine sediment microbial communities from White Oak River estuary, North Carolina - WOR-2-8_12 (SPAdes) (version 2) | ecosystem: Environmental > Aquatic > Marine > Intertidal zone >...
CAATCTATTTCGATGGAAGGTCTATTCTCGGGAATTTTAACTCAGAGTAGTGTATTTGAATCACCACAATTCACGAAAAGAGACAGGAAGATAATGAATCGGCATATTCTTTTCATCTGGATGGTCGCTCTGTGTGTAAGCGTTGGCACAGTGGCCACTGCTGGTGCGGCGAGCCTCTCACTGGCGCCGAGCAGCCAAACGGTGGCGAGGGGAGAGGATTTCGCCCTTGCTATCCGCGTTGACAACGCTGAAGGTCTTGCAGGATGCACGTTCACTCTGGTTTATCCAAAAACTGCGGTGGATCTGGCGACCTTGCCGGTGACAACTGAATTTTTCAAACTGTTTTACGATGTGAGACCTCAAGCCGATCCTGCCCAGGCTTACCCGTGGTCGCGAAAGATCGGCTCTAACGGCAATATTATGCTCAGTGGTGGGTACATCAATACGACCACTGGTGGCGGCAACTATACCGGAGCCCAGACTTTGTTCACCCTTCACTTTCGCGTGAAGTACGACGCCCCCCTCGGCACCTTCGCCTTTGGCCTGGAGCAAAGCACCCTGTTTCATCCAAAGGCCGGCTGGTTCACGGACACCAACGGCAACGGTGTCTGCGATCCCGGCGAGTATGCTCCCGTTCCGGCCCCCGTCCTCATAGGGGCAGTGAGCGAAATGCATGAAGACTGGAATAACCCCGCCGGGGCATTCCCCGTTCTCCTGGGAGACCAAGCACATCCTTTCACTGCCATCTCGTTGACAGTTGCCCCAGGGATTCAGCCCTGTACAGATAGCGACAGAGACGGCCTTTGTGACAGCCAGGAGAGCAATAGTGGTACATACAAAAACATCGAGGATACGGGCACCGATCCCAACAATCCGGATACCGACAGCGATGGTATGCCCGATGGCTGGGAGGTTGAATATCAGTTAGACCCACTTTTGGGGGATGCAGACGGAGATGCGGATGGAGATGGATTTGCCAACAGAGAGGAATATGAGCAGGGCACGGATCCTGCTGATCCCAGATCCCGTCCCCCTACAGCCTCGCCCTGGATACCATTGCTTTTGCTTGAGGATTAGTTCGAGCTATACATAGTAAATTAGGCGAATGCTCTGATACCGCATTTTGGCTATTTTAGCACGTCCTGCCATCAACTTTTTACAAGCAAAAAAAATGGAAAAACTCAAGGTCTTCTAGTTTGTCGCCGGTCTCGGATGGCATCTGTAGTTCAATTTTATATTAAAAATTAAGTATTTATCATTTTCTATTTCAGCTATCCTGGTCACCTCCTTCTCTATTGCATCTCATCTCTTCCCCTCCCCTGCCGCCTAGAGAGCTTTACAGCCTGGTTTCGCAAGCCCAGTGACCCGGGAGCTTCGCTTCGCTCCCACGACCTGCGGCTCAGACTTCGGCGGGAATCCGGGTATGTCACATCTTCGAAACATTCAAGGATTGAATTCGTGAACAGTCTCAAATGAAGAGACGAAACCTCTAGACGGTCGCGTCCATGTTGGTCTGAATGGGTAATGTTTTTCCACTTCTGTGGTCTTGTCTTCCCACTCACTCCATGAACTTTTTCGTGGGTCACACTCTAAGTTGTTGAATTTCATGTTAATTCTCGAAACTTCTCGTCTGGCACAATCCTTGTTTATCTTGAATACACGGTGCATACCCTCTCGTTCTGCTGCAGACTCCAACACTGCACCTTTGGGGCAGCTTTTGGGGGATCGTTCATGCATACAGTTTTTCTTAACGAGGGGCTCCCATGAAAAGAGGGGCAGTTTAGATGACAACATCTGAGAAAAGGATACGAGAAGCGAATCTCTCTCAACTCACCATCCGCTATCGGTCCTGGTTCAAAAAACACATGCAAACGGTGAGAGCAATCTCAGTGGCGTTGTTGGCACTCATCCTCATTGTGCTCGTACGGTTTCTTTGTTTATTTGTGGGGAAGACCGAAGCGCCAGAGATAGATTTGCGTGAAATCGAGCGATAACACCTACCAGCATCATAGTGCGTCAGGCTGCAACGTAGCCGAGCAAATGATGGGATGGCATCTATTTTGCTGGGCTATCACATGGAAGGAAAACTTTAGTTTCGTAACCCTAACTGAGATTGAAGGAGATGAAATGTCCAAGTGCGATATAGCCCGACAGTGTTCGCTCTACAAAAAGGATTCAGACCCGCAGGTGTTACACTCGGAGTTCATTTCAAAATACTGCAATGGCCAATACAAAGATTGCGCACGGTACAAATTCGTGCAAGCCTTTGGCATTCACCATGTGCCACGATATCTGCAGCCACATGACACAGAGCAGGTAAGAGGAATTATTCACAGCCTGGTTGAATGACAGCCTACTCTTTGTCCTTCCTTTGTTCTCATCACTCCTGTGCAAACAGAACTGCGGAGTCACCCTGGCTCAGCGTTTTGCATCTACGGTTCTACCTGATTGCCCCATGTCAGTTTTCATGTGCCAGGTTTCAGCTTTCGGGGCGGAACATTGTCCTGTCGGAGCGAAGCGCAAATCCCGAGTGAAGCGACTTGTCAGGGCGTAGCCTTGGCGAAGACTGAAGCGGCGGCGGGGTACACTCGAACCTTGGTAATCGTCTAGGGATTAATGACAGTGACTGAGTTGACCGCAGGCTGCCATGATTCCAGCACCGCGGCTTTGGCGCACGGTGGCGGTGAAATGCTTGTCCTGGAGTATCTTTTGAAACACCTCGACACTGGTGGGCGAAGGAGCCTTGAATTGAGCCCCGGGGTATTCATTGAAGGGGATGAGATTGATCTTGGCCCGTAGACCTCTCAGAACCTTGGCCAGCTTTCGGGCTGCTTCTGGAGAGTCATTCACACCCCCGAGGAGAAGATACTCGAAGGTGATGCGGTTACGCCGCGGAAGCTCCAGTTCTCGGCAGGCCTTCAGCAGCTCCTCCAAGGGATACCGCTTGTTGATGGGCATGAGGCGAGATCTGGTCTCGTTTTCTGCGGCATGCAGGGACACTGCCAGTTTTATGGGGAAAAGAGTGCTCAGTTTGATCATTTCCGGAATCAACCCCACGGTCGACAGGGTAATTCTCCTGGTGGAGAAATTGAGTCCACGGTCTGAAGTGATTATTTCCAGAGCTTTGAGCACCTGTTCCAGGTTGGCAAGAGGTTCTCCCATCCCCATGAATACAAGATTGGTCAGCCGTTCTTTGTCACCGATCTCCCTGCGGGCTGCACATATCTGGTCAACTATCTCACCGGCTGTAAGATCCCGGCGGAATCCGTCTCGACCTGTCAAACAGAAGCGACAGCCATAGGCACAGCCAACCTGGCTGGAGAGGCAAAGGGTAAGCCGCTCTCCCTCGTCGATCAGAACGCTTTCGATGTGTTCCCCATCGTGAAGTCGCAGAAGAAGCTTTCTCGTCCCGTCAACATCGATTAGAACCTTTTCTCTTTGTACCGAGGAGATGCGCGCGTTTTCGGCCAGCCAAGCGCGGAAGCCCTTGCTCAAATCGGTCATTAGCTGAAAATCATCAACGTTCTGAGAGTAGAGCCATTTGAGTAGTTGTCTGGCCCGGTAGGCAGGCTCTCCCTCTTGCTGGGCCCAGAGTTCCAGTTCAGCGGGGGTGAACTCTTTCAGAAAAACAGGCAGGCTCATTTCCTTTTCACATGATATGTATCGTTTACCCGGTCTTGCAGGCAGACCAGATTAAATCTGGCCACATTTCCTTCCTCAAACCATTTTCTGCCAATTTCCTGGCATGCGTCGCACCCTTTTCTAGGGATGTGGATGGCGAGAAGATGATTCTTTGTGTCGGCATAGGAGTCGATTCTTAACACGCCGGCACACTCTCTGCACACCCGAATGACCTCTTTTTGTTCCTCAATGATGTTGTCTGTATCGTAGAAAACGGTCTTGCTGCGCTCGACAAACTCCTTGCCCTCCAGATACTTCTGACGTTTTGCACTGCATTGCTTCCTTTCCTCCAGGAGAAAATCGCAGGTATTTAGTATGGAACCTCTCACTTCATCGGTCTGAACAATCTCTTCCGGATCGTAATCCGGCTCCCGCACCCAGGAATAATCAATCCCGGCAAGTGCCAAGATAATCCCCACGTTCACGTAAGGTAAGGCCCCCTCAATGGAGTATCCGCCTTCAAGCACTGCAATGTGGGGCTTGAGCATGTCTGTTAGTTTTGCATACCCCTGGGCGCAGAAGTTCATTGCTGTAATGGGGTCGCTGTAGTGATTGTCCTGGCCGGCCGAATTGATGACAATGTCCGGCTCGAATTCTTCCAGTAGAGGCAAAACCAGCTTATCCATCACATAGAGAAAGCCTTCTTCAGAGGTCCTGGGTGGCAGTGGTATGTTTATCGTGGCTCCAAGAGCATTGGGGCCACCCATCTCCCGGGGAAAGCCGGTACCAGGATAGAGCGTGCGACCATCCTGGTGCATACTGATGAAAAGCGTGTCCGGGTCATGCCAGTAAATGTCCTGGGTACCATCTCCGTGGTGGCAATCCGTGTCCACAATAGCCACACGGTCAACGCCATAGGTATGGCGTATGTGCTCTATCATTATGGCCTCGTTGTTAATGTTGCAAAACCCACGAGCACCGTGGACAACCCGCATGGCGTGGTGACCCGGCGGCCTCACCAGAGCGAAACCACAATCCACCTTGCCCTCGAGCACCGCCTCAGCAACGGTCATGCATCCACCGGCAGAAATACGGTGGCTTTCAGTAACAACACTCTCCGCTTTCGGCACGCAAAAGTGGACACGTTCCACCTCCTTGGCAGTGGCCAGGGAAGGATTGAATTCCATCAACCCTTCGATGTCCAAAATACCTTCTTCGAAAATCTGGTCTTGGGTGTAAAGCAGACGTTCTTCCCTTTCTGGATGGGTATCACTGATCGCCCAGTCAAAGGCTGGGAAAAAGACCAGACCCGTTTTTCTGTTGGCTTTCATGCAGACGCCTCACTATAGGGGGTGATGAGACCCGGCTTGATTTGAGCCTTCACCCGGATACTCCTGCCCACCGGGTAGAATCCCTGCACCATTTTGAATTCCTGATCCTCCAACAACTCCATTTGCAAATCTTTCTCGCTGGCTCCCAGGCGCAAAGCTTTTTTCCGTAAGAGATTGAACGCAATTTGGATTACTTCCTTCTTGGTGGCTCTCCAGTCGATTTTGTCCATATAGCCCTCTTCCGGGGCCACCACATAGCGACGATCCGTGTCGGCCATAACTGTTACCATACAGGTTGTTCTGGCCATGGCTGCGCCAATAGCGTTAGCCACATCGTAATTAGACGGTACTCGAGCCTGCCAGCCACTCATGCGCTCCAGCTGTGGAGCAAGCTCTTTGGCAGGACCCCCTATAACGATGAGGCCCGAGGGTTTCACTTGCCGTCCCTTGAGCAGTTCGTGAATGGTATACACCGGCTGCTGGTTGACTCTCTCCACCAGTGCGTACACCGCCTCCAGAATGAGAGCACAGGTTTTGGAAACCACTTCCTCCGCTGTCTCCTCCACGTTTTTACCCATTCGCTCCGCCAGCCTGCGAATTCCATCGATAGCTCTCTGCTTTTGCCCGCCTTGAACTAAACCCAGGGTGATCAAGGCGTCAGTGGGAGTTGGCTCCGGCCCTCCGTGGGCAAGAGCACGGCCCTTCCTTTCCGGTCCAACTTTCAGTTCTCCACTCAGAAAACGCACCCAGCTGTCGCCGCCGACACCTAGAGAAAAAGTCCGGAGGCCACGCACCAGAGTGTTGAAACCCCCCATCCTTATTCCCAAGGGCTTCAATAAAGGCACTCCATCTACCAGTATAGCTATGTCGGTGGTAGTGCCACCAATGTCCAGGACTACTTCTTCTTTTGTCCTATCTGCAAAGGTGAGCGTACCCATAACACTGGCCGCCGGTCCGGAGAGGATTGTCTCCACTGCGTATTGCTCTGAGACCTCCTGGGCCATGGTGCCTCCGTCTGCCTTGAGTATCTCCAGTGGTACCCGGATTCCCTCCTTCTTCATGCACCCTCGGGTTGCTTGGTAAAACTTGCGGCTAATCGAGGTAACAGCGGCGTTGAGGTAGGCGGTGGCGATCCGTCGGCCAAAGTTGAGGTGTCCGGATAGTTTGTGTCCCAGAGTAACACTGTCAAAATTGTCCGCCAGCAGGTCACGCATTTTTAATTCCAAGCCCGGGTTTCGCACGCTGAATTTACTCACCAATGCCAGATTGCGGACATTCTTAGATTTCAGTTCCTCGCTAATTCTTAATATCTCCGTCTCCTTGACCGGCGCCACCTCTACACCTCTATGATCAATGGCACCGCCCACGGGATAGTAGTGGTCGCCTATGACGTACGCCCAGGGGTTAATCCCCGGGCCACTGGCAACCAACACTCCCACTGGCTCTATGTTATCCTGCACAATGGCATTCGTGGCCAGGGTAGTGCTAACCACTACTCGCTTAATGGATTGAACCTTTAAGCCTTGTATAGCCTCAAAAATCCCAAAGCAAACGGTTTGCAGAAGATCCTCCTCGTCAGTAAGGAGCTTGACCTTGCTGACGATCTCTTTACCCTCGAGGACCACAACGTCAGTGTGCGTTCCGCCAACATCCAAGCCAACAATCATTAATCACCTCTGCGCTGAATGAGTAGAGCCCTTGCCGGCTAGCAAAGATAGCAGATAGTTCTGGGAGAGTCGAGAGGATTTAGATTGCCAGAATTTTCGCCAAAAATATTTTAAAGACACAGGGCACGGAGAGGCTACTCCACAACGCACATTATTCGCGGCATCTATTGGCAGAGTTGCCGTTTAGTGTACACCATATCTTCATGCAGGCCCTCTCGAGGCTGAGAGAGTCAAGAGCGGTTGCTCAGATGTTCGTTGTGGAGTAGCCTCCCCGTGCCCTATACTCTATGCCTTCACAAATCTCAAATCCAGAATCGTAAATCTACAATCTCTCAGAGAGATTTTTTGCCGTTGAGCTTTTGGGCGAGAGCATAGACGGTGTCGGCGTAATAGGTGCTGCGGTTATAGTAAAGGAGAACTCTTTTCTTCCCTTTGTGACCCTCGGCTTTGCCCCAGCGATGAGCTCGGAGGAAAAAGGCAACACTATATATGGCGTCATGGTGGTTGAGGAGATCTATCCGGCCGTCGCCATCTCCGTCCCGGCCATAATAGTGAATATTGGAAGGCAAGAATTGGGGTATGCCAACTGCCCCCTCAGTAGATCCCCGCACAGTGAAAGGGTCGATGCCGTTGCTTTCTATATAATTGAGGAGGGCCTTGAGTTCCCGGTACCCTCTGGTAGCCCGTTTTGTCAAACGTTTGGATATGACCTCTGGCGATTGCAGAGTGCGTTGTTCCTCGGAGAGGCTGGTGATGACCTTTTCGCGGATCTCATCGTCTTCCGTGGCCGCCATGGTTGAAAGCACATTGACCGTCAGGTACTTGCCGGGGTAGGTGCCCAGGGCAGTCTCAACCATAAGAACGGCAACCACCACCTCCGGCTCCACCCCGAAGCTTTGCTCCGCCCCCTCCAGTGTTTGGCCGTAGCGCTTCAAATAGCGTACCGCTTTATTCACTGAATACGGTGAGAGAAATTGTCCGTAATCGAGGGTGGCTTCACTGCGCACCAGGTTTCCAGCCACTACCTCGAGTTCCAATTTTGCCTTGGGATCCCGGTAAATCGACCTGACGAGATCGGGATCTACTCCGTCAGCGATAAGTCGGTCTGGTAACCTACCGAAAGGGGACTCTGAAGCACAAACGGTAAGAGGAGAAAGGACAAGCAGAAACAGAATAGCTGCAGCACACATTCTTAGCCATTTTTCCATGTTCGTTGCCAACCTCATAAGCAATTTGTCTCCAGTCCGCTCAGATCCATTTGGGGGTGATTGTAATGATAATCAGCTTCGCTTTAAATGTCACATGGGATTGCACAAAATGCGCCAAGAATCAGTGGTCCTCTCTCCTTTTTCTGAAGATTTGTTAGCCCCCAGAACTCTCTTTTACTCCCCTATAGTTTGCGCCTGCGGTCCACAACGGCTGGAGTCTATGACGGAATCATCTACCAGGCAATCTGGAGGGCGAGAAAAAGGGATTTTTTATGAAATCTTGACATTCAAAAACTCTCACCCGGCCAATCATCACAGTGAAAGGAGAAAGATTCATGTGTCATGAGTATGACTTTTTTCTGTTAGGATCTTTCTCATTGATCATTTGTCATGAATTATTTGGTAAGTGGTAATCTACAAACAGATTTCCTAGAATACCCATAGGAATTAAACTCTTTTCACTATAACTGTTAAACTTTTTTATGATTCAACGACTAATAAGCCCCCAAGAACTTTTACTTTCTTGGCACCACATAATGAATAAACTAAGGAAACCTGCTTGAGTTAACTATCCAATGACACAATAATTATTGTGACTCAACATTCATTAAGACAGCACCCCTCTGAAATCTCTTCCCTAGATGATGTAACGAATCATTGACAAAACGATGCGAATCCAGTAAGTTAGCTTTATAGGCATCCTTCCCACTCTGAAAACTACCGCCACCTGGATGATCGTAGTGCACGTTCGATTTCCATCCCTCTTGATCGCGAAGGATGGAATTTTTACTTTTGAGACCCTGGTAACCAAGTCCTGGCGAACTGTACTTCTCTTTTAGCCTTGCCCGCGGCCCCTGAGGAGACCAATCGCTGACCGTTCCGTAGTGAAGAGCGCATAACATGCTTTCTTTTTCTTGGACTCCGGTACACGGAATTTCCCCTAAAAGCTTTGGGCTCGTCGTTGCCTTTATCCTCCTCTTAGGCGCAGCAACTACCGAGGCTCAGGTACCCATCTCGTTTGGACAGACGATCTCCTCTTCTCTTGACCAGCCCGGTGATCTGCATACATACAGCTTCGCTGTAAGTAGTGGGGAGGTGAATGACGATGGCAAGATCAGCCTGGAGAAGGTCATTTACATATTGCAGAAAAGGGCTTTGCTGAGAGAGTGAAGAATGCTACTCGTATGAAAGTTCTGCAAGCCAAATTCGTGTGCTTACCAAACTGCCACTGGGGTGGGAAGACCTGCAGCCGGTTGAACATCAGTCAGTGTTCTTCTGCGTTCCCTTTGCCATGGGACATCACCTGTTGGGTCGACCTCCCATTCATCTAGTGAAGGCTTCTTAGGTGAACCGCTGGTCAACTACCATATACAAAGTTCTGCTCGCAATGTGTCTCATGTGTGCTTTCTTGAGCTATCTACCTGAGTCTGTTTCCGGGCAGACCATTGAGAGGATTGAGATCCCCTCTTCTCCCAGTCCCGTTGGTTCAGGGGCAAGAGCTTTGGGAATGGGCAGCGCCTTCATTGCTGTGGCCGACGATGCCACTGCAGCCTCTTGGAACCCCGGAGGTCTTATTCAGTTGGAAAAACCGGAGGCTTCATCTGTGGGCGCTTTTTTTCACCGCATTGAAGACAACAGCTTTGGAACCAATCCCGAGGCTTCTGGTCGGGAAACGGTCACCGAGGCCAACCTAAACTTTCTCAGCGGCACCTATCCTTTCACTCTTTTCCATCGCAACATGGTCGTCTCTTTAAATTATCAGCGTCTTTTCGATTTTACTCGTGAATGGGATTTCCCCCTGGTGCAGAGCACAGCCGGACTCTCACTCAACCAGGACGTGGACTATGATCAGAGTGGAAATTTTTCGGCCCTGGGCCTAGCCTATTGCATCCAGCTGACCCCAGAGTTCTCCTTTGGCTTCACCTTTAACATTTGGCAGGGCTGGCTTGGCATGAACGAATGGAAACAGACCACCCGTCAGCAGGGTTCGGGCACTTTCACAGGTAACCGGTTTGTTTTTGATTCAAAAAGCCAGGACCGGTTTTCCTTCAGAGGCTTTAACGCCAATGCCAACCTGGGCATTTTGTGGAACATAACTCCCGAATTTACCCTCGGGGCAGTAGTGAGAACCCCATTTACCGCCGATATCAAGCATAAATCCACTTTCAGGTCATCCATTCGCTTTCCTGCGGCTCCAGGTTCTGATTCGACGACTTCCATTTCTTCCACCAAAAATGAAGAACTAGAATTCCCCATGTCATACGGATTGGGCCTAGCTTACCGCTTCTCAGATCAACTTACTGTTTCAGCAGACGTCACCAGAACCGAATGGGATGATTTTTTCTTCAAGGACTCTCAGGGCAACAAAACCTCCGCCATAAGTGGCCGACCTAAAAAGGACTCGGACGTCGATCCCACGCACACGGTTCGCCTTGGCCTCGAGTATCTGTTCATCAAACCAACCTATGTCGTCCCCTTGCGCGGAGGTGTTTTTTATGACCCCGCTCCGGCGGAAGGCAATCCCGATGATTATTATGGTTTCAGCCTCGGTTCGGGTTTTGCCAAGGGACGGGTTATATTCGATATCGCCTACCAGTATCGATTTGGGAGAGATGTTGGAGGTTCCCTTCTGCAAAACCTGGATTTTTCCCAGGACGTTGACGAACACTTCATATTTGCCTCGTTAATTTTTTATTTACAACAGTGATAAAAGACAATGATAAAATCCTTTTTCAGCAACTACGACCGCAGAGGAAAGCACCGTAAAAATAAGATCAAGAGTTCTCATAAAAACATACCCCCAATCCTAAAGATTAGTAGATGTTTTTTCTACCGTTATTCATTGGTATATACAATCTCCATTATACTCATATTCTCAACTCTTACAGGAACTGCCGTTGCTTGGCATGGGAATTGTCTGACGGTTGATGGCACAGATGATTATGTAGATCTTATCACCGAAGGCACAGTTGATGTTGCAACCGATGAAAATCAGGACTTCACTGTTGAATTCTGGGTTTATCCTACAGGTTACGGATGTATTATTGCAGATGATGCCTATGACATTGGTTATAACTCCATTTCTGGTTCACGAGCTATAGATACTAGATTGTGGTTAGATGGAACGTCCAATATCGAAATGTATAACTATAGCAATCTTCATAATGATTGGCATCACGTTATGGTGATGTTTGACAACCTAAACAACAAAGCCGCCATCGGCATTGATGGAGACATATCTTGGTACGACAATATCAATGACGACGACGGCCTTTACAATGATGTCTGGCCATTTGTGCTGGGAAGCTTTACATCTTCGAGCGGTTTTTTTCAAGGCAAAATTGATGAAGTGCGAATCTCTGACGGCCTGAGATATACTGGGGATTCTTACAGTGTACCAACTCTTCCCTTCAGCAGTGATGTGAGTACTCTGGCCCTATGGCATTTTAATGAGACCCCGGGCGCCACATCATTCACTGACAGCACGGGGAAAGGGAATACACTCACTGCTCACAACGGAGCAACAACGGTAACCTCTCAGAAGGTCGCCACTCCAGAGTTTTCGCCCGAGCCTGGCATATATTCATCTGCTCAGGATATTTTTATCAGTTGTGACACTCCCGCTGTTCTTATTACCTATACCACCGATGGCAGTGATCCAGATGAAAACGCTACTCCCTATGATGGAACGGCTGTAAGTATCAGCGAAACAACCATCCTCAAGGCCAGGGCATTCAAAGACGGATGGATTCCAAGCCATATGAGTGCAGGGAATTTCATCATAGAGGGGGGCAATCGAACATCGCTGTATTTCCTTGATAACGAGGTGATGAGTCCGGAAATTGGTGATCCTATTCCCTGGATTACCAAGTACATTTATCCTCAGGGTGTAACAACGTCTATGCAATGGCAAACAACACTTGAAGGAGATATTACTTCCTCATTTCAGTACAGTATTGACGTTGTGGAGTGTGAAGCCGCAGCAAAACTAAAACTTGAATATATTATTGAACGAGATGGGATTCAAACGATAGCAGCAACTGAATACATCGATGTCGATTTGGTCCCTCAAGGGTATTATCAATCCTATGAAGGGGCAATCAGCGGTCTTGATTTACAGACGGAATATGGCGACACAATCATTTTTAAAATAACTCATGCAGGAGGAACAAAAAGGGTTGCCATTGCTATAGATGGTATACAAGCCTACAATGATTCGCATATTGAAATTTTCTACCCGGGTCTGAATGCCTGCTTCACGGCTTCACCAGAAAAGGGAGATATTACAACCTGGTTTGAGTTCGACGCCTCTTGCTCTTCTGACAACAACTTTCCTCTTTCACAACTTGAAGTTCGTTGGGATTGGGATAACGATGGGAATTTTGATACCGGATACACGACGGAGAAAACTGCAAGCCATCAGTTCACCACGCCGGGAATAAAATCCATTAGGCTTCAAATAAAGAATCCAGAAGAGGCCACCAGAACAACCATTCAACAGGTTGAAATAGACCTTGCAGTTCTGGCTGTCCGGCAACTGCCGGAGGGAGCACCTGCAGGGTTAGCCTGGGATGGTTTTTATTTGTGGCTCTCTGATTCCAGTACAGAGACGATTTCTCAATTGACCGCAGATGGTCAAGTCATAAACACTTTTTCATCGCCCTGTGGAGATCCTCTAGATTTGACCTGGGATGGGTCCTATCTGTGGATCATTGATGCCTGGGGCAGCGACGGACAAGGGAACATCCTCTATAAAGTTGATACATCCGGAACCGTTATCACCTCGTTCAACCTGCCTGCGGATATCTCAACCGGTTTGACCTGGGACGGAAACTTCCTTTGGGCTGCCGATGGAACCAATGGCAGGATCGTCAAAATACACCCTGATACTGGCGAAGTCATAACCTCATTTGATTCTCCAGGACCCAATCCACGCGGCTTGGCGTGGGACGGCCAATATCTCTGGAATGCAGATTGGGCCGAACAGGTCATCTACAAGATAGATACCGAAGGTTCCATTATTAATGCATTTCCGTCACCTGGTAGCGGTCCAATGGGTTTGGCATGGGACGGCGCCTATGTCTGGTGTGTAGATCTCAATAGCTACACACTGTTTCAGGTGACTGACACGCCAGCTGCTGGACCGGGAGCTCTCTCGATTACACCGACAGCGGACTTTTGCTCATCCGGCTTTGTACATGGAAACTTCAGCCCTGCGAGCACGACGTATGTAGTGAAGAATAACGGCAGCATCTCAATCGAATGGGCTCTTTCCAGACAACAGCCGTGGCTAGATCTGTCTGTAGATAGGGGCTTTCTCGCTCCCGGGGATAGTGAATTCGTAACTGCATCCATTAATGCCAATGCGGCTACCCTGGGAGTTGGCAGCTACACCGATACACTCGCATTTGTAAATGTTACTGAGGGAAACCAGGTTATATCTCGCACTATCATTCTAGTGGTAAATCCCGCTGAGGGGACCCTGGAAGTGATTCCAAGTAGTGATTTTACGCCCTTAGGTCAGTATGGTGGATCTTTCCGCCCCGAAAGTCAGACCTACACCCTGAAAAACATCGGCAGCACTGCCATAAACTGGCAAGGGTCTAGATCTGAAACTGCATTATGGCTGGATCTTTCCAATGAAGGCGGCAACCTGAAATCGGGTGAGACTGCAGAAGTAACTGTGTCGCTTAACGCAACTGCAACAATTCTGCCCAAGGGTACCTATTCAGGCACCGTGACTTTCACTAATACAACCAATGGTAACGGGAATACCAATCGCAAAGCCATCTTGGGAATTGATCTTGTCCCGTCCACAATTTCCTGTGAACTCAGCAGAACCAGGATGATCATTGGAGAGCCACTTCGCATATCGGGTGAGATCTCGCCGGCCCCACCTGAGGGCGGTGCTTTTGTTCATGTGGGTCTGACTTCACCGACAGGAAATACGATCTCCCGAACGGTGCTTGCCAATGAAAAGGGCAGATTTTCTTATGACAATACATGTGAAGACATCACTCAAGATGGGATATGGACTGTCCGCACAAGATGGAGTGGTGCCGGCGGGCTGGCTGGAGCCATCAGTCCGGAAGTGGATGCCCAGGGTAACGTCCTCAATAGGGTGGAGGTTTCGAAAGCCGAAACTCGTGTGACCCTGGATGTGACCTCTCAGGCAATTAAGAGTGGCGACTCGGTGTCCATAAGCGGCAAATTTACCCCCCATCCTGACTGCGAGGCTGACCTGTCAGGGATACCTATAACACTTGACATTGTCGGACCGGGCGGGACAGACTCCCACACTGTCCAAACAAACGACCAGTGGGGTCATTTCTCGCTTTCTAACTACGCTGGGTTCAGCGGCCCTGATGCCATTGGACTTTGGACGATAACGGCCAGATTCGTGGGAAATGATGCCTACATTCCTGCCACTTCTGATTCTTTTCCTATCCACGTTATGGAGACGGCGGGCTATGCCATTGTTGTCCAGGGAAAAATTGCCAGCGAGGAGGGACTTGCCTCGCATAACAAGACGACCAACGCTGTGTATAGACAGTTAAGAAATCGGGGATTATCAGATGATGACATCATGTATTTCAACTATGATACGACCCAGCAAGATGAGAATAATGTCTTCATTGTGGACGACATCCCCTCAAAGAATGGAATTCAGTTGGCCATCACCCAGTGGGCAATGGAAAGAATGAACGACCATCCGGCAAACCTCTATGTGGTGATGGTGAATCACGGTTTAGCGGATACATTCTACATCTATCCTGATTTACAATCTCCAATAACGGCGACGGAGCTCGACAGCTGGTTGGATACTCTTCAAGGCAACCTGGTGGGCCAAGCGGCGGATCAGGAGATTGTCGTTCTTCTCGGATTCTGCCGTTCCGGCTCTTTCATTGATGATGTCACCGGTAACAAGCGAGTTATCATCGCCAGCGCTGCAGAAGATGAATCATCCTACAAGGGACCTAACGATGGCGATGTGGATGGTCAAGGAAATCCACTTAGAGAAGGAGAATACTTTGTTTCAGAATTCTTCAAAGCAGCTTCGTACGGAAAATCGGTAAAGAGATGTTTCCAGGAAGCTGTTGAGCTTACTGAGAATTTTACCGGGTCAGAGTCAGTGAATGCTGGTGTGCCATTTTTTGATGATTCTTTACAGCACCCTTTGCTGGATGACAACGGGGACGGAATTGGCTCCAATGACCTTGGTGTTTCTGTGGGGGACGGTTTATTGAGCGAAAAGCTCTTCATTGGAGTAAGCTCAGTCACTGGAAACGACCCTGGTGATGTTTCTCTTACCGAAGTAGCCGATGCGGTTTTCATCAATGCCGGAGAAGACAACACCAGCAGCCTTTGGGCCAAGGTTGACGATAGCAAGCGCCTCAGAACGATCTGGGTTGAGATAAAACCTCCGGGCTATACACCTGTTGACCCGGGCGACTCCGGCCAGGTGGAAATGATACTCAGTAAAACAATAGGCATATACAGTGAAGCAGAGGAACGCTACGAGTGGCCGAATTTGGGTGGGTTTACCGACCCAGGTACGTACAGGGCATTTTATTTTGCCAGGGATGACGAGACGGGAAACGTATCTTCTCTCGAGACAACGACAATCTATAAAGCCAAGTCAGACAATACAATACCTGATCCATTTGCTTTAATTCTTCCGAGGGATGGTGCCAAGATACTGGATGAAGTGTTTCTGCTCGATTGGGAGGACAGCTCTGACCAGGATGGAGACAGCCTCACCTACACAGTGCTCTTTTCTGAAGATGACCCTAACTTTATCAATCCAATGCGAAAGGGAGGACTCAGACGCAGCTCATATATAGGCAGCCGTATTGTCGATGGCATCAAGGATTCGACTCATTACTATTGGAAAGTACAGGCCACCGACCAATATGGAGGAGTTCGCGAGACAAGTGTAAGAGAATTTGATACTAACTTCGTCAATTTCCTAATCGTGGCACTTCAGGTGCACGTCTACAGTGTTTCTACAGGCGAATCAATTACTGAGGCGAACGTTAGGGTCGGAAACACTGATTTAGTAAAGACGGACAGTTACTTTTTTGGGTTAATCCCTCCCGGCGATTATGACCTCGAAGTAGATGCCATCGGTTATAGTCCAATAATCTATAGTAGTTATACCATCCCTGAGGTAGTTATTGCGGAGATGGACTTTGGCTTGGAAGTGGATCTCACCCAGTTCTTCGGTGACATCGACGGTGATTCGGATGTCGACCTGGTTGACGCGATCATAGTTCTGCAGGTACTGGCTGGAATGCAACCATCTGCGCTCATTCACCTGGAAGCAGACGTCAACAACGACAACAAAATCGGCTTGGCGGAGGTGATTTACATCATGCAGGAGGTGGCCCAGCTCAGATAGGGATTGGCGGACAGCCCTTCTAAAGCTCAGGGCAAATATGAAGCAGGCAGATAATGTGGGCGTGCCAGTGAAAGTGATTCCTACCTTCAGGAGTCTATCGTGACCTGCACCATACCGAAATCAGGAGAAGCATGAGCCAGTATGGCAAATCAAAAACACTCCGTGGGTTGGAGACTCACATGAAGATACAAGGTGGTCATTCTGCCCTTGTGTGGTTGATTGTCGTCCTTCTTTTGGGTGGACTGTCAACCGCAGCCGGCGCAGCAACCCTCGCCCTTGTGCCGAGCAAAACCTCAGCAGAAAGGGGCGAGACCTTTCAACTGGATATCGTATTAGATGACCCAACCGGTGTTGCAGGGTGCGCATTCACGCTCACCTACCCGGCTGACAGGTTGATTGCCCCTGATCCTGACCTCGCAGGTGAAGTGGCTGGGATCACCTCAACTTTTTTCCAGAACTTCTACCAGACCAGAATGCACCGAGAGAATGCCTCCAATACAGGAAAAATCATTTTCAGCGGTGCCAATATCAATGCAAGTACAGGTGGAGCCCCTTGGACCGCAGCTAACATGATTCTTTTTTCAATACCCTTTACCGTGCAATCCGATGCGCTGTTGGGCGAATTTGACTTCACCCTCGAACAGAGCCAACTTCTTCACACTGATGCTGGTTGGGGCGATGGTACAAACCCCGAAGCTGCAGCGGTCTTGGTGGGCGCGGTGCCAAATGATCATGAAAATTGGGATGACCTCAGCAAGGCCTTTCCTGTTTTACTTGGCGATCAAACCAATCCTTTCACGCCTGTGACCCACATGGTCACACCGGGGATCCAACCTTGCGCTGACACCGATCAAGATGGTCTGTGTGACACGGTTGAGACGAACACTGGAGCCTACGTGAGCCCCCAGGACACTGGAACCGATCCCCATAATCCTGACTCAGATGGCGATGAGATACCTGATGGGTGGGAAGTAACCTACGGGCTTGACCCACTGCACGACAATGATGCCAGTGTGGATCTCGATGGAGATGGGTTTACCAATTTAGAGGAATACGAGCGAGGCACAGATCCCGGAGATCCTGGCTCTCATCCGCCCAGAGCCATGCCCTGGTTGCCCTTGCTGCTGGATGACTGACCTCATTGATCATCCTGGAGGTAACTGAGCGTAAAACCCCTTTGCCCATGGGCTCACTGAACCGTTTGCCAAGACACCAGCTATATAATCGGTTCAGGCAATAGCCGAAAAGATAGGCGGGAGTTTTGACCTGTCCAGCTCTTTTTTCAGGAGTACACTTTGAGACGTGAAGAGCAGATTTCGGAATGGAACGGGCGGAGAAGAATTTCCCTCTCAGTTGTAGGTCTGGGCCTTCTCTTCACTCTGGTTCTACCCTGCTCGATCTGGGCAGCATCCGTCTACCTTCCAAAGATGCAAGCCATGGCTGGTGATCAAGTGGAAATACCAGTGAATGTAGAGAAAGTGGAGAACCTAGCTGGGTTGAAATTGGTACTCCATTACAACAGTACGTTGCTGGAATTCCAGAGGGAGCGCAAGTCACCTGTGGCCCAGTCTCTTATGCACATGGTAAACCCCAAAATCCCTGGTAGGTTGATCGTGGTAATGGCAGGAGCCAAAGGGATTCAAATAGAGAATGGTCCTCTTATCTATCTGACTTTCAAAGTCAGCGACAAGATTGGTTCTTCCAAAAAAATACTTATCAAAATTGAGGAAGTGCAACTCATGACTGACCAACTGAAAAACCTCAATCCTACCGCCAAGAACGGCGAGATAGTGCTTTTTGACAAGACCTCCCCAAAGCCCAGCCAGAAGAAATGATAGGCTTTTTCTATGAATTAAGCATGTTCCCCTGCACATAGCCTCTACGGAGGGTTCTCTCTCCATCCTTTGGCAGGAAAGCGCTGCGCTTTTGGCGAAGAAACTCTTGACCACAGGGTGGGAGAATATGATATGTGTCCCTACTGTGGTAATGACGTCTGATAAGGACACGGGATATTTTTTAAAATAGTTTTTTGAGAAAGGATCTTCATGAAAAGTTATCGCAAAGAACTCTGGTTTGAAGTGCCCTCCCGCCGGGCATTCATCAACATCACTCCCCAGGTCGAACAATGCCTGCGGGAGAGTGGCATACGAGAAGGACTCGTTCTGGTCAATGCCATGCACATTACCGCCTCAGTTTTTATTAACGACGATGAAGCGGGGTTGCATCATGACTATGACGTGTGGCTGGAGAAATTGGCACCTCACGAACCCATTTCTCAGTATCGCCACAACGTGGGGGAGGACAACGCTGACGCCCACATGAAGAGACAAATCATGGGGCGTGAGGTGGTGGTGGCGGTGACAGACGGTAAGCTGGACTTTGGTACGTGGGAGCGGATTTTTTACGGCGAATTCGACGGGCGTCGGCGCAAACGTGCCCTGGTCAAAATCATAGGCGAGTAGTCCAAGGATCTTCGGGTAACTATGAACCACAAAGTCCACAAAGATCACAAAGATACTATGTGTAGGTCAGGTCCGTGGGGGCACGACACTTGTCGCACGACCTCCTGAATGCTATCTAATGACGCAAGTCTGGCATGGCTAAGAGCTTTGGAGAGCAATTCCAGCTCTAACCATTGCATCTGATCACAACCTTTGTGTTCTTCGTGTTCTCTGTGGTTGATTTCCTTGTTCGGCCCTAGATGGAATAGTGGAGTGGGATATGAAGAATTTTGGAGACGAAGAAGTCCGGCAATTTCTGGCTGCCCACGGTCTGGACAAACAAATCCACAGTTTCACCGAGAGCACTGAGAATGCCTATCTTGCAGCTGAGGCTTTAGGAGTGGAACTGGGCCAGATTGTCAAATCAGTTGTCTTTGTGGCAGATGGAAAGCCGGTTTTGGTTCTCATGTCCGGGGACATGAACGTTGACACCAAAAAACTCAAAAATCTCCTGGGAGTCAGAAAAGCCAGGATTGCCGATGCCGAGACGGTAGCGGCGGTGACAGGGTATCCCGTTGGAGCAGTTCCGCCGGTGGCACACAGGCAGAACATTTCCGCTTATCTGGACGAGAGCCTCAGACGGTTCCCAAAAATCTATCCAGCAGCTGGCACCACCCGGAACATGTTTTGTACCACATTCGATGAACTATTGGGACTCACCTCTGCACAGGTTATCGACGTGGGAGTACCGAAGAAGAAATAGTAAGCAGTAAACGGTGAACGGCACCAGATGTTATTCGTTATACGTTATCCGTTATTCGTTATACGGAGAACTTCAGCCCATAACGTTTCCTAACTTTGAACTTGGAACTTGGAACCTGGAACGTTGAACCGCTGTCCTCTGTCATCTGTCTCTCAGGGTCATAGGGTCGTAGGGTCTTATGGTCGTAGCGTCAATTCGTTGATGGTCAATTGGTCAATTTGTAGAAATCGTAGAAACCGTAGAAACCGTAGAAATCGTAGAAATCGTCAATTCAGCTCACAGCTCATGGCTCAAAGCTCACAGGGACAAAACTCACGAATAACGGATAACTGATAACGGATAACGACGCTGCCACCTCCTGGCTGCCTGCCGTCTTTCCCCATGCTCCATGCCCCTCGCTCCATGCCCTGCCAAATCCGAAATCCCCAATCCGAAATTCTGCCCGTCCCCGGGTCGTCCCGCTTTGCCTACTGCCTGGTTAAGAAACCTGGGGGGTATTGACTTCAGACATCTGCCCGGTTACTATCTTGGTGAGGCTCATGCCTCATTCTCTTTCTCCTTTCAAATCGCCCCAAGAGGTCATGGGTGTGTATCCTGTGACCTCTTATTTTTTTCACTTCAGGTGCAGGCTTTGTTTTCAGGGAAAAGGGTTTAGCCCTTAATTTTCGCCGGCCAGCGGAAATTATTTTTTCAAGATGGTGGTGGTTTTTCCGATTGACTGAGTTTCTAGGTTGAGTATATCGTGTTGAAAGAAGATCTCGAATTGGAACGGGAAATCAACCAGCCATCACCATGACCTGCGGTACATTCTGTGCGCCCCCTCTTTCGGGGCTAACTGTATTCGAATCAATTCTCAAAAAGGAGGGAAGCTATGTCTGTGGGTGCCTACAAAATCATTGAACTGGTGGGTACGAGCGATGTCTCGTGGGAAGATGCAGCCAAGAACGCTGTGGAGACTGCGAGCAAAACGCTGCGGGATTTGAGAATCGCTGAGGTCAAGGAGCTGGACATGAAAATCGAAGGGGGCAAGGTTGTCGCTTACAGAGTAAGATTAAATTTGTCTTTTAAATACGAAGTGCAGGAGTAACGGGGCGGGGACCGGGCAAGGACATTCAGGTCGCCAGAATGGTACACATGATCTGGCTGAGCATTCATCCTTCTTAAATCTGAGGCGTTGCTCATGGAACGTTCGGAAATTATCCAACTCCTCGAAAGCTGCGAGTTTTTCAAAGGATTGCAAAAAGAAAATCTCGAGGAAATGGCAAACTTGTGCAATGTGGAAGCCTACGCAGCAGGAGATCACATATTTCGCCAAGGCGATCTAGGAGACCGGATCTATATAGTTGCTCAAGGCAACGTTTTTTTGGAAAGATCTCTAGATCTCGGCATACGGAAAGGAACTGTCTGTGTTGGCATGTTGCGGAAAGGAAAGGTTTTCGGCTGCTGGTCTTCGTTGCTGAACGAAGAGCATACCCTTATGTCCTCAGCTCTCTGCCGGAAACCAACAAAAGTACTGGCCATAAAGGGCTCGGATCTAAGAAAGATTATGCTTCGTGACAACGTGCTGGGATTTAACATTTTGGAGAGGTTCTGCCTATTACTTCGAGACAGGCTGAAGGGCGCATATGAGGCGATGGAAGAACTTTGAGAACAAGGAGTCACAGAGGTGGAGAGGTGCGATGAAGAAAAAAACCATGATATTGAGGCTCGTTACTTTGACTCTGGCTGTACTTTTGTCGCTAACATGGACTGTCCTGGCACAGGACAGGCTGGTACCGAAGGTTGATAACTTCATCCTTCTCATAGACACATCGGGCTCCATGTTTCTAACACAACAGGGCGCGGCTAAAACCAAAGCAGCTTTGGCCAAGGGAATATTGCTGGAGATGAATAAACTCATTCCCGAACTAGCCTACACAGGAGCGATACAGTCATTTCCTCCCCATAGGATCCTTATTGGCCCCAAACGGTATGATCGTAATTCATTCGAAAAGGCCATAGCGAGCCTGCCGGTAGAGGGGGCTATCTTTGGTAACCGGACACCTTTGGGAGAGGGTATTCTCGATCTGGGCGAGGCTCTGGAAAATATGGCCCAGGGCAAAACGGCGATTATCATATTCACCGATGGGGAGGAAAATCTGGGAGTGGAAGCACTCGAGGCACAAGAGAGCTTGCGAGCAAAATACCGTGATCTATCATTTCACACCGTTTCCCTTTCTGATCAGGAGAAAGAAAAAGCTACTCTCAGAGAAATCAGTGGACGTACCGGTGGTATTTACGTGGAGGGCAGCGAGCTCTTCTCAGATGCAACGGCACTGGACGGTTTTGTCAGAGAGGTATTTTATCTGGTTGCAGAACCTCTAGACAGTGATGGTGATGGTGTTGTGGATGAGGTGGACAAATGCCCCAACACGCCGAGAGGGATGGAAGTGGACGCCCAGGGTTGCCCTCTGGACAGTGATGCTGATGGAGTGATCAATTATGCAGACAGGTGTCCCGACACTCCACCGGGGGTGACTGTTGACAGTTCCGGCTGTCCTCCTGACAGTGACGGTGACGGTGTGCCAGACTACCTGGATCAATGCCCCAGTACTCCCCTGGGGGCCACGGTGAATGAAGTGGGATGCTGGTCCCTCAAGGCGACCATGCTATTCGATACCAATAGTTCGTATATAAAAAGTGAAGCATATCCGCTTGTGGACGAAGTAGTTACCATCTTGGAGAAAAACCCTCAAATCGAGGTTGAAATTCAAGGCCATGCAGACAACACCGGGACCGCAGAGTACAATCAGTGGTTATCTGAAAGACGAGCAAAAAAAGTAATGGATTACTTGGTGACAAAGGGTATCGATCCCGAACGGTTGCAAGCCAAAGGATATGGTTCAACCCGACCGGTGGCATCAAATGACACCGTGGAAGGAAGGGCTCAAAATCGCAGGGTGGAACTGAAACGTATGTTCTAGCCGCTCCGACGACAGTTGCAATAGTTTCATCGTTCCTGGAGCATAAGGATCGGGAGATTGTTCGTCGTCCCGCCATGTGTGGGACTTCTCACAATGACACCCACAACCATGGTTTTCCCATGGACACTCCTCAGTGCCAACCAGGTTATCACTATGTTGCGCACTTAGTTTATACTTTTTAAGTATTTGAAACTATGGAGATATGCTTGCAAGACCCAAAGTAGCTGCTAACCTGGTTATTCTTTTTTCTCCAGTTCATTCGCAAGGTGGCGTGATCTTTGCCATAGTACTATCCCGTAAAATCCACTATTTCGTGTCCATCCGGAAACTTGCTTTTCCTTTGGCATTTTGAGGAGTCCCGCACGTGGCGGGACGACGAAGAATCTCGTGGCTATTGGCGCTGCGGGAGATTCTTCGCTCCGCTGAAAATGACAATCTTGAGTTTATGAATGGACACCAATTAGAAAAGTACGCCTATCAAGAACCAGATTTGGCACAAAGGTTGCCTCACCTCCAGCTAGGAGGTGACTGCTTTGGAACATAGGAGAATAGAATCTTGTCACGCCCTTGCCCAGGGAAGATGCCCCCACCAGGCAGAGATGGAGAGGGTCTATCTTATCCCCCAACTCATACCTTTGCATGAGCTTCAACGCTATGAAAAGATGTGCCTGGCCTGCAGTAAATCACAGGAAAAGAACAATAAAGGGGCGGGTCGGCGGGTAAACCCATCGACCGGCCACTCGAGTCAACCAACATAGCGTCCACCCCTAATCCTTGCCAATGCGGCTCCAATGATGGTAAGAGTTACAAGTTGGCTTAGACTGCATGTAAGAGAACTTCACGTGGCCAGGCATGGAAGACCGAAGCACCAAAAAGACAGGACGCCCCAGGCCTCGACTGCTCCGTGCTTTAGGCAAGGCCGATCCTCCCCATGAGATCGAACTGGACGGCTCCCTTTACCGGAGAGTCGATATCTTCAAGCATGACTCGTGGGCGGCCACGGCCCTGTATGAGGGCAAGCGGGGCAAGGTGGTCGCCAAGTTCAACCGTAAGCAACCAATCTTCGGATTCCCCATGCATTGGCTGGGAAGACTGCTTGCGGCACGTGAAGCGCGCATTCTGCAACGTCTTGCCGACCTTCCCAACGTCCCCTGTTACAGCGGTGAACTCACGGTAGGTGGAATTGCACAGCCAAACTCTGTTGCACACGATTATGTGGAAGGCCATCCTTTCGAGCGCGGCGAACGGGTGGATGACGCTTTTTTCCCAAAGCTTCAGAAACTGGTTAAGGATATTCATGCCCTTGACCTAGCGTACGTTGACCTTAGCAAACGAGAAAACATTATCGTCGGCGCTGACGGGCAACCTTATTTGGTAGATTTTCAAATCAGTTTTATCCTACCGGGCTGGTGGCCCGGCAATTCCTGGCCCATTCGGAAGTTTTTACAGTTGGCCCAGAATGCGGACGAGTATCACGTCTTCAAACACTTCTATAACAGTCGCCCAGATTTGCTCACCGAAGAACAGCAAAAAATTGCCACACATCGGCCGTGGTTGATCCGAGCCTTTCGTCGCCTCGGCAACCCCACACGTTCGCTGCGAAGGCGGTTGCTTGTGCTTCTCCGGGTGCGCACCGGCAAGGGGCGGGTCGAAAGCGAACATGACCCCGAAGAGGGAGCCCGACGTCGAATCGAAAGCTCAAAAAAGAGCATCTCATTATAAGATAAGGCCTTTTTGGTCCTCCCCTGGATTGATCGAGTCTCTTTGGATGCAGGAAAAGATTACAACATCTGGAAGAAAGATGTATAAAGGCTCCATACCTCCCGAGAATGTTCAGACTATCCTCTTTGTTTGTACCGGCAACACCTGCCGCAGCCCCTTGGCCGAAAACTTTCTGAAAAAATTGTTGGCAGGAAACGCCCGTCGCCGCATAGAGGTCAGCTCAGCGGGGCTTACTGCTTTACCAGGGAGCCCTCCATCTTTCCACTCTTTACGGGTGGCCTTAGAAAACTCCATTTCTTTGGAAGAGCACCAGGCCCGTCTCGTCACCTCAGAACACGTTGAGCAAGCGGATCTGATAGTGGTGATGGAACCTGGACACCGAAAGCAGTTGCTTGACCTCTACCCTCACGCTTCAGAAAAGATATATCTCCTTCGGCATTTTGCTCGCTATGGTTCCCGGGAAAGGGGAATTCATGATCCATACGGTCTCAATCTGGAAGCCTATCGTTTTTGTTTTGAGGACATGAAAGAGTGCATTCAATCACTACATGAGTGGCTCTTAAAAGCAGGCCAAGGAGAGTAAGCAGGAGGCAATGGTTGGGGTAGAGCATACGAAATTTGCAATGAACAATGAAATGTTATACCTATGCCCAGGCTCCATGGTTCTTCGCTATATGCTTTTCCATATAAGCCATTTGTGCTAGAGTCGGCACCATGAGCAAAAAGAATCCCTCTCAGTATCTCTTTCGCTTTTTTCACCCTATCCAGGTCCGCTTTATCGAGACGGACCAGCAGGGGCATGTATTTTTCGGCCATTTTTTTACCTACTTCGACGTGGCCCTCACCGAGTATCTGAAAGCAATTGACTACAGTTACGACAAATTCTTGGAGGCTGGGGTCGATTTTTATTACGTGGAAACACGCTGCCAGTACCATGGCCGGGCATTTTTTGACGAGATTCTCCATGTCCATGCCCGGGTGGGGAAAATAGGCAATTCCAGCTTTACCTTCGAATTCTCTATCTTCGAGCCTGAATCTCAACGATTCATTGCCAACGGTCATATTGTCGCAGTGGCCATTGATCCGTCTACGTCCAAGCCCATTCGCGCGCCAGAGAGTTTTCGTCTGGCCGTGACCCGCTTCGAGGGCAACGGCGACCACCTGCCTTGAATCCTCCAAGATCATCCTATCCCATAGACAACAGATAAAAAACCCAAGATATTTTCCCTTTTTTATTCTGCACCTGTCCCATGGCAGCGGTGACTGTGTGGTACCTCCAACCTGCCGGGTAAGGGCGCGGCCGGCTTTTTTCTTCCTCCTCGTTGCGGACGAGATAGTTCGATCTTACTTTTAAAAGCCTGATAGTGTAAATTTAGGTTTCATTGTAGATTCCGTGAGATCGAACAAAGGGTTTTTCACATGTTTGACAAGGGAGTGTTGAAAAGACTGTCAATCGCAAAAAAGATTGCCATCGTAGCTGCCGTTTTACTCTGTCTTTACGCTGTCGCCGGTTTTCTGGTAGCGCCTGCAATCATCAAGTCCAAGGCTCCGGCAATAATTGAACAAAAACTGGGACGACAAGCCGGGGTGAACCACGTGAGGCTGAATCCCTTTGCCCTTTCGCTTACCGTCAGAGGCTTCGACCTTAAAGAGCCGAATGGTGAGTCCTTTGTCGGCTTTGAAGAATTGTATGTAAATTTCCAGCTATCCTCCCTTTTTCGGTTGGCCTTAACCTTTGCCGATGTGAGTTTGAAGAAACCTCACGGGCATGTAAAGGTCTTGGCAGACGGTACACTTAATTTTGCAGATCTCCTTGCCAAAGTGGCAAAGGGGGAGTCCCCACAACGTCCGGGTGGCGAGTTACCCCCAGTGATAGTCCAACGCTTGCACATCGAGGGGGGACGATTTGTCTTTAGTGATCTGTCCTTGCCCACCCCGTACGAAGAGACGATTTTTCCAATAGACCTCGCTTTGGATAATTTCACTACCCGAGAGAACACGGAAAGCCCTTACAGCTTCAGCGCTTCCATAGGCAAGAGCGCCATTATTAGCTGGGAGGGAGACGTTTCGGTCAACCCCTTGCGCTCACACGGGAGGTTGGCGATTAGCAAAGTAGATACAGTCGACCTGTGGAGGTACATCCAGGATTACGTTCATTTTAAAGTGATCAGTGGCAAGGTGGATCTCTCCGGCAATTACGCCTTTGCTCTTGGTGAAACTGCTCCCATTGTTGAATTGACCGAAGGAGAATGTGAACTCACTGAGTTGGTCCTGGTTGCCAAAGAAAGTGAAACCACGGTCCTGTCGGTACCTTCCCTGTCTGTGCGTGGTACCAGGGTAAATGTAGCCAGCAAACAGGTTGAGGTTTCTTCGGTTACCTCAAAGGGGGTAAAAGTTAACAGTTGGCTTGCAGGCGATGGCAAATTCATGCACCAGTCGGTATTTGCCCTGGATGACCTTAAGAGGAAATTCGATCCGTGGTTGGCCAGTGAAGACGAACCTGAGGCGGATACCCGACCTTGGATCATCACCATTGACAAGGGCAATCTTGCAGACTACGGTGTGCACTTCGAGGACCGTACGCTGGAGAAAGCAAAACAGATCGACCTCGATTCAATCAGGGTTGATTTGAAGAACATAACGAATCAAAAAGATTCACAGACGGAGATCAACGCCGCCCTGAAACTCAACCAGAGGGGAATTGTCGAGGTGAAGGGACTGGCCACCATTAATCCGGTGTCGGCCGATCTCACCCTTAAGGTGGCCCAGAACCCCGTTAAACCCATGCAAGCTTACGTGGACGCTGTTGCCCCGGTTGAACTGGCAAGCGGCACAACAAATCTCGAGGGACGGGTATGGTATCAAGCTCTGGGGAAGGATGGACCGAACATTCGTTTTGAGGGCCAGGCCGGTGTGGACAATCTCAGAACCGTTGATCGTAGAAATTCAGAGGATCTCTATTCCCTCAAATCACTGGTGATCAAAGGAATCGCCCTCGATCTTAATCCTAACAAGCTGAGCGTATCTGACGTTTTTTTAAGCCACCCTGACTTCCAGGTCGCTATCTGGCCTGATGGAAAGATTAATGTGGTCACCATTCTCACCCTCAAGGATGATACCGCCAGGGAAAATGAGTCCGGGAAGAAGGTGGAATCACTCTTGGACAGGCTGGTGAACTATATAACTCTTCATATAGAGGGGCCCATGCCTCTTACCGTCGATACGATCCGGCTTGAAAAAGGAGCGGTCGATTTTTCCGACCTCTTTATCAAGCCCAATTTTGCTTCAGACGTGAGAAATCTCAGGGGAAGGGTGAAAGGTCTGTCCTCCAAGCCCGGGACACGGGCAAAGGTCATGCTAGAGGGGGAGGTGAACAAATACTCTCCGGTGAAAATATCCGGCCGAATAAATCCTTTTGCCAAAGATACACCTGCTGAGCTGGCACTGTCATTCGAGAACTTCGACCTTACCTCAACCTCACCTTACTCGGGTAAATTTGCGGGGTATACCATTGAAAAGGGTAAGCTCTCGTTGAATTTGGAATACCGAGTGTCAGAAAACGTTTTCACCGGTGAAAACAGAATTACGGTAAAGCAACTCAGCCTGGGCGAGCGGGTGGAAAGCCCTGATGCCACTGAACTGCCGGTAAGCCTGGCGGTAGCTTTGCTCAAGGATGGCAACGGCAATATTGATCTCGATATACCCGTGGAAGGTGACACCAGCAGCCCTCGTTTCCAATTTGGTAAGGTTATAGCGAGCACCTTGAGCAATACCATCACCAAAGTGGTGAGTTCTCCTTTTGCCTTCCTCGGCAGTTTGGTTGGAGGAAAGGGGGAGGAACTGGGCCGCATAGAGTTTGAATTCGGCAGTGCTACCCTTCATCCAGAGCAGATCGAAAAACTTGACAAACTGGCCAAAGCGCTTGAGGAGCGACCCGCCTTGCAGTTGGAAATCGAAGGAAGGGCGGACCGGAAAAACGACCGCTCAGTGTTGGCTGAAAAGGAGCTGCTCAACCAGCTAACAGTTGCTAAGGACGAAAAACGAGGGCTGGCTGGTTCTGAGGACGTATCACTGTCAGATGAGGAATACGAAAAACTTATAATAAAGGGCTACAGAGAAAGATTTGGCGAAGATCCCAAAACATTGCTCGCAAAAGATACGGGGAACTCTTCTGAAAAATCCTCTGCGGATGACCGGGCCGCGATGATAGCTAAGGCCAGGGCGAGGTTACTGGAAACTATAACAGTAGATGATGAAAGTCTTCGGCTCCTTGCCCAGGAGAGGGGTGAGCACATTAGAATGTACCTTGTTGATGGGGGTGGAATTTCAGGTCAGCGTGTTTCTCTGACCCAGGTAAAGATTGAAGAAGCTTTCAATGGCAATCACGCCCAGATCAATCTAGATTTGGCGGCTAGGTAGTGACCGTCCGGAAACCCTGCATTGCCATTCTCGGTTCTTCGTCTCACTCAGAGCCTGCCCTCCCTGTCCCGGGTATAGTTCCGGGGGGCCTGTGGCAGGGATACACCCCGCGAAGAAACCTTGCCCCTGTCATTCCGAGTCCCGGCTAGGCGGGGCTTGTCAGAATGACATGGGAAACAACCAGTTTGAGGATTGAAACCAGCTGAATCGAGAGTCTGCTAATGAGCACCGATGAGCTTTTTGACAAACTAGCGCTCGAGGTTGCCGAATGGGAATATTCACCCTACTATCTGGAAGAAGAAGAACTTTTCGACCTCGAGAGATTCTTAGTGGACAACCATGCTCAAGAGCTAAAAGGAGAGCTTGAGAAGACCTACGGTAGACCTCTGAATGAAAAGTTCTGGTCCGGCTCCCTCGCCTACCAGCGGCTCAAACGAACGCGGGAGGTAGTGAAAGAAATGGATGCCGAGCAGGAAAGGAAGCGAGAAGAGTTTGCTGAATCCCTGGTGGAAAACAAAAAGGCCCGGGAGCAACTTCTGAGAGAGTTGAAGGCAAGCCAGCGGAGAAGCCGACTCAGAGTCATACCAGGTGGGCAGAGGAATTTTCAAAAGTAAAGAGCCAAAAATCTAGCCTTCCCCACGAGACCGTCTATTGTCCTTCCCGTATGCTGCGCTATGCCGGCGTAATCCAGTCACGACGTCTTGCAATATATCTAATGTGGAACAGCGCATTGTAAGGTGGCAGGTGCCAGCGTAGAGAAAGGTAAAAGCTGAAACCTGTTGAAGCGAAGCGTAAATCCTATCTGAAGCGAACCGGCAGCGGGCAACACTTGAACCTGAATACAAAAACCTGAGCTGTTTTTAGCGCCAGAGCCATGCAAATTTGACCCGGTCCAGTAAAAATCCCCTCGCCTCCCTTTGCTAGGGTGGCAGAGGGGAATTACAGAGAAGTGACTTTTACTTGATGGCGTTAGGCTGACACAGGTGGTCAGGCTCCATGGCAACCCGGCCGCAGCCTGAGCAGGAATATTTCATGGCTGCCAATTTGTCTTTGCACATATGCTTCGTATCCACTTCGGGCGTGCCGCAAAAGCTGCACTTGGCCGCATCTCCACATGGATTGCACAGGTGACCAGGTTCGCTTGCAACCGCTCCACAGGTTTTACAGGTATAGGCCATTTTGATTCTCCTTTCTCATATTCACTACCATTCATCCACCTTGCACTTTCTTCTTATTCCTAAGCACGAAAGCAAGAATGTCAACCTCGCCTCGCCTAAACTTCATCGTTATTCATCATCTCACATGCATGGTCTCTTGCGTGGAGATTAAGGTACATAGATAGTTCTTTACTTCTAAGGTGCAACGACAAACGACCAATTTGACATGACAAATGCTCTGGCTTGAATATTGCAAACATCAGCCCCAATCTTGCGCTTGTTTTCTTTGCCTGTGGTCCAGGCTGCTACAAAAGAGGAGACGACCTATGCTTACCAAGGAAAAAGTCGCGGCAATCTTCAAGAGTGTTGTTCGTATTTTCCCCGGTATGCCTTCCTACCAGGAGCGAGAGGGGTTGAGAACGCAAGACAAGATCATCCGCGAACGGCTGGCAGCGAGGATCGAAGAACAGGTAAATTGCTTACAAGAAATTAAGTCTGAACTCACTAACAAAGCGATTCTCCAGCCCTTAGGTCATCTG
>Ga0209536_100002464_pt1 | contig 30230 bp, 34 predicted proteins | sample DeeMarSeWOR28_12_FD_187461 | JGI IMG/M metagenome (GOLD analysis project Ga0209536, IMG submission 187461) | Marine sediment microbial communities from White Oak River estuary, North Carolina - WOR-2-8_12 (SPAdes) (version 2) | ecosystem: Environmental > Aquatic > Marine > Intertidal zone >...
GGCTTCTTTGGGGTCCGCGTCAATCCGGGGATTACGTAGCGGGGACTAGACAGAGAAATCGCGGAAGTGACGTTTGCCGGCAAGCGCCTTCTCGTACTCGTCCCGGCTCAGGATGTTCTCATCCAGTTCCATGTCGGTCTTGCACAGGTTGCGGATGAAGGCTTGAAGGCGGTCCTTATGTTCGAGCACTTCCTCGGTAAGATAGTTGACGTCTACATTGATACAGATCGCCCCCACCAGTCCGTCGCTTCCGGTGATCGTCTGGTTCGAAAGGCTCGGATTCGTGCAACCCTCGAAGCGAACGGCGGCTATTCGAACGCCTATACCTCTCACGATGTGACCGCCTACTACGAGGATTTCGCGAGAACTCAGATTGAAAGGATGAATACGACAATCGATTCTGAATATGGAAATGAGTCCATGGAATACTGGGAATGGACACAAATCCCTGGATTCATCGATTACCACTATCCAAACGCGACACATCCTGATGCAGATGATATATACACAGGAGGATTCCGAGGACCGGCTAACATAATGTGGACTGGACACTACGCTCTGATGTTAGCATTATATGAAAGAAACTTCAATGCCGGTACAATGGTGGATGAGCTAAGCTGGTACATAGATGACTGGAATCTATCTGTCACGACCGACAGACTTGGGTCTCCCAAACCTGGTGGGGTTTGGGAAACAGGCCTCATTCCATGTGAACCATATATTGTGTTCACACAGTGCAATAGCATTCCTATCTATGCAACAGAGCTATATGACAATCTGTACGAGACAAGCTATATGGAGAGCGGAATGTGGGATTATGGTCTGAATTTCATGCTGGAGAATATTACCGACGAATACGGTCTCTACACCAATGGATACTTCGTACAGACACCTATTGGTGGTGGGCCAAACGCAGAGCTGCAGCCACAGGCGATACCCGGAATTGCCATAGACCATCTGACCGGAGGTCCTAGTCTCAATTCCTATGCCACTGCTTGGACATTGACATTTTTGGAGTACACAATTCCTGAAATCACCATTCCAAAATACGAGGTCTTTCTTGATGCCTTCAGTAGAGATCTTTCTGGTGACATGATGTACATACTCGGTTCCTATGACCATCCCACAACTTTCGGTGACATCTTTGGGATTCTTGGGACTCTTTTTACTGTAGGTCTAGCAAATCAGAGGGGTGATACTCATACAAGGGACCGCTTACTCAATCTGCTTGGGGATATGATGAATGCTGCCTGGTCTTCTGATGGAAGAGAGATGTACTATGATGGTTCACCACTTGATCCATTCCTCTCAACAATCTTTTCGATGTGCGCTGTGTGGACAACACTACCAGTCAGTGTACGCGACCTTGCAGATTCCCGTTCCGCTGAGTTCTGGGATTATCCGTACATCAGTGCAGCTGATGATGGAAACATATGGGTGTATCAAGCCCAGTGGGACCCTGTCAAGTCTGGATTCATCCTGAACATCAAGGTTGATCAGACAGCAACTCTGACATTCAGTAACTTTGACTCACTCCCAATAGCACATCGTGGTAGTACTCAATACGCTCAACTTGAGGCTGTAGGAGGAGGCGATTACACACTGTCATTGACACCAGGGACCTACCAGCTGGTGATCATGGAGGGTACATGATGGTTCTGGAAAAGCTGAGGCTAGATCACTGGACGGTGTCACTTGTCACAATCATATTTGGATTGGTTGGGGCTGGAGTTTTCGCTCTAGTGAATTCCATAAATATGCCATACATCATGGTTTCTCTGTTCAAACTTGGCTTAGTTCCCTCTCTAGCAATCATAGCAGTTGTGGGGGGAATTCGTGGACCAATAGCAGGACTTCTCACAGGGTATCTTGGAGTTGTCACATATGACCTACTGATTTACGGTGCCATTGTCATGCTAACTCTTCCAGCGTTGGCGTATGGATTTTTGGGTTTCATTGTGGGCTTAGCTTCCTATGACTTCTCAAATGGCAGGTCTTTGGGAAAGATGTCCATCCTATCAGCTGTTGGTCTGATCTTTACAGGACTCCTCTTGGTTGTAATTGGTATGTTTGTTGAGCAGACAGCTGTTCTGGCGGGAATAGGATTCGTTCTGCTTCCTCTATTGACAACCGGTTTGCCCTCTGTCATCCTAATAACCCCTGTCTTGGCTAGAATCTGGCTAGATATTGAACAAAGGGTCCAATATCCATTACAGACAACATGAGAGATAATCCTTACTGGGATTTGCCTCAGGATTACCAGTTTCCCCACACCTCGAAGTTATAGTTAGGTTATGTTTAGAACACGTGTTCTAAATCTGAACAGACTTATAGCCCACCTTTGAAGAACTGTTCTCGAATCAAGATATCATGGAGGAGCGAATCAATTGGTGTTCAACCCCCTCGGTCCAGGCCTCGAACTGGTCTGGGATGCTATAGCAATGGTGATCTCAATCATTGCAGTGATGCTTGTAGTGCAGATTAACGGCGCAATCCAGAAGAGTGGTAAGCTCTCTTCTGATGTGACAAGAAAGATTGTGCACATCTTTGCTGCGCCTGTCTTTCTGGTGACATGGTACCTTTACTCTGGTGGAGTGTTCAGTCGATACTTAGCCATGATTGTGCCAATCCTGTTCGTACTTCTCTTCGTAGGAATTGGTACTGGAAGGGTCGTGAACGAAGCCTTTGTAGCTTCCATGTCACGCTCAGGAGACCCTGGAGAGTTACTGAAGGGGACTCTCTACTATGCAATCATGATAGTCATAGTCACATTACTCTGGTTCTACATTCCTGCAAACCCGATGGCCTTTGTAGTTCTAGGGTGTCTTGCTGGTGGTGACGGTCTTGCAGATGTCATAGGTCGCAAGTACGGCAGTGAGCGCAAGTTCGGAATAGGCGGTGCTGAGAAGACAGTTGCAGGCTCGATTGGTATGTTCATCGGATCGTTCCTGTTCAGCTACATACTAATCGCTATTTTCTCTCTCGAACTGGCTGCATTCAATCTGGTTGCACTCTTCCTTCCAATCTTGGTGATTAGTCTGGTCGCAACCATCGTGGAGGCTATCTCTCCACCCAATCTCGACAACTGGACTGTACCCATCATAGTGATTGTGATGGTTGTTCTGTTCATCTATCTGGTTCCTGCTTGGTGGCCATTTGCTCTGTTCACTATCTAGTATCAGGTGAACGAACAATGGGAAAAGACCTCACAGTAATCAAACTGGGTGGGTCCCTTCTCACTAACAAGTCCAAACCATATGAGGCTAGAGAGAAGCTCATGCGGAGTATCGCACAAGAGATCAAGAACTGTGTGGATGAAGGGCTGATAGAGGATCTCGTTCTTGTACATGGAGCCGGGTCCTTTGGACACCCTCCAGTCCTTGAGTACAAGCTCCATAAGGGCTACACAGGACCAGAGCAGCTCATCCCGTTATCGAAGACACAGAGAATAGTCAACGAGTTCAGGCATCTGATCACGAAGGTGTTTCAGGATGAGGGACTCCCTGTGAACCTTCTTCATCCTTCTTCAATGGTGGTTGCAGAGAAGATGAGGATAGCAAACACCTTCTTTGAACCGATAAAGGGCTGGATGACTCTAGGAATGATTCCTCTACTTGGTGGAGACCTTCTCTATGACCAAGCTATGGGATTCAGCGTTGGAAGTGGTGACCTATTGGCAGTGGAACTTGCACGTAAACTTGGAGCAAAACGGTTAATCTATGCCATGGATGTTGCCGGGTTCTATTCAGACAATCCCAAGACGAATGATGACGCAAGTCTGCTGGCCAGTATACCCCTTACCCAAATTGTGGGTATCTTGAAGGACATGGAACAGAAAGGAGCCGCTGATGCAAGTGGAGCCATGAAAGGAAAGCTTTACTCCATAAGTACAGCAAGCGATCTCATATCAAGTGGACTTGAAGTCACTCTTGTTTCCATGATGAAGGAAGGTAATCTTACCTCCCTTCTCAAGGGACATGAAGTCCAATGTACTAAGATTACAAACGAGTAATGATGATGCGGTTCTCCTCGGGAACCGCACAATCATTTTTTCTTAGCAATCAGCTCAGCATAGATTGACAACAAATCCTTTGCGTGTTGTTTGATGTCATACTTTTCATGAGCAGTTTTGACAGCATTCTTTCCAACACGGTCTCTGAGACTATCATCGTTCAGAAGCTTTTCAACAGCCTTAGCAAGCTCATTCACATCATCTGGAGGTACGGCAATCCCGTCGTGGTTATTCGTGATAATCTCACGTGGTCCAAAGACATCAGTGGTTATCACAGGGACACCACAGGCCATTGCTTCTACTATTGAGAGACCAAATGGTTCCCGTCGAGAGGGATAGAGGAAAATCCTACTTCTGTTGATAAGAACAGGGACCTCTTCGGACTCGACTACACCCTTGTAATCAACCATGTACCCAACATTCCTTTCTTCGAACTCGTCAAACAACTGCTCCTTGAGCGATCCTTCCCCTGTCATCATCATCGTAAGGTCTGGAAACTTCGGTTTTAGAATGGTTAGCATCTCTGGAAACAAATCTACAGACTTCATGGACTCAAGGCGACCCATGAATGCCAAGTCCCATTGTTTCTCCATTTCTGGCATTGGTTTGAACACAGTGAGATCGATTCCACTGTATACTGTACAGACCCTATCATGAAATTCTGAATCTAGGTGTTTTCTCAGGGTTTCAGCCACATGCTCACTGACAGCAATGACCAAATCAAAGTTGAAGAATGAGACGAACTCATTGTAGTCTGTTGTTTTTGTTCCATCAGGAAGCACGAGAGGTTTTGGCAGACCGTGAATGGTCACTACAACGGGTATACTCAGCCTGGATGATGCATGTAACTGGGTAAGCACCCGGTTGAAGACAACATAGATGCTGTGGGCATGGATTATGTCAGGCTGAAGCTCGTCGATAATCTTGGCTAACTGATCAGCAAGCATCTCCACATTCTCAGCAAGGTCGGAAGGCTTGAACAAATCATCAACAGCTCTCTCTCTTTGATCCTCTGGAAGTGCGAAGAACTCCCACTTTCTAGCTTCCAATAGGTTGCCAGTCAGATGGTGGATTGTATAGTTCTCTCGTTCAACAATCTGCGGAGAGTTACGATGGGGTGACTGTGTGACAGCAATGGACTTTGTGTCCTCTGATACCATTGCTTTTGATAGATAGTGAATAATGGACTCATAGCCCCCAAGACCGGCAGGATTAAGGCTATCACATAGATGTAGAATCTTCATCAGCACTACTCCGAATTGGTCACACTATCAATATGTGGGCCCTCTAATCTATCTAGCTGTAATCCAAGGGGTTGAGGAATTGAGAGACCCTGCGTGTATCGACCTACCCATTCATGTACGAGATCGTGACATCATTCATGATACAGAAGGTCGGATCTTCGTTGTTCTTGGATTCATTCAGCCATCTAATCGAATACTCTCCTTTCTCAAGTACATTCCAGATCCTTATGGAGAGTGGCAGTCTGGAGATGTCAAATACAAGCGAATCTTCTGGGGTAGTGTGAGTTCTACAGTTGATGGGATGAACATACTCCCGTCTAACTACATAGTACAGGACACTCATTTTGGAACAGACCTTCTTGAACCTCCAAGAGACAGTGTTGTGAAATACTTCAGTCCAGAGGAGCGGTTGAAGGAGATATTCGATGGTGGACCAAAAGACCCTCTAGAGGACCTTGCAAAGCGAGGCGCCGAAACCCTCCATGATGCACTGAATATCCAATTCAATCATATTGGTGTTGCAGGAAGTATACTATGGAAAGGACACAGTCTGGGCAAGTCTGACATCAACATGAACATCTATGGTTATGACAACTGTTGGGCACTTCACAATAACTATGAATCCCTCACTGATGGAAGAGAAGGCGCACGATTACGTGAACTTCCTGACTGGGAACATGCCATGTCTAGAGTACATGCAAGAGTGCCCACTATGAAGTCTGAGGACTTAGAAGGTCTATTTTCCAGACGAAAGGCGTTGTGTCTTGGTGATGTTTGCATTGGAATCACACCTATTCTACTCCCTGATGAAAGCCCCATTCAACATGGTAGTGAAACATACTCAGCTGTATCAACGAGTCCCCACACAATCACCATGGAGATTGAGAACGATGATTTTGGCATATTTCACCCAGCAATCTATGAGGGGCAATCCATCGCGATGGATGAACTAGACGGTGCGTCTGTGAGTCGAATCATGGTGTATGATGGTGCCTTTGGAGGGCTCCTGAAGACTGGCGACAAGATTGAAGTGACCGGAATTATCCAGAAGGTCATTCCAACCTGTGGGGAAGACTCCTTTTACCAAATTATGGTGGGAACCAAGGCAGGTGCAGGAAAAGAGTTCATCAGACTGGTAGACTAGCACATTATCACAAGTATCTTAGGCCCGCGAGTAGTTTCCCAAAATGATGCCAGCAAAGAAACCTTTCCTAAAGATAGAGCATACGGATGGAGAGAGAGTCAGGAGGACCCTGATAGAGTCAAATCTACTTGATCTAGACTACAAGATCATCTCTCAGGAAGGGGCACTCTTTATTCCACTTCAACAGGGAATTCAAGAAAAGCATCTAGAAGAAATCGTAGGACACACCAACTTTGAAACAGGTGAGATGGAGTTCGAACCACTCTCTCAAGGTCCAAAGAGTCTTACAGAGGCTCTTGAGGGACATCTGAGTCCTGAGGAGATCGAGCTCGTTCCACGTGCATACGACCTGATTGGAGATATAGCAGTCCTCGAGATACCTGATGAACTAGCAAAACATAGGGAAACAATTGGAAAGGTTTTCCATAAGGTGCACAAGAATTTCAGAACAATTCTGGCAAAGAAGGGGGCAATCTCAGGAACCACCAGAATTCGAGAGTATGAGTGCCTGTCTGGTGAGGACAAGACTGACACCATCCACATCGAATATGGTTGTCGTTTGGCTGTAGACCTCTCAAAGGCCTATTTTAGTCCAAGACTACTTGAAGAACACAATCGGATAGCTAATCTGGTAGAAACAAGTGAGTTCGTAGTTGACATGTTCTGTGGGGTTGGTCCCTTTCCAATCCACATAGCACGACAGAAGAATGCACATGTTGTTGCAATTGACATCAATCCTGAGGCTATTGCGCTCCTGAACAGAAGTATTGGACTGAACAAACTGGTTGGAACAATCGAACCAATAGTAGGAGATGCAAAGGACTATTCAGGGAGCCATGTGGCTGATAGGATCATAATGAACCACCCATCAGGTGCGTTTGACTTCGTTTCAGATGCCTGTCGAATTCTCAAACCAAATGGAATACTACACTACTATGAATTTACAAGGGGGGAAGACCCTGAAGGAACCCTCGCTGAGAAGCTGACCAAACTTGTAGAAGAAACAGGACGTTCAATAGAGTCTGTGAATCTAGTACGGCGCGTCAGAGACAGTGCTCCATACGAGTTCCAGATGGTCATTGACGTGGTCATCAAGTGATGTAGATTAGCTCACAATCTATGATTGCTCCGTCTTCTTTTAGTCTATCAACAAAGTCACGACTGAGGTCTGACGCAGCTTTGTCTGCATTCACCATGAGTGTGCGTCCGCACTCAAAGATACTAGTTCTTGCAACCATGCTTGTGGAGTCCGTGTAGGTCAATCCCGGACTGCCTATTCCGGTGACCTCCTCAGTCAGTCCATCAATGCTCATCCTCAACACGATTCTTGTGCTGGATAGTGTAGCTAGCCCTTTGATTTTGGAGTCAAGTTGGTCCAGTGTGATATCCATCCGGACTCCCACAATGCAGGTTCCCTGTTTTGTTAGAAAGTCCTCTGAAGTAAGCTCAACAGTGGTCTCATGCTCTCCAATGACATTCTCGTGTCCATAAGCTTTGAACTGGACTCTCTGCATGTTTCTTGTACTGCGCCTAAGCCTTTTATGAATACATATCCTTTGATTCAGTGATTCAGATGCCAGAGGACCATTTCAAAGGGGCAATCGATCACTTAGTTCGCCGTTTGCGAAACAATGGTTACATCAAGAGTGATGAAATGGAACGTGCCTTCAGAACCGTGCCTAGAGAGGAGTTCGTGCATCCTGACACCAGAAAACATGCTTATCGAGACTCCCCGCTCCCCATTGGGCTGGGACAGACCATCTCTGCACCTCATATGTGTGTAATAATGTGTGAAGCACTGAATCTGAGACCAGGATTAAAGATCTTAGAGGTAGGGGCTGGATCTGGATACCATGCAGCCCTCTGTGCTGAAATGGTGGCACCCAAGTCAACAAAGACTCCCGGTCATGTCTACACGACAGAGATTGTCGAAGGGCTGATTGAGTTTGCCAAAGAGAACCTCAAGCGAAGTGGGTATGAAGACAGGGTCACTCTGATTCACGCAGATGGTGGAATAGGCCTGCCTGAGCAAGCTCCTTTTGATAGGATACTTGTTGCAGCCGCAGCACCCTCTGTTCCTGACCCTCTGATAGCACAGCTTGCCTTTGGAGGTATTATGTTGATTCCAGTTGGTGGGAAAGGATTCTTCCAGGAACTCATGATGGTTGAGAAGGATAACGAGGGTAATGTAGTTCAGAGGCGATGGGGTGGAGTTGCTTTTGTTCCACTCACGGGCAAGTATGGCCATTAAATCAAGTTGCCATATGCAAGGGGATGACTGTCAGAGTGATTTTGTCATCATCCTCAAGTCCAAGGAATTCCCTGATGTTGACCGGAGCGACAATCTCTAGAATCTCTTCACTATGATGAGTCCGTTGAGCAATAACGATGGCGGCTTCAATCCTTCTGTTGACCTTTACACGATAACAGATCACATCACCAAAAGTCCGCCCTTTGTGTGTAAACCCACTCAGTACCAATGGAGGCGTGTTCTTCATCCTACCTACTGCCTTCCGAGAATCCTCATCTCCAATCTTCACATTTAGAGTTCCAAGATGTGGTTTGAAACCAAGCGCTGCCTTCAATTTGGAGGAGTAAACATCAACATAGTATGCACCTTCACCGAGACCGGTAACAATGGTGCCTTTGATCACAATCTCGTCCTCAGGGGGTGTGAATGCAATCTCTAAATTGGATAGGACATACAACAGCTCTTCACGACCTTTGTCAGAAAGCTGAAGAAGCATCCCATCCGCAGTATGCACCCGACTCAAGTACCCCTCTTCTACGCACTGTGCAACTCGTCTTGATGCTGTCTGCTGACTCACATTCAGTATCTCTCCAAGTTCACGTGTTGTTATTGTTGTCTTGTTGTGGATTGCCCCCTTGTTAGCTAGCGAGTACAATGTGAACCAGATATCCGGAATAATCATACAATCAGTCTCCCAAACGTTCTCCAACATTGTCTAATTTCTTCACTAGTTTGCTCTGCCCGACCGCTCTGGTGAGGTCACCACGAGTCCGTTCAACCAAACCTCTCCCCACATCGCACTTTCTTCTGAGATCGGGGACCAATGCATTGGGAAAGTCGAATGTCTGGAGTTCCTCCAAGATCTCTTCCATAAATCCGAGTAGAACTTCTGCCTTTTCCACATCACTATCATGACGCAGAAGGTCCAATGACGCTCTCCTTAGTTCACCAATTGTGTCTGCCAAGCCATTCAAGTATGGTCTGGATGGTATGTTGTACTCTGTTGGATTTGTGAATGTACCATTCTCCATGAGGGAGAGTAGGTTAACAGCCTCTGCGAGCTCTTGATTTGCTACATCAAGACTCTTTGACCTTATCATGAAATCACTATCAGACAGCTCTTTTGTCGCTTCGACAATTATCTTGTGAGCCTCAGAAATCAGGGTCCTTGCCTTATCGAACTCTCCTCTGTGTGTCATCTTGATGGACTCGCTACACTTCCGGACTGCTTTCCGCCCGAGTGGGAGAGTCTTCTCACGAACCGCATCGTCTTCATCAATCTCTTCTCTGAGTGGTGTGAGAATGTCTGATAGTTTCATCTTACTCACCTCGAGTCAGTCATAGCTTCTTAATTTGTTTACTGCGTGATAAAAGTACAACTCTGCTTTCGACCTGTTCATCAAGAACATGGTATCCTGTAAGGGCTGCAAGGTCCTCTGAGAATGCCCGAATCTCTCTATGGGATGGTGCATTCTTCTGGTCAAGACGCCCCCTAGAAGACCCCAAAAACATGTATCCTTTCACCTCTATGAAATCGGGCTCACCCATATCGATGAGTTTTGAATATCCCCTGACATCGTTCATGTTCCGGTCTGCCACCATGGTCAACCTGTTTACCGTTCTAGTATTGAAGGTCTGCAGCATCTCTTGCGCCCTCAGAAGACGGTCCCATCCATCTTTTATCCCCGGTCTACAGAGCGTCTTGTAGGTACTCTCATCTGATGCAGCCAGTGTGATATAGAGTTGAGTTGGCAAAGACATTGTCGATAGTACATCTGGCTGGGTCCCATTGGTCACAAGGAATGAGGTCATTCCCCGTTGATGGATCTCATCAATGAGTTCATTGATCAATGGGTGAAGAGTTGGTTCTCCTGCCAATGAGATTGCCACATGTTTTGGATTTCTTGCCTCTCTATACTTCTTCTCTGGTACAGGAGCTCCAGCCTCTGGATTATACCCTCCAAGAGACCGTAGGTTCGCCATGAGTACAGCATCCATCAGTTCATTGACAGGTATCACATCTGACTCGGAAACCTCCACCTGATTCCAACTGACACCGACATCGTCTGGAATCACTCTCCAACAAAAATCACAACTCTGTGTGCACTTGTCAACAATGGGGGTCATCTGAAGACATCGATGTGATTGTATACCATAGAACCTTTGTTTGTAACATGAAACATCCTGCAGGAGTGCTTTCTTTTGCCACTGACATGCCTTGTAGGCTCCTCTCTTGCCTAGTAGGTGGTACCCCTGCTTCTCGAGCTTCTCGCTTAGCTCATTAGGCATATCAGAGTTCAAACTGAATCGAGGCCAAGTCTACTGTGTGTCTTATCAGGCTTTGGCAATGTCCCACGTGTCTAAGACTTCTTCATGGAAAGATCTTCTGCCATGCTCTCTTGTGTGCTCCAAGAACCAGTGAGAAGTTTCTTCCTAGAGAGTTCACCTAAGAGCCTTCTACTCTCAGTATCCAGCCTACCCGGAGCCTCATTTTCGAATTCACTACCGGGTAGAGGCATGAAGACATGCCCATGTGTCTTGGCCCCCATCTCAGCAAGTGTGTAGCAGAGATCAATACTCTGATGGAGTTCTTCCCTAGTTTCACCTGGCAGTCCAAAGATCATGTCTACATGGGGGACAAATCCACTGTCCAAGGATAGATTGATTGCATTCATTCCATCCTCAACGGTGTGATGTCGGTTTGACAGTTTCAACACTCTATCACTGTTGGCCTGAAGACCTATCTGGAGGGTCTTATTTGCAACGTAGCTCTTCATCATCTCAAGAATAGGTTTGGTCACAAACTCAGGTCTGACCTCTGAGGGGAATGAACCAAAGAAGACCTCATTCAGTCCCTCTATCTTGTTTACTGCTTTCAGTAACCCCTCAAGCTTGTCCTCTTCGACAGTACGTCCACGGCCACCATAGGCCAGTGCATTAGGTGAGAGGAACCAGGTACGGTCGAAGCCACTTCTCTCAACCGCCTTTTCCAACCAGTGAACAATAGAATCTATGGACCTGTTCCTCACCCTCCCGCCTGTTAGAAACGGTGTACAACAGAACTTACAGGAAAACGGACACCCTCGTGTGACCTCAACTGGCCCTACAATGTTCATACCCAGTGCAAAGGGAGGCTGGGCATCAAGGTCTACAGGGGCCAAGTTTCTTGGTATCGGACAAATTTTGCTTCTTTCTCCAACCACGCCTTCAATATTGGTTGGATCTTTGTCATTCATCAGATACCAGAGTAACTCTGGGAATGTTTTCTCTCCCTCTCCTACAACTACATAGTCAAACCCATTCTCTAGCAGTTCTTTTGGTCGTGCACTCGCATGGGCTCCTCCACCAACAATGGTGATTGAGTCCCCAAATCGTTCTCGAACATCTCGAATTTCCTTGTATACTCGATCAGTCTGAGTACTCATCACAGAATGAGCAACTATTGTGGGACCTCTAGTCACGCTATCTTGAATTGACTTCATAGATAGCTCAAGCGGTGCTTCAATAGCAAGTTCAGAGAGTCGATGGTCAATTTCAACAACACCTACTAGAGCTGCAAGGCTGTACCTTGAGGAAGAATGAGCCCTAAAGATGAGGGTGTGCGAGTCCACTTCATGCACGCGCTTTAGTTAACAACCCGTTCGCTGACTCCACTCGCAGTCACACTGAAGACTCGAATATCTCCACCAGACTGAGCATCTCGTGCAATACCAGCTTTCACTGCATTGACTGCGATGGCTTCAGCCTCCTTAACAGTCAGTGTTGGTTTGTATCCGTCTTCAAGAACACCAAACGCAGGTGCAGTCCCTGTCCCAGTTGCAGTGAAATCGTCTGGGATTAGAGAACCTCCCATATCTAGTCCGTAAAGCTGAGGCCCATCTCCATCTACTCCAACAACAACCGTCTGGACATACAGAGGCGCCATTCGTCTCGAATAGAGTGTATTGGCTAGCATCTTGGACAGCGCTTTTACAGTGATGTCTTTCTTCTGATTCAGCTCGTAGAGCTTGATTTGTGCCTTTAATCGGTTGACCAACATCTGATAGTCTGAGGTGAGACCCGCAGAAGCGAGAACAATGGTGTCTGTGAGTTTGAATGCCTTGACACCTTTGTCAGTCAGCACATGTGTACCCCATGTGATCAATGAATCAGTGGCTACAACTACACCATCACTGCACTTTATGCCTACAACAGTTGCACCAGTTGGAAATGACATTATCAATAAGCCTCCAAAAGGGGAGTTATTCTATGTTGGCCACGTCCGGTCGTTTAATAACGTTTGCGAACTGTCCTAAGTTGCCCTGATGGAGCTTGATGAATTTGCGTAGACTCAATCCCTTTGCAAACATACCCACAATTATGACTGCAGAGGAGATTATAGAGTTCGCTCACAATCGGTCGATCAGAATCAGTATGAAGAGTTCCCTCAGAATGAAGAAGATTGAGCGGACTCGTATCAGGGAGATCTCAAGACTTCAGGAATTTGCTAAGCAGGTCAAGTCAAAACTGACCGAGGCTGTGGAACAGTTCCCATCAGTAGAAAGACTCCACCCATTCTATGTGGAGTTGTCCGAGATTCTTGTTGGAAATGACAAACTGAAGCAGTCACTAGGAGCAGTGTACAACTGCATCCCCCCAATAGATGACATCACTGACAAACATCTCCAAGCAATCAAACTGGCTGATGATTTCAAGCAGATGAAGAAGTCACGAAGTGCAGCTAAGGGAAGAATCTCATCAATCCTCAGAGCCACTGCTAAGAATATCGATTTCATAATTGAGGCCAAGAAGACCCTCTCAAAACTCCCCGGAATCACACCAAACTCTCCAACTATTGTCTGTGCAGGGTTCCCAAACGTCGGAAAGTCAACACTTGTGAGGGCGGTTTCTACTGCTGAACCAGAGATTGCATACTATCCCTTCACAACAAAGAAGGTGATTATCGGACACCTGAGAGTGGACAATCACAGCGTACAGATAGTGGACACTCCCGGGATTCTAGACAGACCCATGGCAAAACGAAATGAGATTGAGCGTGAAGCAATTGCTGCTTTGAAGTACCTCGCACATGTCATCATCTTCATGATTGACCCCTCTGAGGCATGTGGGTGGACCTTTGACCAACAACTGAATCTACTCGCAGAAGTTCAGAAGATGTTCCCACTGAACCCCCTCTTGATTGTGCTGAACAAGGTGGATATCACACCTCCCGAGAAACTTACCATCGCCCGGGAGAAACTTCCTGACAGTCATGAGATAATAGCAATTGAGGGGACAGGGGTTGAGAAGCTGATGAAAGATGCAGTTGAGGAGGTTGACCTGACCTCGCTTCAGGAGTCTGTTGATGACTACCTCTCGTCTATCTCAGAGTGATAATCCCTCACCCTTAACTGAGACCGTTCCAGACTCACCAATACTCCCTTCTAACTCAATTTCTGTTCCCAGAATCAGTTTCACAGCCCAGATATTTGTAACCAAATGAGATGTGACCTCACTCACACCGATTTTACTGTCACCATCTGCTATTGCAAGATAGGGAATCAGCATATCGCAGAGGTGTGAGTCAACTGCCATTCCTGTTGAAACTTCTGCAATCAGTTGTGAGGCGGCAGCCGCTCCAACACGTTCCGCACTCTTACCCCGTTCACCCAGTGAGTCTGCACCTACTCTGAAACCTTTGTCTGATTCGGCCCACACAACAATACCACTTCCAGGTCCTAGATGGCGATCTTCCTCTTTCCGATAGGACTCACGAATAATGTCCGACTTGATCTTCAGTTGTTGGAGTATCATTTCCTCAGCTGATGCAGCCTGTCTTTCAGCGATATGACCTGGGAGTCGTACACAGTGTGATACACCTCTAACAGACCTCAGGCTCCCAAACTCAATGCTGTCAAGTGGTTTGATACTGTCCACTGGAGTGACGTCACAATTTACCAATCCTCCCCCCTTTGGATAGTGTCCCCGCCGTTTCTGAACGACTTCGATTCTTGGACCCAGAATCTCCAGTGTGTGTGCAAAGACGTTATGCAAATAATCCACTGGAGGACTCCATTTCACATCCGTTCCTCCACGTAAATCAAAACTGATGGGCTCCGGAGACAGAACCGCGGGGGGTAGAGCCGCCTGTAGAACTAGCGAGACTGAACCAGCTGTACCCACATCATAGCTAATCTTACCCCCAACCCGCTCTCGTGGGACAAATTCCACTGATGTACTACCAACCTCAAGACCTCTGACCTCTGCGCCTACAATCTTGCCGGTCACCTCAATTCCGGCTATATGTTGTTTCTTGAGTCCCGGTTTTGGTCGTCCTGCTCGGATGTTGTTGATTCGGACCGGTCTCATGGTCAAGGCTGATAGAGACACAGCAGTCCGAAGGATTTGACCACCACCTTCGCCATAGGAACCATCAATCTCGATCATGAAACGCACAGGACCAGTAGAGTATTCACCCCGTTATGAACTTCCTCCTAGAATCCGGTTTTATGACCCAGTACTAAGCCTTATTTGTACCACAAGACCCCCAAAGGAACGAGTAAGATGAAAGCACTATTCATTGGGCGTTTTCAGCCAATTCACAAAGGACACATCCACACAATCAAGCAGATACTAGCCAAGAAAGAAGACATCATCATGGTTGTTGGCAGCTCCCAATACTCTCACACCCCAGACAATCCATTCACTGGCGGCGAGAGAATAATGCTGATCAGACAGGCACTATTGGATGAGACGATAGACCTTGAACGTATCACGGTAGTTCCCCTCTCAGACATCAATATTCATCCCCTCTGGGTCAGCCACATGCGTTCTTTCGTACCATATTTTGACAAGGCATACAGTCACAACCCATTGGTCAAGAGACTCCTTGAAGAGGGTGGCATCAAGACAGACTCTACTAAGCTACTTGAACGCTCAACCTATAGTGCAAGCCATATACGTGACTTAATACGATGGGGGAATGACGAGTGGGAAGCACTCGTTCCAGAGGGTGTTGCGAAGCTCATCAAGAAACACAAACTCGACGAGCGTGTCCGGGAAGTGGGCGAAAGTCGGACGAAAAGGTAACTTTTCTTGCCCAACTCCTTAAATAACAGCCCTAGAATCATTGAACAGGTGAACGACAATGCTAGGTGAATGCGTTCCGAAACTTCATTAACCGACTTATTCTCAGTCCTAGCCTGTTCCATGCATCACAAACGAAGCAGAGGATGACATCATGAACAGTAAGAAGAACGATTCAAAACAAGCTATCTTTGACATAGACAAAGAGAACAACTTTCCAGACTGGTATACCGAGATCTGTCGAGTGGCTGAACTTGCTGATGTCAGATACGGTGTGAAAGGGTTCACACCATTCCCACCGTGGAGTACAATGAGCATGGAGCTGATGTTTGACATATTGGAAGAAGCCCTCCACAAGAGGGACCACTTACCAATGATATTTCCTACGGTCATTCCGGAAGCAAACCTCACCAAGGAGGCTGATCACGTAGAGGGGTTCACGCCCCAGGTCTTCTGGATAGAAACGATGGGATCGGGAGAGAAGCTTGAGGAACGACTCGCCCTAAGACCTACCAGTGAAACCGCTATCTATCCTATGTACTCACTCTGGGTACGAAGTTGGCGAGACCTACCTCTGAAGAGATACCAGCGTGCATCAATCTTCAGATCTGAGGTGAAGAGCACTCGTCCTTTTCTACGGGGAAGAGAGTTCCTCTGGATTGAGAGTCACAATGTCTTTGCAACCCATGAGGAGGTCAAGGCACAGGTCATGGAGGACCTAGAGATCACAAAGGAAGTGTGTACAGAGAACTTCGGACTTCCCACCATGGTGTTCCAAAGGACACAGTGGGATAAGTTCCCTGGGGGCTTGAACACATACGCCGCAGATACGTTGATGCCTGATGGAAAGGTCATCCAGCTCCCCTCAACACATGATTTGGGTGACAATTTCTCCAGAGCCTTTGACATAACCTACCTGAACAAGGACAATGAAACCGTTTATGCATGGCAGACATGCTACGGACCTGCAATCTCTCGAATCTATGGTGCTATGATTTCAGTCCATGGTGACAACAAGGGTCTCAGACTGCCCTACAAGGTAGCTCCCTATCAGGTTGTGATTGTTCCTATCTTCAAGGGGAAGGATGTTGATGCAGTGTTGAAGTACTGCAAGGACATCGAGAAGACCCTGAAGAAGACTGGAATCCGTGTCCATCTCGACGACACCGATGAGACACCGGGTTGGAAGTACAACTACTGGGAGATGAAGGGGGTTCCTATCCGCATAGAGGCTGGTCCCCGTGACATCAAACAGAGTAAGGTTGTTCTGTTTCGTCGTGACATAAAGAAGCGTGAAACAATCGACCTCAAAGAAGTGAAGAAACGAGTAGCATCACTTGGAAAAGAGATTGATGAGAAGCTTCTTGCCTTGGCTGAGTCCAAGTTTGAGGGTCTTGTCGTGGATGCAGAACGTTTCGGAGAGATTGATGACGCCTTGGACCATGGAAAAATCGCACGAGTTCCCTTCTGTTCAATTGAGATGGATGGCTATTCCTGTGCTGAACAGATAGAGAAGAACACTCGAGGCGAAATCCGAGGGACCCGCATCGACATTGATGAGGAACCCGAAGGTCTTTGTGTTGCATGTGGCAAGGTAGCCAAAGAGGTCGTCTATATAGCACGGTCCTATTAGACTAACAACCATGGTCTTCCAGAGGATTTCTGAAAGGCCATGGAATAACTTTCTTGGAGTTGAGTGATTGAAGGTACTGGTCCCTTATCCTGATGAGCTTGTAGAGATTTTCAAATCCATAATGGGTGATCAAGCTGAAATTATTCAATCAGAGCGTACAGTAGAGTCAATGCTCGAGGTTGGCGGTGACGTAGAGATAATCGCGTCGGTCATTGTTCCTGGCGAATATATTCAGAAAGCAACGAAACTCCGCATGATCCAGACGTTTGGAGCTGGAATCGATAGAGTGGACATTGATGCCGTTAGAGAACGCGGCGACATCATATTGTGCAATAATCATGTCAACTCTGCTGAAGTCGCCGAGTTTGCAATATCACTCCTTCTTGCTGTTTCCAAGAACATAATTCCAAGTGACAGAGAGCTTCGAGCAGGAAATTGGGAACATAGATGGGGCGGTCCTGTTCCTAATCTCGAAATTCGAGGTAAAAAAGTCCTCATCATTGGATTTGGTCATATTGGTGTTGATATCGCAAAGAGACTGAGGTCCTTTGACGTCAAAATTACCGCTGCAACTCGTAGTGGCAAGTCTAACAATTCTGATCTTGCAGACCAGATTGTTAGTATCACTGAAATAAAGCAGTACGTTGAAGAATCAGATTTCGTTATCCTCTCTCTCCCATTGACAGATGAGTCAACAGGTCTTGTCAACAGGGAGTTTCTGTCCTGGATGAAACCGACTTCTGTCTTGGTGAACATATCTCGTGCTCAAATTGTTGACGAACAGGCTCTCTATGACGCTCTAAAGGAGAAACGAATCCATGGGGCTGGAATTGATGTATGGTGGCGATATCCCTCACAATGGCGCGGAACAGCAATACCACCCTCTGACATACCGTTCCATGAACTTGATAATATCGTAATCACCCCTCACAGGGCTGCATATTCTGAAAATATTCAGCGTGAACTATTCCTTTTTGCTGCAAAAAACATCCTCCAATTCATCAGAGGTGAAACTCCACTGAATATAGTAGACCTCGAACGAGGATATTAGCCATCGAGAAAGAGAAAATGTAGGAGTACTTCAATACCCCTGAGGCATCAGATTGTAATAGGGAGTATAGTCTCATGGCGCGTACAATATACCTCAGTGAGTCAGAGAGTCAAGACTTTAAGGAAAGCATCAATCATCGCAGAAGAAACAGTCAATATTCGGGGGACGATGCTTTGACCCTAGAAAGTCTTTCAGATATTCCTGGCGTAGGTGAAAAAGTCAAACAATCGCTGATAGAGCACTTTGGAAGTGAGGCTGTAGCTCTGAAGGTGATTCATGACTCAAGAGTAGACCTAGTGGCTGCTGTTCCAGGCATCGGATCAAGACAAGCAGTCAATCTTGTCAAAGGTGCTTATGAGAAGGAATTTGGTGCAAGTTCCAATATGCTGTTACGCAGTCAAGACATACGAAAGATCTACGAATCAAGTCTTGATATCATTCGGGGTTATGCAAACACAACCTACGCAAAAGACAAGCTGTTCCTTTACTATCCATTGCCACCATCTAAGACGGATGTTATTCTTGAGAGGCAGAGGTACTTTGCAGATGCAGCTCAGATGGCCAGAGGTCTATCGAAAGAACAGCGTGAGCATCTGAGAAGTCTGTTGAGTCAGGTTAGGGGTCTCTACCGAAGGGTCAAACCACGCAGACTTGAGGGTAGGGTAATCATCACAAATGACGACAAGGTCTTTGACACCCTAGTTAAGGAGGGTGTGGACCGATGGTGTCCTGTATATGTTTTGTCTGATGGCGAGAGTGGTGCTGACTATGCACAAGGATACGATTTGGTCCTTTACATCTCCCCATTAGGAGTCTACGACGAATCGGTAGACATGCTTGACAATGTCGAGATACTTGGGAAAGACTGGTCCCTTGAGGATGTTCTACCAGAGAAGACCGTTAGTTTCTATGCTCGTAATTATCGAGTCATTGATGCATCATGTCAACTTGTAGAGGCCTTCAATAAGATTCCAACGAATGAATCGGTTTCCACTTTCACCTCAGGTCTGGACTTTGACAGACTCATCAAGGTGGGTGAAATCCTCAGGAATCTGGATGAGAATGGTGATCTAGCCCAGGGTATTGATTCTGAGCTTGACAGGTATCGAAACGCTGTCAAAGCGTATCCCACAGCCATTGCTGAAACTGAGGCATGGTTGAACGAAGAGATAACCACTCGTATCTCGAAGAGCAAAGTCACACTTGGAGGACAGCAGATCATCAGCATTCTACAATCTGCTGACATGGAAGGGGCTGATGGAAATGCCCTGAGGAACATGCTCCCTGCTGAAATCGTGGAAACATTCACCACAACAATGCAGGAGGCTGAGGATAAACTGGTCCAGATGTTGGGACTCAACGCACGAGAGTCAGACTGGGTCACTGGTATCATCAGTGAGGAGATTTCATTACCTGTAAACATGATGCCTCAACAAATCAATGACCTAGAGGACAAGCTCAGACGGATATTTGCTGACAAACAGTTCCGACTCATCAAGAAGTTAGCCAACGAGCTGGATGAACTACAAGATGATGTCACAAAGGCTGTCCAGACCCTACTTGAGTTCGACCTCTTCCTAGCCGTGGGTCTATTTGCTGCAGACTATAAATTACAGACACCTGAGATATCCTCTGAGTTCACAGGTGTAGGTGTCCAGAAGGCTACCAACCTCTTTCTGACAGAGAGCCACCTTCGAGGAAAGCATGGTGCAGTCGAACCAATCGATTATGCGATTGGAAAGACCCCATTCCAACCCCCAGGCACGAATGGCGAGAACTGTGCCATCCTCTCCGGAGCCAACAGCGGTGGGAAAACAACCACAATTCAAACGCTGGCACAGATTGTCATCATGGCCCAATCTGGCTTTCCGGTACCTGCTGAGAAGGCTTATCTCCCGGTGTTTGAGGAGCTCTACTTTTTCTACAAGAGTAGAGGAATGGTAAGCGCTGGCGCGTTTGAAACGACACTGAAACAGTTTGCTGAGATCGTGGTTTCTGAGAAGGCAAAACTGGCACTTTTTGACGAAGTTGAGGCAATCACGGAGCCTGGAAGCGCTGCAAATGTCATTGCTGGTCTAATTGAGATTCTCCAGAGCGATCCTAATACATCCACAGTCATCTGTAGTCATCTTGCAAGAGAGATAGACGAGGTCACAGATGCTCCCATCAGAGTTGATGGAATTGAGGCAAGGGGACTCGATGAGAATCTGGATCTTGTTGTTGACAGGACTCCCAAGTTTGGCATTCTTGCCCGAAGTACTCCTGAACTCATCGTAGAACGACTCTCAAAACTAGCCAAAAGTCCCAAGAAGGAAGTCTACACTAAAATCTTGGACAATCTCACCAGAGTTCGAAGCAAATGAGCCAACGAGTACTAGTATTTGGAGATGCACACATTCCCACTCGTAGGGATTCCATTCCAGCGGCATTCTATGACCATATAGAACACGCCAATTATGACATGGCTCTAGTCACTGGAGACCTAGTACGTGAAGACGATATGCGTGCTGCTCTTCCATCTCTACCTAGGAGTTTCATTGTGGTAGGGAATATGGACTATGGTAGCAAATATAATTTCCATGAACAGGTTCAATTGGATGATTTTAACGTACTTCTCCTTCACGGGACACAACTCCGTCCTCGAGGAAACATCGAACAGCTCTGGGAAATCGTTCAGCAGATTGGTGCTGATGTTGCAATCCATGGTCACACACACAGTTCTTTAATAGAAATCCACAAAGATCGCTTGTTTCTCAATCCCGGAACCATCTCTGGTGCCACAGGAGGGTGGGGTGGGAGGACAGATGCGAGCTTCCTCGAACTAGAAGTGAGTAAGGACCAACTAATTGTGAGATTATTCTTCACGGACTGGAAAGTAGTGAAGCAATCCACTCTAAGGTTCAAGAAGCATGAAGGGAAAGTCATGAAACTCTAATAATCTCCCCAAGGATCAGGACTCAGGAGTCGCATGTATATCCGCTTGAGAATGTTTGAGCTCTCAAGAACAGCATCTGCAGACACCTTCTGCTGGTCAACCTTCTTTGTAGATTGGCGAAGCTTGCCAAGCATACTTTTCGATTCACCTTGGTGCTTGACCTTCTCTGGTGTTACGTTCCCTATTTCCTCTTCAGGAAAGATATCCCGTGTGAATCGTAATTCTGAGAAGAAAGCTGTTAGTGTTTCTTTGACTGCAAGCTTCTCGGGAGGTTTATCAGGTAGTTCTGAAACAAGGTCTAGTGACTTCTTCCTTAGATTTGATGAGAGAATATCCTGAATCTCTTCTGCAGCCTCTCGGTTCATCGCACAAGCGATGCCAATATTGATCATGAGAATCCTGATGCGGTCCAGAAGAACACCTGAGTCACTACCAATGAGTGACTTACCCCTCATCGAAACCAACCAGTCTTCATATGTCTGATTAACAGATTGAAGTTCCTCCTCGAACTCTACCAGTTTTCCCATCTCTCCAGGTGGGATCAATGTGCACCAGACCGTCATTGGAACATGGTCGTTGGTCTTGGGGGGCATGCCTTGGAATTCGAATTCCCCTGTTTTCAGTATTGCTTGTCTATGCTTTTGCGTAGGTGAGTCCCTTCTAATACTAAAATTGTGAATGTGAACTAGTTGGTGAAGCACGTGGTGCAGTATAAGGTGAAAATTGAAGTAATTGACATATTGGGCGAAGGTGTATGTTCAATGAAACAACAGGTAGGTGATACCTACAACTATCCCGAGGACCGGGGGAAGATGTGCCCCAGTTCATTCTATGTCCTCTATCCGTGGATAATGGTGATGCAGTCAGGTGGTAGATTCACTGAGGAAGGTGATGGAAGTGATTTTATGACATCTGGCTGTCCTGACTATCGACATCAAGTTGTGTACAGGATATCCAGGAGCGAAGCGAATGAAGAGTCAGAATCATGAAGATCGCTATTCTATCAACACGGACGTAAAGTATGGTCCTATGCAGCTAATTGACATACAGGGTATTATTGAAACTTCTAAGAAGGACTGGCAGAATATCTCTCTCTGTGAGGTAAATGACTGTGTTGTTCGGCTCGGTGTCATCCACGGTGAGTTCCACTGGCATAAGCATGACCATGAGGACGAGTTCTTCTATGTGGTAGATGGTCAATTACTCATTGATATTGAAGATAAGACCCATGATCTGAAACCTGGACAGGGTTTCATGGTCCCCAAGGGAGTCCTACATCGTACTAGAGCACCTAGACGCACGGCTATCTTGATGATTGAGGGGAAGGATGTGAACCCGACTGGAGACTGAAGATACACAACAGAGAAACGTATGACAAAATAGTACAAGACTTGGATGCTCCGTCTATTTTTATGATAGGAATCTATTGATGTCAACGTGGATGGTAAAAGCTGATGAAAGTTCTCTATAATCAATTGGCTACCGCCACTGTCATTGGATTCACAGTTGTGCTATATGCAGTCAGCATCCTCTCGCTTGACTTTTCGTTTATCGGAGCTGGATTTAGTCCGTTCAAATCATGGAGTCCAGTGCAGACGGCCTATTTTGTGATTATCGGCTTCGTCTTACTATCTCTATTGATATTCTATGATACTCTACACAGGAAACCAAATCTTCGAGGATTGGTTCATATCCTACCAATCCTTGGGTTATCGTTCCTCATTCTTTTCTCAATTGACTCTCGCCAAGTACTCCAGTACTTACCTTATCTCCAAGTCTTCCTGTTCAATGAATTTGGTAGCCTGTTTCTTTTCGGAGGCCTTCTTGCAGTATATATTGCATACCTAGTATCAGACAAATCCTATAGCTTTAGCGTAAATAGTCTGTCCGAGTTCGGAGTGAACTCTATCCTCGTTACATTCTTTGGTTCAATTCTATTGGGTACAGCAATCTCGTTTGGAATCTCTCTCTGTCTATCTCTTGGACTGGATATTCTTCCATTCTACGGAGAAGGAACCATTGGGTCTATTCTTGTTGTATCTGTTCTATTAGGCGTGTATATTGCAGCTAGGATTCTTGGTCACCTAGAAGAAAATGATCTGTCCGCCTTAAAGACGATTAGGCTTAGTCAAGTTCTCGCAGTTTCTTTCGAGTTTATCGTTGCATACCTCTGCGTTGCATCAGGGTTCTCATTGATAGGGGGTCTGGTCACCGACGGAGTTCCAATCCCAGAACTGATCCCCATCAGTCTGGTAGTGCTTGGATTCTATGCACTCATACCATTCAGCATTCTGCTCATTCGTCATAAGGTTCTGACAATGCCCCCTCCAGTTGATGAATAAACTCAACATCAATCCACTCAATTCGAAGTAATGTGTCAAATTGGAATGGCTCTACCTGTCATGGACTAGACCCTGAGAGCGCTTCTTCAATGTACTTCAGTCTGTCCTCATACTCCTTCCTTTTCCATTCATAAAGTTCCGATAGTGAAGCGAGTTTTCGCATAGCACTAAGGAAACACAAACCCTCCCTAGCTGCTACTACATCAATACGTTGCCTGATTGTTATTGCGTGTTTCCGTTTTGAGTAGAATCTCGCCACAGACGCAACTAGTATGATGTCAGATAGAAGCGCAATTGTTATGTTATATGGGTTCAACCAACCTACAACGACCGATATAGAGAAGAGTCCTGCAAAGGGACCAGCTAATATCAGAACCAAGATGAACGCCAAAGTTGTACCTGCGTAGTCATACTGCTCTCTATTAACTTGAACATCAATGAATGCATGGAGCTCTGACTCATTCAACACTTCTACTTCCAAAACATCCAGAGAAACCAAGTCGTTGCGTTCTGTGTCTTGAATGACAAATGGATCAAGTTCCCAGTCTTCATCAAAGTGCTGACGTTTTACAACATATTCAGCAAATGCTGGATTTTTCCTTACTTTTTCTTGAAGCTCTCCGCATTTTTTGTCTATGAAGTAGGTCAACTCAGTCAAATCAGAAACATCGATCTCAACTCTCAACCTATTCCACACCTAATCTTCACAAATGACTCCTACTTGAAGACAAAAGAGGTTTCCTGATAAATTGGTAATCAAAAAGAAAAGATGGCGCCGCCGGTAGGACGTTCGGAGATGGTTCCAAATGTAAGGCTTAGAATCGTTTCGTTCCGCGATGCCTTAACGTTTTTTTACATATATCAATAGTAAAGGAACTATCACTACGCCGCCAATTATTCCTACATATACTAAGACCAGATAGTCGGTGCCATTGCTCGATGATGTAGTTCCCTTGGGATAGTGATCTACAGAACCCGCAGATCCAGGGACTACGTAAACTCCTTTTCCGTTATAATCTCCCCATGTGTTTCCAATACTTATTCCATCATCCCACTGATTTGAAGTTCCATCATCCATCGCATTGCTATCTGCGTTGTCAAAGAGAACATTACCAAAGAATCGATTCATTGTACAGTTCTCATCTACACGAATGCCCACACGACCATTTTCATGAATCTCATTATATGTGAGATTACAACGATCAACGTTGCGAAGAACCAATCCGTCGTATGTATTATTGAACACACGATTGTGGTAGAAACTGGAATCAATAACATCACTCAAAGTGATTGCACTCGACTGGTATTTACTTTCGCTGACAGTATTCTCCTCGACATTACAATTTCCACCTCTTGAGATACTAATCCCTGCTCGTATTCTAATATGCTCAATCACATTTCTTGCAACAACTGAATTGTTTACAGTACCTACACCAATTCCTCCAGTTGCATTGAAAATCATATTGTCTGTAATAATGCATGTATCAACATCACCTATCACGATCCCCCAGCCGCCATCTACGTTCATGATAGTGTTTGAACTAATTGTACAATCTTTGAAATTACTACCGAAGAGTACAGGTTCTTGTATATCATAAACCAGATTGCCAGAAAAGGTGCAATTCTCAATGTCATTCATTATGAAGACATCATCATCCAGATTATAGATTGTATTGTCTTCGAAGCTACAGTTTGTTAGATAATCTCCAATTATTACATATCCATTGAAGTCATGGACTGTGTTTCTTCTAAAGATAGTGTGTTCTGAATATGCTGACTCAAATGCCATGCTTTGCCCATACATTGTACAGTTCTCAATGATTCCGTGTGTGACATTGAACAGGCCAATGGATGTTCCTCTTTGTGATGTTTCTGTATTATTCCCACTTAATATGCAGTTCTTAATCACAAAATAGACAGTGGTGTCTTCAATCCTGATACAGCTTACATTAGAAACTATGGACAATCCCTCGATTATATACGGGCTGGTTTCGTTTCCACCTCCTGGCCATCCCTGAGCTTCAAAACCACTATCGCCAACAATCGTTATCGGCCCATGATCCATCAAACTCGATATCACTATGTTCTGAGTTATTCTCTTCTCTACTGAATCCCCGCTATTATGAGACGAAAATGCAAGAAGGAGAGGTACTGGACTAATAACTAAAATCAGGATGACGACAGCACTGATAGCCCTCATAGCGAATCCACTTTGTTTTGCTGATTGAATCTTGGATATTAGTATTTCCTGAGAAAGAATTGGTGCTGTTGGTAGTAGCTTCATAGATGCTTACAAACGTAGGCTTGAGAGTCATCTTCAACAGTAAATCTGCTTTTTCTTTGAAAGAATCTTTTCAAAACCTCTTCATGGTGAGTCTTCATATCTGTAGCATACTCTTCCTTCAAATATCTTTGAAAACATCGCAAGACTTCATCAAAATTAGAAAAATCGAGTCTTCCTTTGATTTGTTCCTTTCTGAATGCAAAATGATTTGATAGAATCTTTTCAAATCTGTTGTAAAATGAAACAGATTTGATATTTTCCTCAACTAACAAGTCAACCACTCTTTCATACTCGCTAGTAGGGGAGCCACAAATTAGAAGGGCAACTCCCTCGGCGTCCAGATGATGCGATATATTCCTGATTGCGTTGGGCAAGTCTTTCAGATACATATACCCCACTCCTACTGAAAGGATTAGATCGAATTTTCTCTTTAAATCAAAATCCTCCATGTTCTCGACAAGAAACGTTACATTACTATGCAAGTTGTTCTTTCGAGCAACTTCAATTGACTTGGTGTCAATATCTATTGCAACTATCTCCTGCACCTTATCTGCAAGCTCGAATGTGATTCGACCAGACCCGCAGCCCAATTCTAGAACAGTTCTGTTCTCGATATCCACCAGCTCGGTGATTGCATCAATTTCCTTCTCAGTCTGAGAATTCATAGCAATCTAGATTCTCGAACATCCCACTAGAATCTATTGAAACTAAAGAATAAATGGCGCCGCCGGTAGTAATCCTCAGATTATCGTGTTGAATATTAGTGGAGTTTATGGAAATCTTCCAAATTATGTTTGATAAGATGGCTACAATCATTCAATCTACGGATAGTTCTCTGACCTAATTGATTTACCCGTAACCATGTGATGCTACCGGTATGTAATTCGTAGGTGATTCTATCATCAAGAGAGATGCCCAGCCATTTGGAGATTATACAACGTAAGGTGTTTCCATGACTGACAATGACTGCTCGCTCTTCCTCTATGGATGCAATATGTTCCAATACTTTGGTTGCTCTATCGTATAACATTCGCCATGATTCTCCATTTTCGAAAGGAATCCAGTCTTCAAAAGGATCAACAAGTGGATTCATGATTTTTCGAGCTGCGTCATTTGTCAGATTTGCTCCAGTACCATTATTGAGTTCTCGGAGTTCTTTGAGAAAGATAATCTTCTTCTTAAACTGCTTAGAGATTAATTCCGCCGTTTCAGAAGCTCTGCATAAATCACTTGAAAAGAGTGTGAATCTCTCACCATCAAGCAGATCTCGAAGCCGGTCAGTTAAAGCCCGTGCTTGGGCAATGCCCCTATCTGTGAGATGTGTATCTGTCCATCCTCCTGTTAGGTCTTCCACTAGATGTCTTGATTCTCCATGACGAAGGAGCAGTAATTCGTCAATCATATCTATCAACGTGACATCCCATTCAATTTTCAATGATTAATATATTCTATAACGCTATTTCATCAAGAATCTAATAATCCACTAGAGAAGAAATGGCGCCGCCGGTAGGGCTCGAACCTACGACCAACAACTTAACAGGCTGTCGCTCTACCTACTGAGCCACGGCGGCATGTTCTCGAGGTCACGCTTCGGAATTCAATATTAACATTGCTATTTGTTTCATGTTGACTAGAGGTAGTGATGGAAAGGTTGAGACCTTCCTCTATTTCTTCCTCATGTCAGCAATCCGAGGTCCATACTTGCAGAGGATAGCAACAACAACCAGTGTGATTACTGCTACAGTGAATATGTTACTCGCTGCACCTCCCAAGAAGGTAACCTGCCTTGTTGCTAGGTATTCACCACCAACATCATCAACACCGTACAATGTGATGTTCATTGCCCCAGATGGATAATCGCCTGTATTGAACTGCCAAGCTATGGTGTTCCCTGTGACAAAGTGAACTTGATCACCATTGAAGAATACAGTCAGGTTTTGAACCTCTTCTGGACCATCACCTCGTAGTGTGAAGGTACCTTGAATCAAGCCCCCAAGGGCTGTTCCAAAATTCCTGTCCAAGTTGAGTGTTAATGAGCCCTGTGCTGCCGCATTCATTGGAATGACAGAAATAAATCCCACAATCAGGAGAAGAGCTCCAATATTTTTCAAAGTGTGTCGATGTATCTTAGGTCTCATCTAGGATGTCAGCCTCCAAATATGAAATGGAAGACATTGTCAAGGGTCATCATTATCACAAATCCAATCATGATACCCCATGTAGCCACACGTGCATTTCCACTCGAGTGACTCTCTGGTATCATCTCATCTCCTACAACGAAGATCATTGCGCCTGCGGCAAATGCGAGACCATATGGCAGTAGAAATGCCGCGACTGAGACTATTGACACCCCTAGAAGACCTCCAATGGGTTCAACGAGTCCAGTCGCTAGTGCGAGTAACACGGCTTTTCCTCTTGGGTATCCCTCTCTCACAAGAGGCGCAGCCACAGCAAGACCTTCTGGCATGTTCTGGAGACCAATAGCCACTGCGACTGATATTCCTGTCAGTGGGTCATCTAATCCAAATGAAACTCCCACAGCAAGCCCCTCTGGGAAGTTATGGATAGTGATTGCGAGGATAAGTAGCCAGACTCGGGCCATAGTCGATGATGGGCCTTCTTCCCCTTTCTGAAAGTGGGCATGGGGAACATACCTGTCTGCGAGATGTACAAAGACACCGCCTAGCACAAACCCGAGTGCTACTACAGTCAACACATCGGTCCAGTCATTTACCAATGGATCTTCCAACGCTGGAACCAGTAGGCTGAAAGCTGATGCAGCTAACATGACTCCTGCTGCAAACCCAAGCATGATGTCCAAGGTCCTACGACTGAAGTCTTTTTTGAGGAAAATAGGTAGTGCGCCAACTCCTGTTGCGACACCTGCTAACATGCTGGCTACTACTCCGAGTACAACAGTTTCACTGAAAAGCTGCATAGAAAAGGGGTTTGTCTATCCAACACTTAAGGCAACCGTTACGTAGGTATGAATCATAAGAAGGTGAGCTCTATACCATCTAGGAAGTGATGTGATGTCAGAACATCAAGAGAGATGGCGTCGTGCTCCTGAACTACCTGAAACTGCGTTCAGAGCATGGCATAAGACAAAGGGTGAACTCAATCCCAGTTCTGTTGTTGCTACAGTAGATGAGGATGGATTTCCACATATCGCTCCATTCGGTAGTATGCGTGCAGTCAGTCCGAAACTATTACGGTTCATTGCCCATCGGTATCATGACTCACTTCACAATCTCAAACGTGACCCTCGAGTTATGGTGGCTTTGATTTCAAAGCCCGATATTGCAGTTAGTATCAAAGGAATTGCCAGAGTGGTGGAAGAACCTTTCAATATCGACCAAAACTATGCATTAATCGAGATTGACATTGACGAAGTAAAGAATGACATGCCTGTTAGGATAGGGATAGACTCTGGAATTACAATCTCACCAAGCGGTCCATTTGTAACGTGGTGGGACGAAATCTGGAGGAAGATGAAAAAAGAATAGAATTGGTGGGCCCGTCGAGATTTGAACTCGAGACCGACAGGTTATGAGCCTGCTGCTCTACCAAGCTGAGCTACGGGCCCCAGTTAAGGAACAAGGCTCTTTGCACGTGCTTTGAGATATTAACGTTGCGAATCGTTAACAGAATCTCGTTCAACACTTTCTGCTCTTGGAACGACTTGGGACACTCAGACTGTCAAGAAATTGCCATCCCGATGAAAATCGAGGTCAAACTTCTTCGGACTTTAAATTCAATCAGAGTAACTACGAGGCAACTCCTAGGTGCGGATAACATGATTCTCTTGTTCACTTCAGACCAGTGTTTATGGTGCGGTGTGCTCAAGTCTATGCTGGAGAAGGAGAGTGAGGCTCTGGGTACTGAACATCAGGTCTACGAGGTGAATGTGGAGCGACAATATCGCATCGCAGAGGCTTATGATATTCTCGTGGTCCCCACCCTCGTCGCTGGAGCCTACAAGATTTCAGGGGTCCCCTCATCTGATGATCTACGTTCATTCCTGCTTAGAGCTGTGTCAGGAGGATTCCTGAGGTACGGAGTGAAAAATGTTAGGTCTGTTCTTCGTGAGGTTCGTCAGATTCGGGCGTCCGACTCAGAGGATTCACTGGTTCGAACAGCTTCCTAATTCAAATGCGACCGCGACACAATGTTAATAACAACATGACAAAGTCCTCGATGCTACAGGCCCCGATAGTGTAGTCCGGCCCAGCATCTAGGCCTTTCGAGTCTAAGACCCGGGTTCGAATC
>Ga0209536_100002465_pt1 | contig 30225 bp, 28 predicted proteins | sample DeeMarSeWOR28_12_FD_187461 | JGI IMG/M metagenome (GOLD analysis project Ga0209536, IMG submission 187461) | Marine sediment microbial communities from White Oak River estuary, North Carolina - WOR-2-8_12 (SPAdes) (version 2) | ecosystem: Environmental > Aquatic > Marine > Intertidal zone >...
GGGGCACGGCATTGATCACATCATCCGATAAGGAGGAAACGAACGGAATAATCATGATGCCCATGACAAGGCCAGCCGCGAGCGCCGATTCAGATGAAACATCCAGTCCGATCAGCCCGCCGCTATCGCGTATAAACGGCGCCACCGTAAGGGCCGCGAAGAAGCCGTAAACCACGGTGGGTATACCGGCGAGAATTTCGAGCAATGGTTTGGCCACTGCGCGCACCTTCTTGCCTGCATATTCAGCAAGATAGATCGCTGACATCAGACCAATCGGCACCGCAACCAGCATGGCGATGAATGAGATTAACAGGGTGCCTGCAAACAGGGGAATTGCACCGAATGCCCCCGAAGAGCCCACCTGATCCTCGCGTATCGCCATCTGCGGGCTCCACTCGAGCCCGAACAGGAATGACGTCAGCGGCACTGACTCGAAAAAGCGGATCGCCTCGAACAAAACCGAAAGTACGATACCAATGGTGGTAAAAATTGCGATAGTTGAGCACGCGATCAGGAAAATCTTGACGATTGTTTCAACCGCGTTGCGCGCACGTTTTTCACGTCGTATTGTACGCATGGAAAGCAAGGCACCCGCGATTGCCAGCACCAGTACCAGCACGGTGAGCGCAGCCTGGCTGATATTCGAGAGGTGAATATAATGATCAGCTGCAGCGCGCATGCTTGGATCGACTTCAGCTGATACGATGTTGCCTGAAATCAGGTTCTTGATGTCGTTAACAACAAGATTGAGCCTGTCAGGCGTCAGGCTGCGTATATCCTCGGGCAAACCGGCAACGACGAGATGAGTAATGATGCTGGATTCAAAAAACATCCAGATCGATAAAATAAACAGCGCAGGAATGCCACACCAGATCGCTGTATAAAAGCCGTAGTAGGAGGGCAGCGAGTGCAGTTTCCAGGCCTCACCCTGAACGACAGTATACGAACGTTTGCGCCCGAGCCAGTAACTGAAAACAGCAAGCAGTGCCAGGGTAAACAGGAGAGCGGTCGTTGACATCGAATATACCTGTCTATACCGACACTGTTGCCGGCATTGAATCGGCCACTCTAGAAACGCTTACCGCTGTTGTCAGGTTTGAGCTCATTTTGAACATTGATTACCGGGTCACAAAGACACAAAAACGGCGACCAACCAAAAGCGGCCGCCGTTGCTTACAGTGTCATTACATCTCAAGATTCTTCTGATTCTTGATTGCTGAAGAGAACTCATTACGCTCTGCCTTCGGCATTGGAATCAGGCCCTTGTCTGTGAGGTAACCTTCGTCACCCCAGGTACCTTCCTTGTTCCACTCAGCAAGGAATTCCTTGATGCCGGGCACACTGCCGATATGTGCTTTCTTTACATAGAAGTACAGCGGACGTGATACCGGGTATTTGCCACTGGCAATTGCCTCGAACTCAGGTGCAACACCGTCGACCAGCGATCCCTGAACCTTGTCGGTGTTCTGATCAAGGAAGCTGAAACCGAATACGCCCAGCGCGTTCGGATTGGATTCGAGCTTCTGTACGATCAGGTTGTCGTTTTCACCGGCCTCGATGTAAGCACCGTCTTCACGAACAGTGTGGCAGATGGACTTGTATTTTTTCTTGTCCTTCTCCTTCATTGCCTTGATCCAGCCGATCTTCTTGCAGCCACCTTCCATTGCCAGCTCGGCGAATGCGTCGCGCGTACCTGAAGTCGGTGGCGGGCCCAGTACTTCGATCTTGTTGCCTGGCAGCGCAGGATTCACGTCTTTCCATGTCTGGTATGGATTTGCGACCAGGGTTTCGCTGCCATCCGGATTGGGCACATCTTTCGCCAGTGCGAGGAAGATATCCTTGCGGCTCAGTTCCATGAGTTTGGCTTTCTTTGAGTTTGCAATGGCGATACCGTCATAGCCAACCTTGACTTCGATAATGCCTTTGACGCCGTTGTTGTGGCATTGGTCATATTCAGATTTCTTGATTCGGCGTGACGAATTGGTGATATCAGGATGCTCGACACCGACACCAGCACAGAACAGTTTCATGCCACCGCCAGAGCCGGTTGATTCGATTTTCGGTGTCTTGAAGCTGGTGCTCTTGCCAAACGTTTCGGCAACCACGGTTGCAAACGGATAGACTGTTGATGAACCGACGATAGATATGTAATCGCGAGATGCCGCACTGGCCAAAGTTGAAAAACAGATTGTCGCTGCAGATGCCAGGACAAGATATTTTCTGTTCATAATTTCCTCTGATAATTAGATCACATGATTGTGAGCGAGGATTATGGGTGCGGAATATGAAGAAAATATTACGGAAAAATAACAATAAAATGACATCATTGGGGCTGAAATTACGCTGAATAGTACTGTCTGTTACCGGGTTCAGCCGCCTGTCGAAGCCTTGTCAGAAGCCGATCCAGTTACTCACTGCTTCGCGCGCTACGGCGTTATCGGGTCGCGCCACCAGGCCATTGCGGCTGATGCTGATGCTGTAACGCGCCTCATCATTCATCGGCAAAAATACGGCGCTGCCGTAGGTTGCGTCCACCATGCTTAGCCAGTTTCTGTATTCATTTATATATGACCATAGATCAATGCGTTGTTCTGCTGCCAGGCCATGTACCGTGCGCTGTTCGCTACGCTCCTGGTTAATATCGGTATAGCGACCGGATAAACGATGCAGCCTGTAGTGAGAATCCAGTCCAAGCAAATTCGCATAACCATGCCAGGTCAGTATCTGCGCATCGAGCTGCCACTCATCACCACGCAATTCATAGAACCAGCTTTCGCCCGAACCCAGCTCTTCTAATTCAACACTGAAATGTTTAGGCGAAATTTTATGAAAACTGATATTGGCAACCGGCTGTTCATAAACCAGGCGTTCATAGGTATGGATATTGGATGACACCAGGAAGAACATGGTGGCAATGGACAGCAGTACAATACCGGTGATTTCGTACCTGACACTGCTCATCAACAATTTTTTTGTGAGTTTGGCGATACCAAGCACACACAGCAACAGGCCAATACTGCCAATAACGATGCTGGTTATTGTGAGCGTTTGCACTGGTTATAGCAACTGACGGGCAGGAGAATATTAAATCAGTTATCAGCTTGTGAAAGCCTTTCTCTTGCTTTATTCGCACCTGCCAGATCACCGGCGTCTTCACAAATATTGACCAGTCTTTCCAGCACACGCTCGCTGTTGTCATCTTGCGCCAACGCTTTCTCGCAGTACTCACGCGCTTTGGCGAGATCGTCGAGAGCATGATGTGCACGTGCAAGACCCAGGTAAGAGTATACATCTGCGCCGTTTTTGAGGCTGGCTTCGTAATGCGCAATCGCATCCTCGACCCTGTTCAGACTTAACAGGGCATCACCAACACGCGTCCACAATGCCTGGTTCTCAGGCTCATGTTCGAGAATTCTGTCCCACCATTCCACGGCCTTTTCCATGTTCATCTGGCCGCGATAACAGTCACCCATGCCAAACAGGGCAAAATTATTGTCAGGCTCAAGCTCAAGGGCTTTCTCGTAATTATCCATTGCGCGATCGAATTCCTTTCTTCTGCGATAGATATTACCCGTCATGGTCATGACCACCACGTTTTGAGAATTGTTCTTTAACAAGGTTTCAAAACAAAGTAGTGCCTTGGTGTCTTCATGCTGCGAGTAGAACACATTACCCAGTCCAAGCAGCGCAAAAGGATCATTGGTGCTGACTTTAAGCGCCTGTTCATAAAATGAAATGGCATTGTCGGCATCATGAAGCTTGTGATAAGCATCGGCAACACGCACCATGACGTGGCTGTCTTTAGGATTGATTTCAAGATAACGCAACCAGAAAGGTATGGCCTGCTGCGGGTCTTTCATGCCGCGTCGCGCATCGCCTGCGCCGCGCAACGCGAACAGGTTCTTGTTATCCTCTCTCAGAATAGCATCGTAATATTTCGCAGATTCTGCAAACTTGCACAGCTTTCGATAAACATCACCCAGACCGGCCAGCACATATGGATTATGATTATCCATTTCGTATGCTTCCAGATAAACCTTTTCTGCGTCCTCCAGCTGTCCCTTACGGAACAGGCGGCTGCCTTTTTTGGAGAGGTCAATGACGGATTTCTTGGATAATTCGGTCATTTTAATATTTTGTTATTTTTCCCGTACTTGATGGAGTATTTTACACTAGTATTAGCAGCAGATTGTCTGTATAGCAACTAGAATGGGCCATGAATTTCAAAGGTCAGGCCATCCAGCTCATCACCACTCTTGCCGCGCTGCGAACTGAAGTATAGACGACTGCCATCCGGACTGAAGGCAACGCCCGCGATTTCGGACTTATCATGTCCCGCTATTTCCAGTACCGGATAAATTGCGCCATCGTTCGCAATTACCACAACCTGCATATTGCCACCATCTTCGGCAACATAGAGTGAACCATCAGACGAGACAGTGATGTTGTCGACACCCGTCAATACAGGATTGATGTATGCGCTGTCATCATAAAGAACACTCAGAACCTGGCTGTTAATATCAAACACCCAGACACGATTATCGCCCTTGGTCGTGAAATAGACTTTACCGCCAAAATAGGCAATACCTTCACCACCGTTGAATCGGGTGGCACCGGATTGAAAGCGGGTTTCGGTACGACTGGCCAAAGGATCCTTGATTTCCTGCCATTCGACCCTGCCGGTATCGCCACTGACAACCCGTGCGGCTTCCAGCTTGCCCGCTGAAAGGTCCGGATAATTGAAGGGTGTAAACCGGTACAGACAGCCATCGACCTGGTCTTCGGTGAGGTAAAGTTTTCGATTCAGCGAGTCGACAGCCACTGCCTCGTGCTTGAACACACCCAGTGCCGGCCTGACGACAGCAGCCTCTACACCCTGCGGGTCGCACTCCCACACCCTTCCATCATCAATCTCTTCACACGAAAGCCAGCTGCCCCAGGGCGTGGCGCCGCCCGAACAGTTTCGACTGGTACCCTGCAGCACGGGATAAGCATCGATCAGCTTGCCATCAGCGTCGAAGCGCAGCGCCCCTGCTCCGCCCTCAGCATCATCCAGTTCGCTGTTAGACACGTAAATCCAGCCACCGTCCCGGTCCGCAAAACAGGCCCCTCCATCGGGTGCGGCGTGCCACGCATATTTACAACCACCTAGCGGTGAAACAGACGACTCGGCAACGATGCGGGAGCTGTACCCTGCAGGCAGGCGCACCCCGTTTCGGTCCGGGGGGAGCAGCTGAATGTGTTCCGGAGCAGCGCGGTTGCTGCCCACGAACAGGCTGGCCCAGAGCGCGCCTGTTCCATAAAGCCCGAGCTTGATCAGCTTTCTTCTATTCATTTGATTGAATGTTTTCATAGACTTGGAATATCAGCATGCGGCAAGCGGCCATGTTGACCGGTAAAACCATCGATTTACTTTCAACAGCTGTCACGTACAATGTCGGCAATGGCAGATAATAAAACAAATAAGCGCGCCTATCTCGTCGATTCCAGCATATATATCTTCAGGGGCTGGCACGTCTACCCCGAGCACATGACCGATATCGACGGAAATCCGTCGAATGCCGTTTACGGTTTTACCGAGTTCCTGCTTGAATTGATCCAGCTGGAACAGCCTGAATATATTGCCTGCGCTTTCGATGCAAAACAAACAAATTCCTACCGCAGGGAAATCTTTCAGGAGTATAAAGCCAATCGCCCGCCCGCGCCTGAAGAACTGAAGAGGCAGTTCAAATACTGCCGCGACTTCTGCCGCGCTGCGGGCATTGCCGATTACTCCAGCAACCGCTATGAGGCTGACGACATCATCGGCACCCTGGCGACGCGACTGCGTGACGAGGGATACGCTATTACGATCATCAGTGCTGACAAGGATCTCGCACAGTTAATCAGGCCCGGCGACATCTGGTGGGATTTTGCACGCGACAAAATCATGCATTACCGTGATGTTGAAAAAACATTTGGTGTTAATCCTGAACTCATTGCCGACCTGCTGGCTTTATCAGGTGATGCAGTTGACAATATTCCCGGCATTCCCGGCATAGGCTACAAAATGGCATCGAATCTGCTGAAAAAATATCCGGGTATTGAGCACATCCTGGAGAACATCCACAAGATCTCTGAAATGAAATTCAGGGGTTCCGCCCGGATACAGCGCCTGGTGGAAGAGCATAAACACATGTTGCCGATGACCAAGCAGCTAACAACCATTGTTACTGATGCTGATTTCAAGGGCCCGAAAAAGGACCTGCGCTGGCACGGTGTCGATGAAACCGCACTGCACACGATGTTCGATCATCTGGACGCAGGACCGGGACGGCGCGAACGCTGGCTCAGGCTGCAACCGGTTTAGTCTAGCAAGCCCGGATGTCCATGCCTGAAACACATATATTTTTTTAGCCGCGAATAACGCAAAAGGCGCAAATTAATTTCTTATATTGATACTTAAGGTACTTTTGCGTTGTTCGCGTTTTTTGCGGCTAATTGCATATAAATGAACAACTATACCTGAACATGTCGAAAATCATACTGCTCAACAAGCCATACGGCGTTCTGTGCCAGTTCACCGACAAGCAGGGCCGCCCAACGCTGGCCGATTATGTTGATGATAAAAGCGTATATGCAGCCGGTCGGCTCGACAGGGATAGCGAAGGACTGGTCGTGCTGACAGATGACGGTGCACTGCAACATAAAATTACCGACCCGAAAAACAAAATGGAAAAGACGTACCGGGTGCAGCTGGAAGGTGAAATCAGTGATGAAGCATTGCAGGCCTTAACAACAGGCATTGAACTCAATGATGGTAAAACACGACCTGCAAAAGCAAAGCGAATTGAACAACCCGCGCACTTGTGGCCACGCGTACCGCCAATACGTGAACGCAAAAACATACCCACTTCATGGCTAGAGCTAAGCATTAAGGAAGGCCGCAACCGCCAGGTAAGGCGCATGACCGCCGCAGTCGGTTACCCGACACTACGCCTGATCCGTTACCGTGTCGGCAGCTGGACCATAGACGGCATCAATCCCGGTGAATTCATTTCGCTAAACACACATAATACCTGAGCCGCGAAAAACGCAAAACTTGCGAAACAGGTTAAGTTTTATATTGCTTTAACACTTGAATGCATTAGCGTTATTCGCCTGTTTTGCGCCTGAGATTTCTACCATTCATTAACCAGCTACGGACAGCGAACGCAGGCAATCATTGAGCTCCCTGGCGCTGACTGATTCGAGCTCTGCATAATCAGACACATTGAACACGCCACACTCTTCGATCCAGCCGGCGCCGCGCACACGTTGCGCCACGCTTTCACTGCCCTGCATCTTTCGAGGTATTACATAGCAGCGTCCTGGCCGGTATAGCAGGTTATAGGGTTGATTGTTGTTATGACATTCATCTATCAGCGCCCAGCTGTCCTGCACGGAACCCGACACATAACAATGCATCGGGTAATCGTTGTTACCGCCATTATGTTTCCATTGTTGCTGCTCAATCGGCAGTAACTCTGCACGCACAAAACTCTGAAAGTGAAGTTGATTGACTGAAGCGCATGCGCCCAGGCTGTTGTAGCCGGCGCCAAAGCCCGGCAATATAAACTGCTTCTGCTCAACCAGACCCCACATCAGGTTGTGATAGTCTGCCGTTAAATACTGAGGCATTTGCCTGTCCGGATCAGGTACGATTATCAGATGATAGGGCGCAAAAGGAAATTTGTTATAGAGCACTCGCAACTGCGCTTCATGCCAGCTGCCTTGCCATAATATTTCCGGCTGCAGGAATGGTTTGTTGAAATTAAACCTGTTTTCATCGAAAGGCTGTTTGATGCTGTCAATAATTTCATTAGATACACGCACAGGGCGAAGCGCACGCATCGGATTATAGACCAGCTCCCACCCGGCCCTGTTCTGCCGCTTCCAGCTGGAAAATGAATCAGCACCCGTTGCTTCTATAGCTTCAATTGCAGCAAGGTCTTCTGCTGTAATATCCAGCACCCCTCTGCGAATACCACTCTGCACGGTTTTAAAATTAGCACCCAGCTCCTGCTTCAAGCCATTTCGCAATTCATCATCCTGCATACTGTTTGCCAGCACAAGAATAAACGCGCCCGCCTCATCAGGCGACAGCATATTACGCAGGGTATTAACGAAAAGATGCTGAAAGGCATCTGCGCTATCTGTTTCAAACATATAAAAATCAGCTTTTTGACCTGGACTTGCGCTTGTATAAATAAACAACAACCGGATAAACAAACCAGGACAGCTCCCACATCCACATGCCTGCCGCGAAAGGAATGGTAATCGCCGCCGTGATCGGTTCAGCCTTGATCCGTTCAGTTATTGATTTAGCCTCATCGGCTTCAAGCTCATCCGTTACCAGATTGCCTTTATGCAGGGCGTAGTACCATGCCGCAAAAGAGAATACACCCAGAAGGCAGGCCATTGAACTCTCAAATATGCGCGCAACTGCATTTGCCTCGAAACCAATACCTACCCTTATCGAGTACAGAAACAGCAACAGGGAAAATATCTGTGCGATAGAAAGTCCAATATGCCAGCTGTCAGTACGCACCAGATACTTGAACAGCAGGTTGCTCTGTATCCAGTAGATAATTACGATAATCAACGCAATAATGGCTACAGCGAAATTCAACCCGCTGTCGATTATCATATCCTGCAGGGAAGTCCAATCCAGGTTCTCTTCCGGGCGTGGCAATAGTGTAAACAGTCGCCAGATGGTGATACCGAAAACAACATCGATCAGCGTTTCAAGCCGCCTCAGCTGTCTTTGTTCACGCACTGCTGCTGACATAAACCTTCAACCAACATGAAAAACATATGACCCGCTAAGTCCATGTGAGCAAAGGTCAACGCTTCTAACGAACCAGTTTGGTCATCTTCGATCCTTCGAGGGTCAGGTTATACATTAAACCCTTGTTGGAGAAAATAAACCCGATGATCGGCTCCTGCGCAGTATTTGAGCTTAACTCACCTCCGGCACCAATTTCGGCTATTGCCACGCTGCCGTCCACGCCCGCTTCCCAGCCGTCACTATCGCGAAATTTTTTCAGCACATCATCATTCATAAACAGGATGACCTGCGACTTTTGCTGCGCACCCAGCTGAAAACCTATGGAAGCAGCCGCTGTGCTGTAATACTCAACTGTCTTGTCTTGGACCAGCAACGCGCCCTCACCGTATTCGCCGCCAACACCAAACCCTGCCTTTATAACCTTGGGAAATACCAGCATACCTGCAGCTTTTTCAGCCAGTGCCTTGCCTGCCTGTGATTTTTCGTAGAACTCTGCAATCGATGCTTTTACGTCTGCGTCAATTTCTTCTTTAGATGCCGAAAATACCGGCGTTACAATAAACACCGCCAGCAGTATAACGACAAGTGTGGTTGTTTTGTTTTTCATAAAGTAACTCCAGAATATTCCAGTTTAGTATCAGGCAGTAAACTGCTCTCGAAGTATGCGCTCTTCCAGTGAGTGGTCCTTGTCGAACAGCATCTGCACAGAATGTGAATGGTCTTCGCGCATCGTTACTGTCACTACGTTGAGAATGTCCCTGAAATCAGCGCTCGTTACCAGCGGTCTTTTCTCGGGATCAAGGTTCACCATGGTGATGGTGCAGGTATGCGGCAGCAGCGCTCCCTTCCAGCGGCGCGGACGAAACGGGCTTACCGGTGTAAGCGCCAGCAGGTTAGAGCCGAGAGGAATGATTGGACCATGTGCAGAAAGATTATATGCGGTACTGCCGGCTGGCGTTGACACAATCAGGCCATCACCAATGTAGTTTTCCAGCCGCTCCACATCGTCAACGGAGACGCGTATATTGGCCGACTGGCCTGAAGCCCTGATGACGGCAACCTCATTAAATGCCAGCGCCTCTTCTACCTTTCCCTCGGTCGTTAAGGCTTTCATTGCAATCGGGTGCAATACAAACGAATCAGCGGATAATATTCTTTGTGCAAGCTGTTCCGTGCTGTAGTCGTTCATCAAAAAACCGATCGTGCCACAATTCATGCCGTAAATCGGCTTGTTGAGGTGCATGTATGAATGCAGCGCATGCAGCATCAGACCATCACCACCCAGTGCCAGGATTACATCACTGTCTTTTGGTGGCACGAATGAATATGCAGCGGATAATTCGTTGAAATGCTCCGTGGCCTCCTTTGAACCGGAGTGGACACAGGCTATACGCAGCTGCGAAGCATCTATAGGCTCAAGCGAATTTACTTTTTGTTGCATGAATCAGTACACGTGTGACTTGTTCGAATCCGGCTAGGGCATGCTGCGTTTGCTGTTCAGCCATTTAACCAGCGGCTCCCAGTTTTCGATGTCCTGCCACACCTGGGAAGGCGCCATCTCGTAAATACCCACGCCACGCTCTTCAGCCTTGATATAGTTCTGGGTATCACGCAGTGTCGCCACATAAGGCACCTTGAGATTGCGCAGAAACTCATAAAGCTCAATGAAGATGAGGGTGTGTTCACGCACACGGTTGGCAATCACGCCGATTTTCACCTCACCTCGCTGCACACGGCCTGATGACTGCAGCTCCTGCATGTATGCTGTCGCGGCACGCATATCAATGGGTGATGGCAGTACCGGGAACAGGATCGTGTCTGCCTTGCGTAGCAGCTGGGTCAATTCAGTACCGTGCACCCGCGCCGGAGCGTCCATGATGACGATATCGGTATCACGGGAAGGACGAACAGGATCTTTCCAGGCGGCGATGCCCTGTATTTCCGGCCATTCCTCTCCACGCACCTCCAGCCATGCCATACTGGAACCCTGGGGGTCATAATCCGCCAGCACGACCTTTTTTTCTTTTTCCCAGGCATAGTAGCTGGCGAGGTTGGTTGCGATCGTACTCTTGCCACAACCGCCTTTGGCGTTCAAAACCAGAATGGTACGCATACGTATCCTCCTCGTTCAGTTCTGCTTTCAATACTGCACAGCATGATACACGGATATCATCGAGGCTTCACCTTGGTCTCGATGCAGTATTGTAATGGTGCGCGCTGCACCACATTTTAGCAATTATGCCCATCTGATTATCTTCATGAAAACATAAAAATCCTGTAACCCTGTTGTAATTATTAGGTTTTATTCTTTCAGCCACACTTGGCCCAGGATTTGCAGAGTGAGAAGCTGAATTGAACAATCGAGAACAACACCGGGGAAAAATATCATGGACACACACGACAGGAATCTTTTTCTGATGATGTTTATGGCAGGCGCGCTTGTCAGTCTGAATTTCTTCGCGGTTATCAGCGGTATGGCAGACGGATATTACGACTGGTTAACAGAACTGTTGGGGCTGGTGCTTCTATCCAGGTAAATGGGGCGAGGTTCGAATGACAAGCAGGAAAATCAGCCTGTCTTCGAATACACCGCCGGCTATGTAATAAGGATCATTCGTGGCCAGAACCGCGCCTGTTGGAACGACAGAAACCAGTTGATTACTGAAGCTGTTTCACTCCGGATATCAGCTCACCCACTGCCTTCTGGCCATCACCATAGAGCATGCGGGTGTTGTCGGCATAGAACAGGTGGTTTTCAATGCCGGAGAAGCCCGCACCCTGGCCACGCTTGATCACAATCGTGTTTTGCGCCTTGTCGGCATCGAGTATCGGCATGCCGTAGATCGGGCTGTCCGGATTGGTGCGCGCTACCGGATTGACCACGTCATTGGCGCCAATCACCAGCGCCACGTCAGCCTGCGGGAACTGCGGGTTGATTTCATCCAGGTCATGAATCTTGTCGTATTCAACCCCGGCCTCGGCCAGCAGAACGTTCATGTGACCCGGCATACGGCCGGCAACCGGGTGAATCGCATATTTAACATCCACACCTCGTGATTCGAGCAAATCCTCCAGTTCCTTGAGCTTGTGCTGCGCCTGTGCGACCGCCATGCCGTAACCGGGTATGATGATGACGCTGTCCGCGTAGGCCATCATGATGGCTGCATCCTGTGCCTGGATTTCCTTCATGCTGCCTTCGATGTCTTCTTCTACTGCAGCACCGCCATCGCTGCCAAAACTGCTGAACAGAACATTGGCCAGTGAACGGTTCATGGCCTTGGCCATCAACTGGGTCAGCAGTGTACCCGATGATCCCACAACGGTACCGGCGATAATCATCGCAGCGTTATTCAGCACAAATCCCTCAAACGCAACCGCAAGTCCGGTAAGGGCGTTGAACAGGGAGATCACAACCGGCATATCAGCACCGCCAATTGGCAAGGTCACCATTACGCCGAGCACTACTGCAAGTATAAAGAACAGTATTACGTGATCGAAACTTACCGGGTGGCCGGTAGCGATCCAGAAGCCGGTGACACACACGGCTGCGAACAGACCAAGATTGATGAACTGGTGCAGGGGTAAACGCATCGTCTTTTTCATCAGGCCCTGCAGCTTGGCGAATGCCACACCCGAGCCGGAGAAAGAAACCGCACCAATAACGGCACCGAGCACAGCCAGAACCTGCACCACCAGGCCATGGCTTTCACCGCTGCTGGATAGTTTGACCAGTTCGACGGCAGCAATCGCAGCCGCAGCACCGCCACCCATACCGTTATACATCGCGATCATTTGCGGCATGTCCGTCATCGCAACGCGCTTGGCAGATATATAGGCCACTGCCGAACCGGCGGTGATCGCTGCGAGCATCAATATCATATTGATATCGAGCGCAAGATGAATCTGCGGAACACCAAAGGTGATCAGTGTTGCAGCCACCATCGCTATACCCGCTATGACGATTCCGCCACGCGCAGTAACCGGTGAAGACATCTGCTTCAAACCATAGATAAATACGAAGGCAGTGACGAAATAAGTGATATCAACAGCAAGGCTTATCATTATTTACCCCCCTTGCTGCTCTTGAACATTTCCAGCATACGCACCGTGGCGACATAACCGCCGACCGCATTGCCCGCTCCCAGCGCTACCGCAAAAAAGCCGATGGCCAGTTCAAGCGTGCCTTCAGCATGGCCCAGTGCAATCATGGCACCAACCAGTACGATGCCATGCACGAAGTTCGAGCCTGACATCAGCGGTGTATGCAGAATCACCGGTACGCGGCTGATGACCTCGTAGCCGGTAAAGGCAGACAGCATGAATATATATAACGCGGTAAAACCTTCGATCATTTGTACTGCTCCGCTTTGACTTCGCCGCCATGCGTAAGCACACATCCGGCAATTACTTCATCTTCGAAATCGAGTTCCAGTTCACCGCCTTCCTTGATGAATGGCGATACCAGGTTGAACAGGTTCTTGGCATACATCTCGCTGGCGTGAACCGGCAATTCACTGGCTACGTTCAATGGCCCGTGAATGGTAACGCGGCCCTGGTAATCTACGGTTTCACCCGGTTTGGTGAGTTCGCAGTTACCACCGCCTTCCGAGGCCAGGTCGACAATCACGGCGCCGACTTTCATCTCGTTCACCATGGCTTCGGTGATGATCTTTGGCGACGGACGGCCCGGTATCGCCGCTGTTGAAATGATCACGTCAGCCTGTGCAACATGTTTGGCCAGTACTTCCTGCTGCTGCTTCTTTTCATCTTCAGTCAGTTCACGCGCATATCCGCCTGTACCTTCCGCACTGACGCCGGTATCAATAAATTTACCGCCGAGCGATTCGATTTGCTCGCGGGTCGCAGAGCGTACATCAAAGGCCTCGACCATGGCACCGAGACGCTTGGCCGTTGCGATCGCCTGAAGTCCGGCAACGCCGGCGCCGATGATAAGCACCCTGGCCGGGCGAATGGTGCCTGCTGCAGTGGTCAACATCGGAAAGAAAACGGATGCCAGCTGCGCTCCCATGAGCACACCCATGTAGCCTGCCAGCGAGGCCTGTGAAGAAAGCGCGTCCATTGACTGCGCGCGCGTGATGCGCGGTACCAGCTCCATCGCCAGGCTGGTGATGTTCTTGTCGCACATCATCTTGATCATGTCCGCATTTTTATGCGGCGCCATGAAGCTGACTATGACTGCGTTGTCATTTATTTTCGACAGCTCTTCGGCAGTTGGCGGCTGAACCTTGAATATCAGGTCGGCGCCTTTATACAGGGCATCAGCGTCATCAACCAGCTCGACACCTTCAAATGCCTCATCACTAAAATGGGAGGAGAGTGCTGCGCCTTTTTGCATCATCACCTTGACACCCATATCGGTCAGCTTCTTGGCCACCCCGGGTTCCAGTGCGATTCGGCGCTCGTTTGTTATTGTTTCTTTAGGTACAGCCAGCCTTATCGGCATGTCCAGCTCCGGCACTAACGAAAAAAAGAGAGTATATTACAGAATTCTGATTTTTGTTCTATACAAGCTGCTATAAATACCAATAACGTGCAGGCTTGTAGAAGCCTGATGAATCTGTCACCCTTGCAACCAGTTTGAATTTGCGCATCATAACCAGAGTGAAAACCAAGCAATACAACTACCAACACGGCTCCAAGGAAAAGCTTGGCATACTTATGGTGAATCTGGGTTCACCCGATGCGCCGACCCCATCAGCAGTTCGCCGCTACCTGGCCGAGTTTTTGTGGGATCCTCGCGTGGTCGAGTTTCCACGGCTTCCATGGTGGCTGATACTGCACGGCATCATTCTGCGTTTACGCCCGCGACGTTCCGCACGTGCCTATAAAAAAGTCTGGAGCATGGAGGGTTCACCACTGATCGCCACCTCAAAATTACAGGCACAGGCGATCGAGAAAAAAATTCAGGAAAGATTTCGCGGCAATGTGCTTGTCGACCTGGCCATGCGTTACGGCAATCCATCGATAAAAAGCGGGCTCGAGGCATTACGCCTGGCCGGCGCACGCCGCTTGCTGATCCTGCCGCTATACCCGCAATACTCGGCCACCACCACGGCCTCGGTATTCGATGAAGTCACCAATGTGCTGCAAAGCTGGCGCTGGCTGCCCGACCTGCGTTTCATCAACCACTATCACGACCATCCGAAGTACATCAGTGCACTGGCCAACAGCATCAGGCGACACTGGGCAGAACATAAACGCGGGCAGAAACTGCTGTTCTCGTTTCACGGTATTCCGCAACGCTATTTTGACCAGGGCGATCCCTACTTTTGCCACTGCCAGAAAACAGCACGCCTCGTTGCTGAAGAACTCGAACTGGAACACAGCGAATGGCAGGTCGTGTTCCAGTCACGCTTCGGCCGCGAGCCCTGGCTGCAGCCCTATTGTGATAAAACACTGGAACAGCTCCCGGACAACGGCGTGCACAGTGTTGACATTATCTGCCCCGGGTTTTCCGCAGACTGCCTGGAAACACTCGAAGAAATCAACATGGAGAATCGCGAAATCTTCCTCCATGCAGGCGGCGAAGAGTATTCTTACATACCTGCACTGAATGCCAGCGCCGAGCACATCGATGTCATCTGCGAGGTACTGACCGCACACATGTTCGGCTGGCCCGAAACCATGCCCAACTGGGATGCCGGTGAACGCGCGGTGGAAGAAAAACACTCGCGTGAACGCGCACTGGCGATGGGAGCTAAAAGATAGGGACGAGGTACGAGTGGCAAGGATATATGTGTGCTTCTCGAGATACTGGAACCTCGTCGCTAGGACCTGTTGTTTTAATACAAAGCATAAATAACCACAAAGTGCGCAGAGAACACAGAGGCTTATGCAATAAGGCACTGGACTCCCGCATCCGCGGGAGTGACGGCGTTTTAATATCGCTGTGTTCATCGCTTCATCACCGCGCAGGCGGGGATCCAGTGCTTTTACTTTTCCCAGCCCCTCGTCCCTCGTCCCTGACCACTGGTTTTTCATGCCATGCATGAAAAACCATTAGTCGGCGTCAGCCGCTGCCTGCTTGGACACGCAGTGCGTTACGACGGTGACTCTAAAGCCAGCACGGTTGTCATCGAGCAGCTTGGTGATCTGTTTGAACTGGTACCCGTGTGTCCCGAAGTCGAAGCCGGGCTTGCAGTACCACGACCGCCGGTGCAGTTGACCGGCAGCATTGATCATCCACGCATGACCGGTCGCAATATTGTGGGCCTTGATGTGACCGAAATGATGCTGGCTTATTGCAACTCCCGCCCTGCCGAATTGAACCAACTGTGCGGTTTTGTCTTCAAGAGCCGCTCTCCAAGCTGCGGCCTGAACAGTACGCCCGTTATTATCAATGGCGAGTGCGTCACCGAAACCAGCAGCGGCCTGTTTGCTCGCGCGATGACGACCATGTATCCGGGCTTGCCGGCAATCGAAGACGATAAACTCGAGATACCGGACAAGTATCAGCAGTTTATCGATGATGTACATCAATACATGCGCCTCAAATAAGCCGGTGCATAATATCCAGCAAATGGAATACAAACAATTTTGCCGCAAAAAACGCAAAAAGCGCGAAATTGTCTAAGCACTCGCTTTATAAAAACCTGTTTGCGCTGTTCGCGTGTTTCACCGCTGAGGGTGTTAAAAAACGGTGAATTTTGAGGTGGATTCGTTATAGCGTATGAAGATATACCAGACAGCCAGCAGCACATAGGTCAGCAGCAGGCTGTATTCCCAGCCACCCATCAGGTCCGGCATGAATGCCTGGAAGCCGAGTCCGGTTATTTCCGCGACCCCATCGAGGAAGTCGATATCAAAGTCAGGCGTCAACAGGCCGAAGTTGTGAATAATGGCGCCAGCGGTCGAGCCGCTCCAGGCAAAGAATATCACGGCAACGACCAGCTTGAGGTGGCCCTCGCCGACGCGCCATAAAGAGCCCGATGCACAACCACCAGCAAACACCATGCCGATACCGAAGACCAATCCACCCAGCAGCGAACCCAGCCAGAAGCGTGCAGGCATCGCGAGATAAGGATCAATGGTGCCGAACGCAATCAATGCGGCACCGACGGGTGCACCAATCGCAATGGCAAGAATCATCGCCTTGGTCATTTCACCTTCCGCCGTCATGAACGGTTCACGAAATACACGCGAAAAACAAAAACGCGAGCGATGCAGTACAAAGCCGATACCAAAGCCTGCAATAACCAGCAAGGCGCGCACCGCTTTTTTATCTTCTCCAGATTGCCACCAGTTCAAAGCCCACAGCAGGACAAACAGCGCGACCATGGCGCCGAACCATGGATACCACTTTTTCAAACACGCAGGCCAGACAGCTGCAGGCGTCGTGCCCCAGGTGATGTTGTCCATGGTCCACAACAACAGCTTGAGTCCGATCAACGCGCCAACCAGCAAGCCGACCCACATTGCCCAGCCAGAAGCTGACGAGAAAGTTAATGGTACAAAGAAACCGCCGGTGGTGCAGCCACCAGCGAGTACCGCGCCGATACCCATCAAGGTACCGCCAGCAACAGCCCAGACATATTCGAGCGCGGGCGGGCGGTTGATATGAAACTGGCGGGAAAGCAGGGCAGCGCTGAACGCACCCAGCAGCAGGTTGATGTTCGTCAGTGAAATACGATGCATCAACGGGCTTTCCAGTTGCTCCTTGATACCCAGTACTGAACCCAGGCCGATCGCATTGTTGAGGTAATCGCCCCACAATTTGAGACCGCCGAAAACACCCCAGAACAGCCCTGAACCCATCAACACAGCCATGATAATGACCAGCAGGACAGCACCGGTATAAGCCGACCATGGCTCAACAAAGACAGCCTGGTAGTCCTGCCTGAAACCCTGTAGCCATGCCGGCCTGTCTGTACCCTGATTCAATAGCGTATACCTTAGTATTAACAAACAAAAATAAGCTATTCGCAGCCTGACGGCTGATCAGAATCCTTGGCGGTGTGGACCAGGAAGGCCTGGACATCTGCGAGTAACTGCTCAGGAGGTACTTTCAGCATCTTGTTCGCGGCGCGGTTGCTGTCCTTGATGCTCTCGCGATACTCGATGCTGACAAAATAATCGGCTGTGTATTTTTTCGGCGCATCCTGCGGGCCGTGGATGTTTTTCTTGAAATACTCAATCCATTCCGCTTTGGTTTTTTCATTCGGCGCTATTTTCCCACCGGCTTCCCTCTCATGGCAATCGCTGCAGACCATACGATAATAGATACGCCCTTTCTTCCAGTTTCCTTCTGTTTCGGCTTGCGCCAGTGACGACAAACCCAGCAACACAGCAACGAGTGCTGCGAAAATGTTTTTCTGATGTTTCATAGTAGCTCTCATAATACAGTTATAGTTACTTCCAAAACGATAACAATGCTTGATCATGGCGAGAGGCCGAACCAGTCAAACTAACTTTCTGTATGATCCGGATCTATCTCTTCCCAGCCGGTAATCATCGCTCTCATGTGAGCCATCAAGGTAGGCCCCGTGGTAATCAGGTAGATATGAGCAATTAAAAAAATCAGCATCATGAAGGCACCGGTCGCATGCACAAATGCCACCTTCTCCAGCACCAGGTATTGATCAAGTCCCCAGTCACCCCATTTGGCATAGAAAATGTAGGCCCAGCCGGAGGCCCAGATCACGGGCGAAATCACCACCCACAGAAACAGGTAAGCCAGGCGCTGCAATGGATTATGTTTTCTCAGCATGGTCTGGCGAAACGGGTGTGGCGCGCGAACGAATATGCCCAGCAGGTAATACCTGATCATGGCATCGACTTTCTTCAAGGTAGGGATGTATTGCTTCCATTCACCGGTGGTGAAGTGCCAGAAAATCGCGAACACCCACAAGGTCACCAGCGACCAGGCAACTGTGCGGTGTATGGTTACCGCAGTCTCCCAACCCAGTATCTTGTAGGAGCCGTGTATTTCAAAACCGGAAAACAGCAGCACGATGATCAGCGCCGCCTGGGCCCAGTGCCAGAAGCGCTCAAAGCGCTTGAATATCATTACTCGGACGGACATGTCAGCTTTCTCCTCAAATAACTGATAACACGACCAATGGCGTGAATAATGACGCCAACCAGGGTCAGCAACGCAACACCCCAGCCGACCATATCCATTTTGACCCTGGCATCACGGCCGGGAATAAATATACCTTCGATGTCTTTCATGCGGCCGTTTTTGCTGTGGCATTCATCACAACCCACCGCATCTTTTGCCGGCGCCACCATATGGGTGATCGGCCATGACATCTGTGTCTTGATGAAATCCACCTTGCCGGAAAATGGCCGGCCGGCACTGAGCATACCGGCGGTGATCGCCTTCTCCCAGTCGAAATTTTGCCAGTAGCCGTCTTCATTCAAGCCGGTGGTATGCGGAACTACCATGGTGCCCAGTACCGGATCATAGGGTTGCACCCCGCGGAAAACCTTGACCGGCCAGATACGTGATTTACCATCATCGGGACTACCTTCAAAGCTGTTGATTTCGACGTAACCCTCTTCGTTAGGCGTTGCTCTTTCGTTGAGCAGCAGATAACTGACTCTGCCATTGAACCAGATATATTCGGGGTTGACGTTTTCGGCATAGGTGAAAGTGCCACGTTTGCTGTCATAGGTGATGTTGCCGTTTTTTCTCTCCTTGAACGGTTTGCCCGATTCATCGAGTATGCCCGCCGTTGACCAGTCCCAGGTCAATCTGGTCGGTACACCGCCGCGCGCGATCCTGGGCACGTGACAGGTCTGGCAGGCTATTTTTTTCGCATGATTGTTCAGGCGGGCCTTGGCTTCCTTTTTGTGTGGCCTGTTGCCATGACAGGCACGGCAGTGGGCAAAATTTTGTTCCGTGCGCTCCCTTCGATGCAGATGATAGTCCTCGGTATGCGCGGCTTCCATCATATAGCGGCTGCCAGCAAGCTTGTGCTCGATATGCTTGTGGCAGGTCGCGCAGGTGAAGTCCTCACCCAGGGCGTCCATGTGTACATCGAGTTCGATGTCTGGCACCGCCAGCGACGTGTCCATATCACCATGCTTGACACCGTTGCCACCACCGCCATAGAAATGACAGGCGCCACAGCTGTCGCGGCTGGTTTTGCCGACGTTTTTCGCAACGTAGGCCAGATCAACCGTCTCCTTCGGTAGTCCACCGTTATCGCCCCCTTTCAAATACTTGCCAGTGGTGTCGTGACACACCAGGCAGTCGACATTTTCCTCGACCGTAAAATCGTATTTGTCGTCGACCCAGCCATAGCCCGCGTGGCATTTGGTGCAGTGGGCAAAATTGGACTGCGGTGTGATGCAGAAGTTATTCAATATATTGCGCTTGCCGACCCGCTGCTTGTTATCCGGATTCAGAAACTCCCAGGTCCAGTGCTTGGTTTTTTGCAGCTGCTTGGCCGCTTCTGTGTGACATTTGATGCAGGCCCTGGTGACTTCCGGACCGGTCTTGAAATCCGTTTGCAGTTCCTTGAACCTGGTGTGATCGGCGGTAGATACTGCATATGATGAGCCCGAAAAAACAGCCATGAGCAGAAACAGGCTGCAATAACCGAGCACAGCGCCAGCAATCCGTTGAATGTACAATAGTTTCATAATGGCTTTGTTATTTTCTACAGAGCAACACTAACAATATTTATAAAACATATTCTACTGCTACAGGCCATAATTTCTTGAGATAAGGCAAGAAAACTGCAATTAATATTATGACACAATTCAAAAAGTGTTTTATTTAGATATACTGAGTTACAAATCCATTTACCCGGCGTTGAAATGAATCTGAACAGTCACAAGCTTCTGGTTATATTGGCAGCTGCATTGTTAATACCTGGCACAGTATTAATCGCTGCCGAGACTGACGCCCCGGCCAATGAGGCGGTTGACTGGTACGACCCGGATGCTAACGCGCCAGACCCGGTAGAAATTGACGCTGCTGATACAGTAAAAGCCGGACGGGCGAAGCATGCTTTCAAACCTGCGAATCCCTGCGAAGGCATGGAGCAAGGTGACTATTTAGGTGCTGATGTCTGCGCCGACTGCCATCAGGACAAGATTGACAATATGAAAACCAGCCCGCATGGACAGGCGGCAGATGCACGCACACCTTACGGTCGAGAAGGCTGTGAAACATGCCACGGACCGGGCATGCTGCATTTTGAAACAGAAGGCAACTGCATTATCAGTCTGACCGGCCGCTATGGTGAATCGGTCTATCAGCGCAACGGTATTTGCCTTGACTGCCACCAGAGCGGCAAACGTATGCACTGGTCCGGCAGCACGCACGAAGCAGAAGACCTTGCCTGCGTAAGCTGCCATTCAATCCATAAAAAACATGATGTGACTGAACGCACCGCCCAGACTGAAGTGTGTTACAGATGCCATCAGAACATCCGGGCACAGACATTACGTGTATCCAGGCATCCGATCAGGGAGAACAAGGTTATCTGCAGCGATTGCCACAATGCGCACGGCTCAGCAGGTCCTTCTTCATTGAAGCAATTCACTATCAACGAGAACTGTTATAGCTGCCACGCCGAAAAACGCGGGCCCTTCCTGTGGGAACATCAGCCGGCCAGCGAAGACTGCACACTCTGCCACAACGTGCATGGCTCGAACCACCCGGCGCTGTTGAACAAACCCGGTCCTCAGTTGTGCCAGCAATGCCACTCTGCCCAGGCCGGCGGCAGTGCCCGTACTCATATCGGCCGCTTCCTGGATTACGGCAATGCGTCAGACCCGGGAGTCAATCGCTTTACCGTTGCATCAAACTGCGCCAACTGCCACAGCAAGGTTCATGGCAGCAATCATCCATCAGGGCCAAAGTTGCAACGATAGGAGATCTTAATGTGCACTGATCAGACAGCGAGAAGGATATGAAAACAAGAACATCACTGCTGATTTTTTACCTTGCAGGCTCTGCGCTTGTTACTGGCAATGTTTTCGCGCAGGATACCAGTAACCAGAAAGATGAAACACCACTTGTTCCCGAGGCATTCATCTCCGAACCAGTTTACAGCGACATTGAGCTGGGCATCGGTTATGTAGCAGATGATGCCTACTTTTTTGGCCGCTACAACGGCTTGCAGACCGAAGGTGCATACCTGGTCGGCGATATCGATGCCGAGAGATACAGCAAAGACGGCCGCTTCTGGAATATTCGTGGCACCAATCTTGGTCTGGAGTCACGCTACCTGCGCCTGCAAGGCGGTAAACAGGGAAGCCACAAGTTCTTCCTCGAATGGGACGAGCTGCCCAACTACAGTAACAATACCGGACTGACACCGTTTGACGGTGTCGGCACTGATAACCTGACACTGCCGTCTGGTTATACAGGCACAGGTGACCTGGACACCTACCTGCACGGCTTCGAAATGCAAACCAAACGTGAACGCATCACTGCAGGCGCCAGTTTTGTCGCAAAACAGCGCTGGCTGTTCGATATCGACTTCAGCCACGAAAACAAGCAGGGGGTCGATGCTGCCGGTGGTGCAATCCTCAATGGTACGAATAATCTGGTGCGAAATACCTATACTTCGCTGTTGCCGGAACCCATCGACCAGGACACGGACCTGGTCAATGCCACGCTGACTTATGCCGGTGAAGAGGGCCAGGTCGATCTCACTTATCACGCGTCTTTTTTCAACAACAGCTATGCATCACTGAGCTGGCAGGATCCATTCAACCCTGCAACAGGTGAAGGCAGCATGGCACTGGCGCCTGACAACGAATTTCACCAGCTATCACTCACCGCCGGTTATTCGCTACCCTATCGCAGCCGCCTAACGGGTGTTGCCTCCATGGGCCGTATGACCCAGAACCAGCAATTTCAGCCTTATTCGGTCAATAGTGGCGTACCTGCAAACGAATCCCTCGACGGTGAGGTCTGGGTATTGAATGGTCAACTGAAGCTGTCATCACGCCCGATAACAAAGCTGCGCCTCAATGCGGATCTGATTTACGACGAACGTGACAACCAGACACCGGTGCAGACTTATAGTTATACCGTGCTGGATTCAATTGTTGCTGGTGGTGCAGTGCAGAATAATCCCTACAGCTATAAAAACGCCCGCTTCAACCTGGAGGGCAATTACCGTTTCAATGCCATTGTGAGCCTGCGCGGCGGCTACAAGTACAACGCTATGGAACGCAGCGATTTTAATGCGGGACGTGAAGACACCGATGAAAACACGCTGTTCGCCAAGTTGAAACTAAAGCCGCATTCAACCATTGACCTTGAACTTTATGGCGAAGCGGGTAGCCGCGACGGAAGTGACATCATCTTCGACGTAAACAATTATCAAAATACTTTAATGCGCAAGTACAACCTGGCTGACCGCGACCGCAACAAGCTGGGCGCGCTGATCAATTACATGGCAACGGATAAGTTCTACCTGGGCGCGCGCGCGGATTACAGCGAGGATGACTATACCGGTACCGAGATTGGCTTGACAGAAGCCAGCCAGCCGACCGTGACTGTTGACTTCTCCTACACGCCTGTTGATAACCTGACCACCTATGGCTACTACACCTGGGAAAACATACAGTCCAGCCAGAATGGACTGGATGAGACTGCAGCAGGCGGAGGCGGCGGGACAGCGATTCCTACAACGGGCCCCTGGCAGGCCGATTTTGATGATACATTCGATACCGTGGGCGTTGGCGCCAAGTGGACGGACCTTGGCAAGTGGGACCTCGGTGCCGATTTACTCTACAGCAAGGCCGTTGGCCATATCGAGATGATCCACCAGGATCCTTCCACCACGGAAGACCAGTTCCCTGATAACCTGACAGAGATGTACAGCATCAAGCTGTGGACCGACTACAACTACAGCAAGCAGTTGGTATACAAGATCGGCTACTGGTACGAGGAATACCTTGCAGACGACTGGGCGGTCGATGGCCTGGAACCCTATGACCCGTTAGTGGTTTCCAACACCCTGCTGCTCGGCAATACAACCATGGATTACGAAGTACGCGTATTCACAGTATCGGCCATTTACAAGTTTCAATAAGGAAACAGTGGCGATTGGTGAGGCTCAATGGTCAGGCGATCATGTCTGTCTGGTTTTTGCCACTTCCCACTGTTCCCACGCCACTGTTGTTACGGCAAACAACTATGCACAGGGAAGGCGGATTCACAGGAACAGGTGATCTGTTGATCACTTCACTTCACATGACATAGCTTGCACTTTTTCTTTACCGGCCCTGCCTGCTCCCCGCTGGCTACCGTGTATTCATGGCAACCTATGCAACGCGTATGAAATACTGTTTTGGTCTGTGGTGGCGCAGCTTCATCAGCTTTATCAACTTTATGCTTATGGCACTCGTGACAGGGCTGCATCACGGAATCGGTCGGCTGATGCTTGTGATGGCAGGTCGTGCACTGTGTAATTCTGAGGTCTGCATGTTTCTTGTGCGCAAAAGTAACATTACCCGTCTTGGCTGGAAACTGGATAACTGTTTTATCTTCAGGGATTGTCAACACTTCTGCCATGGTGCTGCTGACAAACAAAGAAAGCAAAATTATTATAGAAACTTTTAAACCCATCGAACATCTCTCTAACTATGTTATTCAAATATAACAGTTGAATGCCTCGTCACTCTGAGGCCTGTATTCATTCAAACTCAATTAACCTGTATAACAGATCGAAGTTACAACTCTGATAGCACCCTTTCTATCATATTTATGGCCTGTCCATGGTAGCCGCCGCCAAACATATTCAGATGATTGATGATGTGGTATATATTGTAAAAGGTTTTACGTACTTCATAACCCTTATCCAGTGGCCAGGCTTCATTATATGCCGCATAGAACTGGCCACCAAAACCACCGAACAGCGTCGTCATTGCCAGATCAGCTTCACGGTCACCGTAATAGAACGCCGGATCAAAGATGACCGGCGTACCATCACGCAGAGCGCCGTAGTTGCCGCCCCAGAGATCACCATGCAGCATCGACGGCTGCGGATCATGATTTACAAATAATGCCGGCATATCGGCCAGCAAGCGCTCTCCGAGTCGCTGCAGTTCACTACCATAGCCATTGCGGGCTGCTGTCTCTAACTGAAAGCCCAGCCGCTGCTCACGCCAGAACTCTATCCAGTCGTCGCTTTGGCAATTGGATTGCGGTGTCGCGCCGATAGTATTGTCGATATGCCAGCCAAACCTGTCTGCTGTAACTCTGTGCATCTCGGCAAGCTGCCTGCCCAGCGCGGGCATGTCTGCACTGCCACCAAGCTCAAGATGCTCCATCACCAGATAACACTGATCACCATACTCTCCGCAACATACAGGCTCGGGCACACGTACTGTTTTGGATGCTGCCATTTCGCGCAAAGCTTCTGCTTCTGCTTCGAACATGTATGCAAAACTGACGTTGTTGGTTTTTATGAAATAGCTCTGGCCGTTATCGGTAACTTTAAAAGCCGTGTTGATGCAACCACCACCGACGTTCTGATTGTTATGAATGTGAAAACTGTTACCGCTTATTCGCGTAATTTGCTGTTCAAGGTGTTGCCAGATATCCATGTGTTGAAGGCCGGATTTATCGAGGTGGCACAGCCTAACCGAATTCGATTTGGGCGCCAAGCTGGACACAGATTATATCTAAGCTGTTGTTCTTCAAGGCATAACGGTAAACAGGCTTGTGCACAAGCAATTTATTAAACACTAATATGCCTAAAAAGAATTTCGATTTACTGGATTTTGCCTTGTTATGGGCATGCCTGAAACAGATAAGACATTGATATTAATGAAGAAATACTTACTGGTTATTTTTTATCCAGAAGTGCATTTTATGCTGTTTTTTACGTACTTTTTTGCACATAAAAAAATCTTTTCCACAAACTTATCCACAGAAAATGTGCGCAACATCACTTTTGCACTTAAAATTAATAAGTTATAGAGTATACATATAAAAGTCGTGAAGAATATTGCATAAATTCAGCATGAGTGCGGCCAGATCGACAATGGTTATACACACACATTTTTTAATAAAAATCAAATCTGGTCCAGATACAGTTTTACTCTATTATTATAGAATCAAAGTCCATATCTTATTGTTTTATAACTAATTATTAATGTGGTCAAAATATGACCATTTTATTACGATCGGCTTGATACACCGGGGTTTTTCCATTTGATAAACTTTTTTCCACAGAGTTATCCACAGATCCTGTGGACAAAATCAGCAATTTTCTAATTTTAGAATTGCACGACGATTTTTTAGCTCAATTATTCAACCTAAATAGCATAAAAATCGGCTATAGTGCCGCCTGCATGCAACACTCCAGGCACAACAAGAAACCACTGAAAAAATTCGTTCAAGTCGCTGTACCCGCCCCGCTGTATTCGTGCTTCGATTACCTGCTACCGAATAATGCCGATGAGAATACACTGCATCCCGGTTGCCGTGTTCAGGTGCCTTTCGGCAGACGTTCTCAAATTGGTGTCATTCTCGGGCATTCTGATACTTCAAATGTGCCCTCGAACAAACTCAAAGCCGTACAATCAACATTCGATGCCGAACCAGTACTGCCTGGCGAACTGCTCAATTTATTGAAATGGGCAGCGAGTTATTACCAGTACCCAATTGGCGAAGTTGTTCATAGCGCGATGCCGGCTCTGCTTCGAAAAGGCAAGCCACCCTCAGTGAGTGGACCGGCCATGTGGAAAACGGGATCAGAGCCTGTTGATCCGGACACAGAATTCAAACGCGCACCCAGGCAACTTCAACTCTATCGCTTTTTACAACAGCATGAGGGCGGCGCCAGCGATGAACTGCTAAACCAGACATTTGAGAACTGGCGCACTGCAATGAAATCACTTGTTGTAAAAGGCCAGGTCATCAAAACCGAGCAGCCCTGTTTACCTGATACCGTTGCTTGTGCTGAAGCGGGACCGAAACTGAATTCGGAACAACAGTTGATCATCGACACGATCCATGCCCAGACGGCAGGTTACCAGACACACCTGATACACGGCATAACGGGAAGCGGTAAAACCGAAGTTTATATTTCACTCGCCCGGCAGGTACTTGCTGCCGGTAAGCAGGTGCTGGTGCTGGTGCCGGAAATCAGTCTGACGCCTCAACTGACTGACCGCTTCAGGAAAAGACTGGGGGTGCGCACGGCATCCCTGCACTCCGGACTGAATGACAGCCAGCGCCTGTGCGCATGGAGCACGGCTGCACAAAATGGCGCCCAACTGGTGATCGGCACGCGCTCCGCGGTATTTACACCGATGCCGGAACTGGGCCTGGTCATCATCGATGAAGAACATGACGGCTCCTACAAGCAACAGGACGGCTTTCGCTACAACGCCAGAGACCTGGCATTGGTGCGTGCACAACAGGCCGGGGTGCCGGTTATCCTCGGCTCTGCCACGCCATCGCTGGAAAGCCTGTATAACTGCTATAACGGCCGTTACCAACTGCACACCCTCAAGCTGCGTGCCCGCAGCAGTCAGATGCCGCGCATCGAGCTTGTCGACCTGTGCAAACAAAAACTGCAGGAAGGCCTGTCGCCAAAATTGCTCGCAGCCATCGACATGCATTTACAAAATCAGGGCCAGGTCCTGCTGTTTTTAAACAGGCGCGGATTTTCTCCTCTGCTGATGTGCCATGCCTGTGGCTGGACGGTCTCATGCAGACGTTGCGATGCACACATGACTTATCACAAAAGCGGGCAATTGCTGCGATGCCATCACTGTGGCGCCGAAGCCGCTGTACCGGAAAACTGCGGCGAATGTAACAGTAGTGAATTAATCTCGATTGGCGCCGGCACCGAACGCATCGAACAATTACTCAAGTCACGATACCCTGACATAAGCGTCGAGCGGATTGATCGCGACACCACCCGGCGCAAGGGCTCGTTGCACGAAAAACTTGAGCATGCGCGCACAGGTAATGCCAGATTGCTGGTCGGCACACAGATGCTGGCCAAGGGACATGACTTTCCCAACCTTACCCTGGTCGGCGTTCTCGATACCGACCAGGGATTGTATAGCGGCGATTTTCGCGCCTCTGAACACCTGGCACAGCTCATTACCCAGGTTGCCGGACGGGCCGGCCGAGCGGAAAAACCCGGGGAAGTATTGATCCAGACGCATCACCCGGATCATCCATTACTGCAAACGCTGCTGCACCAGGGCTATGACGGTTTTGCGCATGCCGCGCTGACAGAGCGCGAACAGGCGGGCTTCCCGCCCTACCGTCATCTTGCGCTGCTACGTTGTGAAGCGATCAGGCCTGAGGCTGGCACGGCTTTTATGGAATCTGCGCGAGAATTGTTGAAGGGCTTCGAAAACCAGGCTATCGAGGTTTTCGGGCCGTTACCGGCACCCATGGAGAAGCGTGCGGGGCGCTACCGCATGCAGCTGATCCTGCAGTCTGGTCAACGCAAGCTATTGCACCAGGCATTGCAGCCGTGGACGCAATCGCTGGTTAAGCTTAAAGCCGGCAGCAAGGTTCGCTGGTCCCTCGATGTCGATCCCTACGATACCTATTGAGATCAGTTAACAGTTATACGCGATACCGTGTAAAATCGCGCACCGGGCACATCAACAAGACCGCAATATTATTCTGTAACTCAAAAGTCAGTCATCTTGAAAAACAACATCGAGGACCTGATCAATCAGGCCATTAACAAGTTACAGCAGCAGGGTATGCTGGATGCATCTCTGCAGCCGAATATCCAGGTAACGCGTACACGCGATGTTGCCCATGGCGACTTTGCCAGCAATATTGCAATGATGCTGTCCAGGCCTGCTGGCAAAAATCCGCGTGAGCTGGCGCAGGCCCTGATCGATGCCCTGCCCGATAATGAGCATGTACACAAGGTCGAGATTGCCGGGCCGGGATTTATCAACTTTTTCATTCACCAGCAGACCACGCTCGACATCATCCGCACCATTCTCGAACGTGGCGACCGCTTCGGTACCAGTGAAGTCGGCCAGGGTGAAAAAGTACAGATTGAATTTGTTTCTGCCAATCCAACCGGCCCACTGCACGTTGGACATGGCCGCGGCGCCGCCTACGGTGCGACTGTTGGCTCATTGATGCGCGCTGTCGGTTACGACGTGGACTGCGAATACTATGTAAATGATGCCGGACGGCAGATGAATATTCTTGCGGCCAGTGTCTGGCTGCGTTATCTGCAGCAGCTTGATGTCAACATCCCGTTTCCCGTGAATGGCTACAAGGGCGATTACGTACTCGACATAGCCGCCGAACTCGTCAACAAGTACGGCGGCCTATATGTTCATGAAGCCAAACAGGTGATGAATGGCATCCCCGCTGATGAACCCGATGGCGGCGATAAGGAAACCCACATCGACGCACTGATCGAACGCGCGAAACTGTTGCTCGGTGATGATGGCTACCGCGTTATGTTCGAAGCCGGGCTGGATTCGATTCTCGCTGATATTGCCGAGGACCTGGAAGAATTCGGCGTGCATTACGATGTCTGGTATTCGGAACAGACACTCGCTGACAGGAATCTGATCGAAAAAGCCGTACAGCAACTGCAGGATGCCGGGCACGTCTACGAAGACAAGGGTGCGTTATGGTTTCGCTCTACCAGCTTCGGCGATGAAAAAGACCGTGTCATCATTCGAGATAACGGCCAGGCGACCTATTTTGCATCCGACATCGCCTATCACATGGACAAATTTGCACGTGGCTTCCATCGCGTGATCAATATCTGGGGCGCGGATCATCACGGTTATGTACCTCGCGTTAAAGCCGCAATCAAGGCCCTGGGTGAAGATGAAAGCAAGCTTGATATTCTGCTGGTCCAGTTTGCGATTCTTTACCGCGGTGGTGAACGCGTGCAAATGTCTACGCGTTCAGGCTCGTTTGTGACCCTGCGCGAACTGCGTGAAGAAGTCGGCAATGATGCTGCGCGTTTTTTCTATGTCATGCGCAAGTGTGAGCAGCACATGGACTTTGACCTGGATCTGGCCAAGTCACAGAGCAATGACAATCCCGTGTATTACATCCAGTATGCACATGCGCGTGTATGCAGTGTGCTGCGGCAGCTGGCAGAAAAGAACATGTCGCACGATATCGCAGCCGGCAATGAAAACCTGGCGCTGCTGACGGAATCACACGAAACCGACCTCGCCAATCAACTGGTGAAGTACCCTGAAGTCGTCGAAAAAGCCGCGGTCAATGCCGAGCCCCACCTGCTTGTGCACTATCTGCGCGAACTGGCGAACCAGTTTCATACTTACTACAATGCGCATCAATTCATCGTTGAAAACGATGACATACGCAATGCACGCCTGAACCTGATTTCAGCTGCCAGCCAGGTAATCCATAACGGACTTCACCTGCTGGGTGTAAGCGCTCCCGAGAGTATGTGATTCCATGCCTGCCGATTATAAATCACACGCAAACCGCA
>Ga0209536_100002466_pt1 | contig 30202 bp, 25 predicted proteins | sample DeeMarSeWOR28_12_FD_187461 | JGI IMG/M metagenome (GOLD analysis project Ga0209536, IMG submission 187461) | Marine sediment microbial communities from White Oak River estuary, North Carolina - WOR-2-8_12 (SPAdes) (version 2) | ecosystem: Environmental > Aquatic > Marine > Intertidal zone >...
TGTCAATCATGCGCAGTATCATTGCCGACTCCGTAGGCATGACGATTGTGGACGACAACTCCGTGAGCGGCTCCATCACCAGCATACCGAACGACGTGAAGGTCATCTTCCTGATGTTGCCGATCGAGCAATTCACCAGCGCTGAAATCGACGTGTTCAAGCAGTTCTCGGCCGACGGCGGGCGCATCGTATTCGTCGGGGAACATGACGGCTTCTACGGCACCGGGATACCTACGGAGAACCAGTTCCTGATTGATATGGGTGCGCAGATGACGAACACCGGAGGCGCAGTTGATTGCGGCCGCATCACCCTGCCAGGATCGAGTCTCCGTCAGGAACATCAGATAATGGAAGGCCTGACCGACCTGGATATGGGATGCGCATCGGTGATCGACCCGGGTCCGCAAGACTTCGCCTTGTTCTACGACACCTCCAATACGCTGCTGCTGGCTGGGGTCGCCAAGGTCGATGTCATACAACCGCTGTACTTACTGCGGGCTGAGGCACTCCGGCGCGCGCAAACCAGGGCAGGCACTGTGCTGCTGCGCCAGCACGATCCCGCACTGGTTACATCATCTACGACGGGTCGTAGGCAATAGCATTCTGAGGAGGTAGTGCAAGCAGTGACGGACCCCGGCGTTCCGCCGGGGTTCATCTTTCACCCTCACTGTCCCTCTACCGCCCTGCTTCACTCAGACCCTGTCCAGCGCCTGCTCCAAATCCGCAATGAGATCCTCGTAGTGCTCAACGCCCACTGACAGACGGACTAGGCCAGGAGTTATCCCCATCTTTGTCTGCTCGGCCGGCTCTATATCCGAATGTGTCATTCTTCCCGGGTGTTGGGCCAGTGATTCGGTTCCGCCGAGGCTCACCGCCAACTTGGCCAGGAGTAATGAGTCCAAGAACCGAAACGCCGCTTCTTCGGTCCCCAGATCAAACGCAATGAGGGAGCCGGGAGACAGGCACTGGCGGCGGTAGACCTCGTACATCGGATCGTCTTCCGGCATGAGCCCGAGGTAGTGTACACCGTGCACCTTGGGATGGTCTGCTAGGAAACTGGCCACGTACTGTGCGTTTTTCATCATGGCAGTCATGCGCATCTTGAGCGTCTCGAGACTTCGCATGAGGAGCCAGCCAGTCCACGGACCCGCCATACTGCCAAAAACCGTGCGGAGCATCTTGACATCGGCCAGTCTGACTTGACTCCCGAGTGTTGCCCCAGCCACTACATCGCTGTGACCGCCGATGAACTTGGTCGCCGAATACAGCACCATGTCTGCACCGTGTTGCAGCGGGTGCTGCCACACAGGACCAAGGAACGTGTTGTCTACGATGAGTGGCGGCTGATGATCACCGGACCCGAAGGAATGCACCAGATCCGCAGTTGCCCTGATGTCCACCAATGCGTTTGTCGGGTTGGAGGGAGTCTCTATGAGCGCAGCGCTCACGCGTTTGTCTCCCACCGTCTTCCGCACGTTGGGCGCGACCTCAGCGATGGGAATTCCGGCTGGGAAACACACGGGAGTAATTCCGAACTCCGGCAACACGTGGTGTATCAGATGCTCGGTACCACCGTAGAGCGGCTCACTCACTATGATGGCGTCTCCCGGCCGAGCGTACGTAAGCAGAGTAGTGGCAATAGCCGCCATTCCACTCTGGAACACCGCTGCCGCTTCAGCCCCGTCCCACAGAGTTAGGCGATCCTCCAGGATCTCGAGGTCCGGATTGTTCAGCCGACTGTAGATCAGGCCCAGCTGTTCAGATGGACCTTTTTCCCGCATCCCGTAAGCGAGTTCGAAGAATGCCTTACCAGCTTCGGCGGACTCGAACGCGAAGGTGGAAGTCTGAAAAATCGGGCACTTCACCGCCCCCTCAGAGAGCCTGGCGTCATACCCGTAACTCATCATGAGGCTCTCGGGCTTGAGCTGCTTACCATTTATGTCGCGCTGCCTATATTCTTTCATCATCTACCTCGGTGTGGCGGTTGTCCTACCATGGAATCTATCAGCGTTAGGGCGCCTGCGCTCCTCACAATGACTCGCTTCCTGCGTCCAGATGCGAATCGTATTCCCCGGGCGATGGTCGCTCCATGGAACAGCAAGACACAACACCTTGAACAGCTCCTACGATGGCAATTACACGTTGCCTGCATCCGCTGCTCAAGAGGTCATACGCAACGCCTGCGGCCCAGATGGCAGCGTGGACATATGGCAAGGAGGAATGAAGGTGATGGACCTGAGGAAGAGTGCCGCGATCTCGGTTGCCCTCGGAGTTCTCTCCGCTATTGGATTGCTCGTGAGCGCCCTCGCACTGACGGATATCGCCCATGGCGAACCGGACCTCACACTGGAATGGTGGATCGTGCGTGTTGCCTATCTGCTAGTCGTGCTATTTCAAGTCGCAGCGTTGGTGACATTGCGAGGGATTCTAAAGCAACCACATACAGGTACGAGCACCTGACGAACTGGAGATCGCTGCAGTCTGCGGTCACATACGCGAACTTGTCGGATAGACGAACGCGGATTCCACGGATGCATGACACCGACGATGGCCGACCCACTGGCAGAACACACCGACACCTGCGTGCCGGGCGATCGCGACCTCGACGTCGGGTCTTGCGCCTCGAGACGAGGCGGCGATTGGAGTTCTTGAGAGGTATTGTTAAGAAGCCACATTGAGGAGGCAGATCAGATGGCGCACGTGACCCTAGCGTGTCAGTTCTGCGGTACACTCAACACGGTCGCCGCTGAGCGGCACAGCCACGGACCCAAATGTGCCGAGTGCAAGAAGCCATTCCTGTTGGACCGACCGGTCAAAGTGGCCGAGGAGCATTTCGCTGCCACCGTGCTCAAGTCACAAGTACCGGTGCTGGTGGATTTCTACGCGGACTGGTGCAGGCCGTGCCGGGTAATGGCACCCTTCTTGGATGAGATTGCCCATGAGAAGGCGGGCAAGATCCTGATAGCGAAGGTGGATACCGACCGGTCTCCTCAGCTGAGCCAACAGTACGGCATTCGGTCGATTCCTTTCTTTGCCCGCTTCGAGCACGGACAGGTCGTCAAAACGGCAGTGGGGGCTGTCGGCAAGGATGGGCTGCAAGACCTGGCCGGGTGAGTCGGGTGAGGGAACGTCACGTTGCGACAATGGGCGATGGCTGCAGCACCATCGCCCGGTTCTGTATCTGCTTGGGATGGCCGTCGATCCCGCAGCTATCGATTAGCCCGGGATACCGTGTGCTATCACATCCTCCATTGCTTCGGCAAAGCGATCCACCTCGTCGAGGGTAGTGTAGACGTTTGGAGTCACTCGGATGCCGGTGCACGCGGGGTGTCCGATTCCAACCACGAAGATCTTCTGCGTATCCCATAGGTGGGCAGCGAGATCACCTGGATCGATCCCCTCGATTCCCACGTTTGCCAATCCACCCGCCATCGCCGGGTCGAAGCTGGTGTGCAAGACAACACCGGGTTGCCCTTCCAGCCGCCTCATCCACCGATCCCTGAGATAGCGCAGTCGCGCAATCTTGCGCTCCGCACCGATACCGTGGTGGAAGGTCAGCGCCTCGGCTATGGCGTTATGGAGAGCGGCCGGATGCGTCCCGATCTCCTCGAACTTTCTGATGTTGCCCTTCATCGCATCCGGCGCAGCCATGAGCGGCCACAGTTTCTCGATCTTGTCGCGCTTCACGTAGAGAAATCCCGTCCCGATGGGCGCCAGCAACCACTTGTGCAGCGACGTGCCATAGTAATCGCAATCGAGATCATCGCGCTTGAACGGGAAGTGAGCAAAAGCATGCGCCCCGTCCACGATCGTCTCAATACCGCGCGCCCGCGCCATCTGAGAGATCTCTTTGACTGGGAAGATCTGGCCAGTGAGGTTCACGACGTGGCAGAAGTGGATGACCTTCGTACGCGGAGTGATCCGCTCCTCAAACATGTCGACCAGGTCCTGCATGCTCTTGGGCGGGGTTACGAAGGGGAACTTGTTGATCACGAGGTTCTCGCGCCGCGCGCGCTGGTCCCAGGTCGTTAGCATACGGCCGTAGTCTTGGTCCGTGGTCAAGATTTCGTCACCGGGCTCCAGGTCTATTCCGAACTGGCTGATCTCCAGTGCCTCGCTCGCATTCCGCGTGATCGCCATCTCCTCGGGATCACAGCCGAACGTACGGGCGAGACGGATTCTCACGCCCTCAATCATCGGCTCCAAGTGACGCCACATGTGGTATGCGGGTGCCTGATTCGAATACTCCAGATACCGACGCACGGCATCCTGAACCACCTTGGGGCTGGGACACACACCACCGTTGTTGAGATTGATCATGCTGCGGTCGACGGTGAAAGCCTGCTGGACCGCGAACCAGAAGCTCTCGTCCTCGGCAACCTCTTGGGGTGATCGTCCATCCACAGCGGCTGACGCGGAAAGGATGCGGCCGAGACCGCCGTCACGCAGGGCCGGGGGAGCAAATGCAGCCGCACCCATCATTGATCGTAGGAAATCACGCCGATTGAACACGGGGAGGCTCCTTGTTGGGATGCTGGTTGGCGATGTCGCAGCGAGAGTGCTGCCTGGAACTTGGGATGTCAAGGGAGAGAACAGGGAGCAGGGAGCGAAGAGCTAGTGAAGTCGTTGCTCCCTGTCTTCATCTTCCGGCTCCCGGTTCGCCGCTCCCGGCTCTCTGAAGAACAGTATCACCCCACCCACCAACGCTATCGTGGCAAATGTGAACCACTGCATGGCGTATGAGAGGTGCGGTCCGTTGTTGAGTTCCGGCTGCAAGATCAAGCGAAGTTCACTCGCTGATTCCCCGACTTGCGACGTCCGTCGCAGTAGCAGTGGATGAAGCGGGTAGGAATATCTGTCCTGCAATGCAGCGGGATCGACGTTCCGGACGTGGATCGGCCACCCGGTGTTCGCTATCGCTGGACCACCTTGCTGCGGTCCTCGCAAGATCCCCGCGACCACCGTGCTGTCAGCCTCAGGGAATTCGGTCAGATCAACGGTGTTTGCGTCGGGGGAAGGCACCCATCCTCGCTCGACCAAGATCGCCATACCATTGTCGAGCCGGAGCGGCGTTACAACATGGACGCCAGGGACCCCGTGATAGCTGCGAGCCATGACGACGAGCTGGTGGTCGAAGTCGAAGACACCTCTGGCTACCGTACGGCGGTAGTCCAGGGTATCGATACTGGATTCAGTCTTCAGATCCACCGGAGGGAGCTGCCAGCGAGTCTCTAATAGCGTGTTGTAGGCTCTCCTCTGGCTCAAGCGGTCCAGCTGCCAGAAACCAAGCCGCACACAGAGACCGGCGCAGCAGAAAGCAACGACCAGGATACCGTAGCGTCGCACGCCTAGCCGCTCCGCCCTACGAACACCTCGGGAGACATGTCGAGGAACAGCCCGGTCTCAACCACACCGGGCCGGCTCCGCATGGCACTGTCTGTAGCCCGTAGATCGGAGATCCCACCGGCGAACGCGCAGTCGATGATATGGTGGCCTTCGTCGGTGCGGAAAGGTGTTCCCTCGGCGTCCACTCGGAGGACGGGATTGGCGCCCAGCTCACGCAACGGCACTTCATGCACCTTCCACCCGAACGGCACCACTTCCACCGGTACAGGGAAAACCTCTGCCAGACGCGCCACCAACTTCGTCTCATCGACCATGATCAGGAACCGACGCGACGCTGACGCCACGATCTTCTCCCTCAGGAGGGCGCCGCCGCCGCCCTTGATGAGATTGCCAGCGGGATCCACTTCGTCGGCTCCATCGAGCGTGAGATCAACTGCAGGGTGCGCGTTCAGATCAGTCAGAGGAATACCGACTGAGATCGCCAGGTCCCGAGTTCCAGAGGAAGTCGGGATCCCGTACACGTTCTCCAGTTCTCCTTGTGCGAGCCTCTGACCGATGGCTTGGACTGCGAATCTGGCTGTGGATCCGGTGCCGAGACCGACAACCATCCCCGAACACACTTCCCGAGCCGCCCGCTCGGCAGCTTCACGTTTGGCCTCGGCGAGATCCGATCGATGACGATTCACGATTGGAGCAACCTCTCAACACTGTTTACGACAGCATCCGCGGTGATTTCGAATTCTCGGTACAGGCGATCCGCTGGCGCCGAGGCACCAAACCTCTCCAGACCGACGACTTCACCTCGATCCCCCACCCAGCGGTACCAGGGCATGGGATGCGCTGCCTCAATGGCAACTCGAGCCTTCACACCCGGTGGTAGAACCTCACTGCGATACGCTTCCGATTGCTGCGCAAAGAGATTCATGCAGGGCATACTCACAACACGCGCAGCGACCCCCAGACTCAGCAACTTCTCCTGGGCTGCGAGAGCTACAGCGACCTCTGAACCACTTGCAATGAGTATGGCCTGGACCTTTCCTTTTCCGGCTTCCGACAGTACGTAGCCGCCCTGCGCCACACCGGCGGCAGACCCTACCCTGCTGCGATCCAACAGTGGAACCTTCTGGCGAGTGAGAGAAAGCGCCACGGGTCCAGTCAGCCCAATCGCGACGCGCCATGCCTCCACCGTCTCAACCGCATCAGCGGGCCGGATGACCGCGAGGTTCGGAATGGCGCGCAACGCAGCCAGCATTTCGATCGGCTGATGAGTGGGCCCATCTTCCCCCAACCCGATCGAGTCGTGCGTGAACAGGTAGATGGTCTTGAGCCTCATCATGGCGGCAAGACGGATAGCAGGTCGCATGTAGTCGGAGAAGACGAGGAACGTGGCACCGTACGGGATGAATCCGCCGTGCAGCGCAATACCGTTCATGATTGATCCCATGCCGTGTTCTCGTATTCCGAAGAACATGTTCCGACCCAACCGGTTGTCACGGCTGAATCGCTCGGCGCCCTCGAGCAGCGTCATGTTCGAGGCAGCCAAGTCAGCGGAACCTCCAAACAACTCCGGGAGCCGCTGTGCAATCGCATTCAAAACCTGGCCCGAAACGGTACGCGTTGCGCGCGGCCCATCGTCGCCACCGAACTCAGGGAGCGCATCCTCCCACCCCTGAGGCAGCTCACGGTTTGATCGCCTGGAGAATTCCTGTGCCAGTTGCGGATGCTCCGCTGCATACTTCACCAGATCACGCTGCCAGGCCAGTTGCATGGACTGCCCGCGCTCGCGACAGCGACGCCATTCGGCAGACGCCTCCGCAGGCACAATGAAAGGTTCTTGGTACTCCCAGCCCAGGTTTTGCTTGGTGAGCTCGATCTCTTCGCGGCCCAACGGTGCGCCGTGGGCAGCCGACGTATCCTGTTTGTTGGGACTTCCGTAGGCAATGTGCGTGCGGACGATGATGAGTGAAGGCCGTTCGTCAGCCTTGGCAGCGACCACGGCCCGGTCAATTCCTGCTAGATCGTTGCCGTCCTCGATACGCTGGACGTGCCACCCGTAGGCCTCGAAACGCCCCGCAGTGTCTTCGCTATAGCTGAACGACGCTTTCCCATCGATCGTGATTCCATTTGCGTCGTAGAATCCGATCAGATTGCTCAACCGGAGGTGCCCGGCCAGGGAGGCTGCCTCGTGGGACACGCCCTCCATTATGTCTCCGTCACTGGCAAGGAAATACACCCGGTGCTGAAACAGATCAAAGCCGGGCCGCCCGAACTCGGCCGCGAGCCTTGCCTGGGCAATTGCCATTCCCACAGCGTTGCCGAAACCCTGTCCAAGAGGGCCAGTAGTTGTCTCGACTCCCGGGGTATGCCCGTGCTCCGGATGGCCTGGAGTCCGACTGTTCCACTGACGAAAGTCCTTGAGCTCGTCGAGCGAGAGATCGTAGCCCGCAAGGTGGAGCACGCTGTACAGGAGAATCGAGGCGTGACCACAGGAGAGAACGAAGCGATCCCGGCCCAACCAATTGGGGTCCTCCGGATTGTGCCGTAAGTGTCTTGTCCACAACACATAGCACAGTGGCGCTAGTGCCATCGCCGTCCCCGGATGACCGGAGTTGGCCCGCTCGACGGCCTCCATTGAAAGCACTCGCACCGTGTTGACGCAGAGTTCGTCAAGGGCCACGGAGCCCTGGGCGACTTCCTCGGTCATGCTGGATGTCTCCTGGTTTGGTGGCCAGACACGCGGATCATGGCCTGCTGGAGAGCCTGCGCTCCACCGCTCGGTCCGGGGGAAATTGTACACGTGGGTACCCAGGCACGCCACACCAGGACGTCACGTACCTTAGTCTTCAGATTAGTTTTAGTAACGTTAGCAGCTGACCACCGTAGCTCAATGCGGTACATCTTGAGAAACCGAGCAAGGCGAAGCCCAAGTCATGACTGACCAATTCAATTCACGCACGACCATCGATCTCCCCGAGGGGAAGACAGCCGTATATCGACTCACCCCTCTGGCCGACCGAGGTATCGCCAATATTGACCGCTTGCCGTACTCCATCCGCGTACTCCTAGAGAACGTGCTGCGTCACGAGGGAGACGGAGTTGTCACCGCAGACCACGTGGTCGCCGTTGCGGGCTGGAAACCACACCAGGAGGGCAGTACTGAAGTCCCGTACATGCCTGGCCGAGTGATCCTGCAGGACTTCACGGGAGTCCCCGCCGTCGTGGACCTCGCCGCGATGCGAGATGCCATTGTCGAGTTGGGTGGAGATCCGGCCAGGATCAACCCGTTGGTTCAGACCGATCTCGTAATAGACCACTCGGTCCAGGTGGACTATTTCGGCAATTCCGACGCATTCCAGCACAACGTCGCCAAAGAGATGGAGCGAAACGGCGAGCGATACGCCTTGCTCCGCTGGGCTCAACAGGCGTTCCACAACTTCCGAGTTGTGCCCCCCGGCACTGGCATCGTTCATCAGGTGAATCTGGAGTATCTGGGTGAAGTTGTGCGGTCGCTGATGCACAATGGTGAGCGGGTGGCATTCCCCGACACCGTGGTGGGCACCGACTCACATACCACAATGATCAATGGTCTTGGGATCGTCGGTTGGGGTGTGGGTGGGATTGAAGCCGAGGCGGTGATGCTTGGGCAACCCTACTCCATGCGACTGCCCGAGGTCGTCGGAATGAAGCTCACGGGAGATCTGCCTGGCGGTGCCACTGCCACAGACGTAGTCCTCACCGTCACCCAGATGCTGAGGCAGCACGGTGTGGTCGGCCGCTTCGTTGAGTTCTACGGACCGGGAATGCCGCAGCTTGGACTCGCCGATCGAGCTACGATAGCAAACATGTCACCGGAATACGGTGCCACCATCGGCTTCTTCCCGGTGGACGACAAGACCCTGATGTACCTCGAGCGCACCGGGCGCCCGCCTGAGTTGATCGAGCGAGTGGAACGGGTATGCAAGGAACTGAGCCTGTTCCACACGGTCGACTCACCGGATCCGGAGTTCACTAGCACCGTGGAGCTGGACCTTGGCACCGTGGTCCCTTCCCTTGCCGGTCCCCGGAGGCCGCAGGACAGGGTACCTCTCACGGAAGTGAAGCAGACTTTCCAGCGTGCAGTGCCGGATTTGATTCCGGCCGGCGCCAAACGGGCGGGTCAAGTGGCTTCACCGAAGGTCACAGTGAAACAGAATGAGGCCGGTTTTGAACTGACTGACGGTTCAGTGGTGATTGCGGCAATCACGAGCTGCACAAACACCTCTAACCCATCAGTGATGATCGGAGCTGGGCTGGTCGCCCGTCGAGCTGTCACCAAGGGGCTCGGACGAAAGCCCTGGGTGAAGACCAGCCTCGCCCCAGGTTCCAAGGTGGTCACCGACTACCTGAACGAAGCCGGGCTGATGAAAGACCTCGAGGTGCTGGGCTTCCATCTAGTGGGCTACGGCTGCACCACGTGCATCGGGAATAGCGGACCGCTGGCAGAACCGATCGCTCGGGCAGTGGAGGAAAACGAGCTGGTCGTGTCGGCGGTATTGTCAGGCAACCGGAATTTCGAAGCGCGGGTACATCCTCTGGTTAGAGCCAACTACCTCGCATCGCCGATGTTGGTCGTGGCCTACGCAATTGCCGGCAGCATGAACGTGGATCTCAGCACCGAACCACTTGGTGCCGACAGAGAGGGAAATCCGGTCTACCTCCGCGATATCTGGCCCAGCCCTGCCGAGATCGGTGAAACCATGGCTCAAGCGCTCAAGCCCGAGATGTTCCGACGGGAATACGGATCGGTGTTCGCGGGAGATGATACGTGGCAGCAGCTTCCAGTGTCCGCTGGGGAAGGCGGTCGATTCCGCTGGGATTCCCAGTCCACCTACATCGCGAATCCCCCCTTCTTCACCGACATGAGCATTGAGCCGCAACCCGTGGTCGACGTGAAGGACGCCAGAGTGCTGTTGTGGTTGGGTGATACGGTAACCACCGATCATATCTCGCCGGCCGGAGCGATACCACAGGCCAGCCCGGCGTCCCGCTGGCTCACCGAACACGGCGTTGAGCGGGCAGATTTCAACACTTTCGGGGCCCGGCGTGGCAATCACGAAGTGATGATGCGGGGGACGTTCGGCAACATCCGAATTCGTAACAGGCTGGCGGAAGGCAAGGAGGGGAACTGGACTGTACACCTCCCGAGCGGTGTGCAGACCAGCGTGTACGAAGCATCCATGCTTTACCAGCAGGAGAAAACACCACTCATCGTGCTGGCCGGGAAGGAGTACGGCACGGGGAGCTCACGCGACTGGGCCGCGAAGGGCACAGCCTTGCTGGGAATTCGTGCGGTCATTGCTGAGAGCTACGAACGGATCCACCGCAGTAACCTCATCGGCATGGGGGTACTGCCACTCCAGTTCCAGGAAGGTGAAAGCGCTGATTCACTCGGCCTGAAAGGGACTGAACACTTCGACCTGAGCGGCCTTACAGGCCTCAAGCCTGGCTGCAAGCTCGGCGTTGTGGCCAGACGTGCAGACGGTTCTGCACTCAAGTTCGAGGTGCTCGTTCGATTGGACACGGGAGTGGAGGTCGAGTACCACCGCCACGGTGGGATCCTGCAATACGTCCTGCGGAAGCTTGCCAAACAGTAGACCAACTGCACAGGGGACGCTTTCGGGCGTCCCTAGTCGCATTGGGCCATGAACTGCTCGATCTCGGACCACTGAGCCACTGCGTCCGAATACCCGACCTCCATCAACACTTCAGTGTACGGCGGCTCGAACAGGAGGTAGCTCAACAGGTCCGATGCGCCTTCGCGCCTACCTCCGATCCCCTGCACCAACAACCGCACCACCCGCGGCAGCTTCGCCTCGAGGCCGCGGGCGAGTACACCCAGGTCCCGTGACGGTCGCAGCAACAGTAGGTCCACTGTCCTCACGCCCTGCGGAGGAGGGCGGTTGGACGGCAACTCAGCAAGCAGCCGATTGACCAGCTTCAGCCGTTCAGAGTCTGCGTCGAGGTGGTCTAGAAAGATCGAGCTGAACAGCAGCGACATGACTTCCGCTGCCGCCGGGTAGTCACCGATGGGTACAGACGGGGCCCACGGCTGACGCGGGGACCGCATCGAGATAGCAATCAAGCGCCGCGCACCCAGGTGGATTGCCGGGGCCAGGGGTGCTATCTGACGAACACTGCCATCCCCGTAGAAGCCGTCCTCCAACTTGACCGCGGGGAACACAATGGGGATTGCAGCGGAGGCCAATACGTGATCCAGTCGTATCTCGGTGTGAACCGAGCGCCGCAGCGACCGCTGCCATGCCGGGATCTCCTCACATCCCTGGATGAAGGTGACCGCACGGCCTTCCGAGTACGAGGTCGCGCTCAGGGCGAGCGCAGCCAGCCGTTTGGCCGCGATGTTCTGGGTGATGCCCTCGAAGACTATTGATTTGCCCAGGTGACGGCGTAACGGGTCCATGTCCATCAACCCTCGCACGACACCAGGACCCGACCCGCGTCCAAACAGCGTCTTGAACAGCCACCGCAGTGAGGAGCGAACCACAGAAATCGGTCGAACAGCGTAAACCTGATCGGACGTCAGCTGCTTCCACTGGCGCCGGAGGGTACCTACGGCCGATTGAAATGTCCCAGGATGGGCCGCCAAGCTAGCCGCATTGATAGCACCCGCTGACACACCGGTCAGTATCGGCACCTGCAGCTCCGGAACCCGCTCGGCAATGGCCACTAGCACTCCGACCTGATAACAGGCCCGCGCTCCGCCTCCAGACAGCACAAGCGCGAGGTCGGCTGACGGCGATCCCTTGGGCTCCGGCTTCTGTGACATCACATCAAAATTCACCCCGTTGGTGGAGCCGCGCCAGACACGGGTTCCGGTTCCCCCACTTAGTACTATCTTGTCAGTCCATGCCGTTCACCATACCCGACAACGAGCTGAGTTTCCGAGCCAGTCGGGCTGGCGGCCCAGGTGGACAGCACGTAAACCGGGCCGCAACGAGGATCGAAGTGCGGTGGAATGTCGTGATGAGCCCTTCCCTTTCGGCGGCTCAACGAGAGCTTCTGCTACGTAAGCTGGCCTCTCGGATCGACTCTGACGGGGATTTGCGAGTTGTGGCTGACGAGAGACGTAGCCAGCTGCAGAATCGGCAAGCTGCGGTCGAGCGTTTGAACGTCATGGTGCAGCAAGCGCTCGAAGAACCGCCTCCCCGCAAGAAGACCAAGCCACCACCCGCAGCGAAGGAAGCAAGGCTAGGAGAGAAACGACGCCGGTCACGGACCAAACTGGATCGCCGCCGGCCCGAACTCGGTGACTAGCACGACTGCAGACTAGGCATGGGACACCGGTTGTCCCGCTGAGGAGTCCATATGCAGGCAGGCCATTTGCCCCTCGCCCTATCGATTGCTACCTATGACTGGAATCCCAAGACGATTGTGCTTTGCCTGGGCATGCATTTTCTGCCGAATTTGGATTCTCTGGTCGAACGGTCCGGAATCGCCGGCCAGGGATTCCATTGCACCGTTACTCACACAACCTGGTTCGCGGTAGTGGTTAGTTTCTTTGTGGCCATTTGGTCGCCCCACTACGGGATATTCACCTTCGTGGCCATCATGTCTCACTTTGCGGCCGATATCGGTAGCACTGTCGGCTTGCCGCTGTTGTGGCCGTTTGCAAAGAAGAAGTACACTCTTGCCCTGTTCGAGGACACGGGGTATTGGGGCAAGGAGATGTATCTCGGGTACTACCGTCAGCCGATGTCTTGGGTGGTCGAAATAGCGGTGACCGTGTTCTTCATCTATCGCCTGTTCGAGATCGGCGTCTTCGGCTAACCTTCGACAGCACCACCATGACCCGCGAGCATTGGGATGCCGTAGTGATAGGATCGGGTTTCGGCGGTAGCACCATCGCCTTGAAACTCGCGGCTGCCGGCATCCGGGTACTGGTTCTGGAACGAGGTCGTTGGGTCGACCGGGATGATACGGCCTGGGACTCCCGCGCCATCCAAATCGATCGGAAATACAAGAGCCAGACGGCATACGAGGTCGATGAGCGGTGGGGTAGACAGTTGACCTATCCCGACGACTCAGTTGGCGGAAAGTCCGTCTTCTACGGTGCAGCATCGTTGAGGCTGCGTGAAGAGGACTTCGACAGCGCCGCTCGGTTCGATCGCAGTGCAATAGAGCGGCTCCCCCCAATGGATTGGCCGATTCAATACAGCGACCTCGAACCATTTTATTCAGAGGCGGAACGCGAGCTAGGGGTAGCCGGAGTCTCCGGAGCCGACCCGACGGATCCACCACGAACCTCCGACTATCCGACTAGACCTCCGTCGTACGGATCTTCGGCACGCCGCATCGCCCGCGCGGCTGAGCGACTTGGTCTCAATCCATTCCCGATTCCGCTGGCGATCAATTTCGAGGGAGACGGAAGCCGTCCCAAGTGTGTCAAGTGCATGACCTGCGATCTGTTCCCATGCAAGATCTGCGCAAAGAACGATCTCGCTGTCACTGTGCTACCCAAAGCACAGCAGTTCGGCGCGGTAGTCCGAGGCAGCACTATCGTGAAGCGGCTGCTCAGATCGGACGGGCGTGTGCGGGCGGTGGAATGCGTCGGTGCTGACACCGGAGAGGAATTCACGATATCGTGTGAGCTGTGCGTCGTGAGCTGTGGGGCCATTGCCTCTGCTTCCCTGCTACTCAACTCGGGTCTCGAGGAGGTGGAACCCAACGGTAGACTAGTGGGACGCTATCTGATGCGGCACTGCAGTGGCATCATTGTCGGGATCTTTCCGTTCACCACGAATCCCGAGCGGCAGTTCAACAAGCAGCTAGCCGTCACAGATTTCTACCGCGGCCACCCCAAGCGTGGTCCCAAAGGTCCTTGGGGTATGATCCAATCACTGCAAACGCCCCCGCCGGAGTTTGTGGAGGAGACGGCCCCCTACCCGAAACCCATTGGCTGGTTGGGCGCGAGAACGCTCCCTCTGCATGCCTACCTGATCTGTATGGCCGAGGACCTACCCAACTTCGATAACAGGGTGGAGATTACGCGGCAGCAGACCGATCCTTTCGGTGTTCCCTTGGCTCGCGTATTTCACAAATACTACAAGCGAGATCTGGAGGCGCGGCGTGGGCTGTATGTCGAAGCAGCGAGGATCCTGAGAAAAGCAGGATCTCTGATTCGCGTTCGGATGCCAATCCACACCTACTCTCATGCCCTCGGCACTCTGCGCTTTGGTACCGACCCCGAGAGCGCGGTTCTCGATCGGTGGTGTCGGTTCTTTGGCGTGCCCAACCTATTCGTAGTGGACGGCAGCTTCATGCCAACTTCGGGAGGGGTCAATCCCAGCTTGACGATAGCCGCAAATGGTCTCAGAGTGGGAAAGTACTTGGCTGAGAACTGGGACGACGTAATCCGGAGAGAGGTGTGAGAAAGGTCAATCTCTGCATCCTCGGTTGTGGTTCGGTCGCGCGCCTCCATAGCCGGTTCGCTCGTACTATGCGATCGCAGCTGAACCTCCTCTACGCCAGCCGTTCCCTGGATCGAGCGGAGCTGTACAATCGCAAGTTCCGCGGTAGCGGAGCTTTCGGTAGCTATGAGGCGGCTTGCAACGACTCCCGCGTCGACGCCGTGTTCATCTGCACACCGCATGCTCATCACGTAGAGCATGTCCAACTGGCAGCGGCCGGAAAGAAAGCGGTCCTGGTAGAAAAACCGATTTCCCGCAATCTCGAGGAACTCAGCCAGATCGAGCGTGCCGTCGCAGCTTCGGGCATCATCGCCATGGTTGCAGAGAACTACTTCTTCAAGCCACTGGTGCAGGTTCTGAGGCACCACATCGATCGCGGCGACATCGGTGATCCGATGTTCATTGAGCTCAACCGCGCGGCCCGAAGCAAGGTCAGCGGGTGGCGGGCCGATCCCGCAATGATGGGAGGTGGAGCACTGTTGGAAGGTGGGGTACACTGGGTCAACCTCATGCTGAGCGTAGGTGGGCCCGCGACGGAAGTGATAGCGACACGCCCCGAAAGAGAATACCAACTCGTGGCACCCTTTGAGGACAGTCTCGAGCTGCTACTCAAGTTCTCTGATGGTACCGTGGGCAAGATGCTGCACTCGTGGAACCTCGTGAACCGCATCGGCGGTCTCGGCATGTCGAAGATCTACGGTGGCGATGGCAACATCTTCTTTGAGAGTAATGGCCTCTTCGTCCTTGTCTTGGGGAGAAAGAAGCGCCTACGACTTCCCGGCCTAATCGACATCATGGGCTACCGGGCAATGCTCCGCCATTTCGTCGAGTGCGTTCGCGAGAATCGCACACCTACCATGTCGCTGGAAGTAGTCCGGCGAGATATGGAGCTGGTGGCAGCAGCGTACCGATCTCTAGAAACCAACCGCTTCGAGTCCTTGTCGGAGACTTGAGAAGATGAAGATCACGAGTCCAGCGTTTGCTGACGGCGGTCTGATACCTCGGACTCATACGTGCGACGGAGCCGACATGTCTCCGCCGCTCAGCTGGGCCGACTCACCACCAGGCACAAAGCAGTTCGCCCTCATCGCTGACGATCCAGGCGCTCCTGCGGGTACGTGGGTCCACTGGGTGATCTACTCCCTGCCACCGTCAGTGGCCAACCTCGCAGCTGGTTTTCCCACCGATCCCGAGACCAATAACCCGGTCTCGGCGAAACAAGGCCTGAACGATTTCCGCACTGTTGGGTACGGCGGTCCTTGCCCGCCGAAGGGTCCGCAACATCGATACTGCTTCAAACTCTACGCACTCGACCAAGAGCTGTCATTGCCGCCAAGGGCAACCAAAGATGGGCTGCTGCAGGCAATGAAGGGACATGTGATCGAGGAAGCAACTCTGGCTGGGAAGTACGGACGGGGTGGCAATTGATGGCGCAAGACGGCGACAGACGGTAGGGGAGGGATGCTTCCACCAGCCCCCACCGTCTCTCACCGTCCGAAGTTATTTCACAGTTCCTTCACCTCTTGGATCAGCTTCTTGATCGAGTCCTTCGCGTCACCGAACAGCATCGAGGTCGCCGTAGCGTAGAACAGTTCGTTGTCGACACCGGCGAATCCGGGGCGCATGCTTCGCTTCAACACGATGCAGGCACGGGACTTGTCGACATCCAAGATCGGCATTCCGTACAGCGGGCTCTCCGGATTGCTCCGGGCCGCTGGGTTCACCACGTCGTTGGCTCCAATGACCAGTGACACATCGGTATGCTCGAATTCTGGATTGATGACGTCCATGTCAAACAACTCATCGTAGGGCACATTCGCTTCCGCCAGGAGTACGTTCATGTGCCCAGGCATGCGACCCGCGACAGGGTGAATGGCGTACTTGACCGTCACACCCTTCTTCTCCAGCAACTCGGCCAATTCTCGAACTTCGTGCTGAGCCTGAGCGACAGCGAGACCGTAGCCGGGTACCACCACGACTTGCTTGCCAAAGGCCATTAGCATCGCGGCGTCGTCAGCCGTGATTTGCCTGATCGGCTGCTCTATTGCCTGACCGGCCACGATGACCGAAGTCCCCGTTTCCGCACCGGCGCCGAACGCACCAAACAGTACGTTGGCCAGCGACCGGTTCATGGCCTTGCACATGATCGCGGTGAGTATCAGTCCGGAAGCGCCGACCAGGGCGCCGCTAATGATCAGGCCGTGGTTGTTGATGACGAATCCCGTCATCGAAGCGGCAAGGCCAGAGTAGGAGTTCAACAACGCAATAATCACCGGCATGTCCGCGCCGCCGATCGGTATCACAGACAGCACACCCAACAGCAGGCCGACGCCAGCGAGAGCCAGCAGGATGTACGGCAGCGGGAACTCGACCGCCAACCAGACTATCAAGCCCACTGTACCAAGGAACAGAATGGCATTGAGAGTCTTCTGGAGCGGGTAGGTTACCGCCGTTCCTGTCACGATCTCTCTGAGCTTCCCGAACGCTATCAGGCTGCCCGAGAACGTCACTGTGCCGATGAGAACACTGAGCTGGATGGTCACTGCAACATCTGCGGGCGGAGATTGGCCCAGCGTCATGTATCGGATGTACTCGGCGCTAGCAACTAGCGCGGATGCGGCACCGCCGAATCCGTTCAACAATGCCACCATCTCGGGCATGGCGGTCATCTTGACCTTGAGCGCGAGTACTGCACCGATACCCGATCCGATGACGATTCCAATGATCATCCACTGCCAGCTCAGAATCTGTCGATCGAACGCCGTGGCGATGATCGCCACTAACATTCCGACGGCGGCTAGCTGGTTGCCGGATACCGCGGTACGTGGGTGACTCAGACGTTTCAGCCCGAAGATGAAGCAGACCGCGGCCGCCAGGTATATGAGTTTGAGTATGGCTTCCATTATTTCTGCTCCCCGGGTTTCGCCTTGAACATGTGCAACATCCTATCGGTCACCAGGAAACCACCCACCACGTTGATCATGGCGAAAACCACAGCAACCATACCCAAAATGGTCGCGATCCTTGTGTCGCTCCGCCCAGCAACCACCATCGCTCCCAGAATGGTGACACCCGAGATCGCATTGGATCCGGACATAAGCGGTGTGTGCAGCGTCGGGGGCACCTTGGTGATGACTTCGAACCCGATGAACATCGCGAGTACGAAGACCACCAGCAGATCTACCAGGCCCTCGATCATGATTCACTCCTCTCGTTCATAGCATTCTTGACGGCCCCATGCACCACCTCACCCTCATGAGTAATGCACGTGCCGCTGACCACTTCATCCTCGAAGTTGAGATTCAATTCTCCGTCCTTCATGATCTGCATCAAGAAAGTCTGAATGTTTCGAGCATACATGCGGCTCGCATCCTCGGGCGTGCTTGCTGCAATGTTGACGGGCCCGAGAATCTTTACGTTGTGCAGCTTGACTTCTTTGCCAGCTTCAGTGCCGGCACAATTCCCACCCGTCTCTGCGGCGAGATCCACGACCACCGAACCCGGTTTCATCCGCTGCAGCATCTCTTCCGTGATGAGCAGTGGTGCCGGTTTACCTGGGATCTGGGCCGTCGTAATGACCACGTCGATATCCTTCAGACTATTGGCGATCAGCTCCAGTTCTTTCTTGTGCTGGTCCTCAGATAGCTCTTTCGCGTAGCCACCTTCCCCAGAAGCTTCGACTGCCTCTTCTGCTACGATGAAGTCTGCCCCCAGGCTTTCGACCTGCTCCTTCACCTCGGGACGGACGTCAAACGCTCTCACAACGGCTCCCAAGCGCCGAGCCGTGGCGATCGCCTGCAGACCGGCCACGCCGGCCCCCAGGATCAGGACCCTGGCAGGGACTACCGTCCCGGCTGCTGTCGTCAACATGGGGAATAGTTTGCCAGATGCGCTGGCTCCCAACAGCACAGCCTTGTAGCCAGCCACCGTGGCCATCGATGAAAGAACGTCCATCGACTGCGCCCGCGTGATCCGCGGCAGAGCTTCCAAACCGAAGCTCGTCACGCCCCGGCTGGCCAGCGCGGACACCAGTTTGTGATTGGTAAACGGCTGGAGCATCCCGACAAATACCGCTCCTTGCTCGAGACGTCCTACCTCCTCGTCTGTCGGGGGCTGGACCTTCACTACAACATCCGCATCCTTGAACACGGCTTCCGCGTTGGGGGTGATCTGAGCCCCCACCTTACTGAAGGCTTCGTCGGTGAAACCGGCCCTATCACCGGCGGCATGTTCTATCCGGACAGTGGCGCCACCTGCCACCAGACGTTTCACCACGTCCGGTGTAAGGGCAACGCGTGTCTCATCCTGCGTGGTTTCCTTCGGTACTGAGACGATCACTGGTACGACTCCTCGGTATCAAGACACGAAGTGATGAATTGAGCACGTAACTGCAACACCATGTATTGCGGGCTTCACAGGTTCCCGCCGTATTCGAGGAGAGCCGCTAGGCGGGGATCCTCGAAAACCCGGGCAGACGGAACAGTAAATACTTGGGCTCGAAACCCCGGACTGCCGTCCGCGCCCTGCGGGCCAGCCACACCTGCGGCACCTGCGGGACCCGGCCTGCCGCTGGTACATCTGCGATTCTGGGCCACTCCTGCGCCACCTTCCCCGCCTGGACCACCCTCGCCCGGCTTACCTCCGGCACCCCCGCTACCACCATTACTATAGGCGTCAATTAGACCCGCCAGTAGCGGTTGCTCGGCCGGCACTACAATAGTGATCCGGCCACCTGGTCCCCCAGGGCCACCCGGACCGCCATTGCCTCCGCGCCCACCAGCTCCACCAGCGCCCGCCGGGCACCCGTCAGTCCCCTTGGCTCCTGGCTCACCCACAGCACCGTCGGCCCCGCGTCCCCCGTCGCCACCCCGCGACTCGATCGTGATCCAGTCCAGCGGTGGCACCACATCCGGCTGAGCAAACTGGTAGACCGGTGGCGCCTGACCCACCTCCACACCGGCAACGAACAAGCTGTCGTAGAAGGGCGAACTGAGAACGTTGATCCGCACCGTTACGTCGGGGCCCGGCCCACCGCTCTGACCTACCTTCCCACCCGGTCCTCTGAAAGAGAATGCCTGCCGCATGCAGGAATATTCCGGCTCGACAACCCCCTCGGCAATGAGGGAGGGCCTCGCAACAAGGGTGGCCATCAGCCGGAATCCCGTCATGGCGCTGATCACGGGATCAGGATTGGTGTCCCAGCCACCATCACCGCGCGGACTGGCCTGGACACTGGTGCGCCTGAGAAAGATCACATGCAGAGGTGGTGGATCGTCGTCGTCGTAACGCGTGGAGAACGGAATCACCGAGCCGTCGTCCAGCACGGCGTCATAGGCAGAGCGGATCGTGTAACCGGGACACACTGGCCCGCCAGTAATGTGCATTCTGATTTCAGTGATTCGGCTGACAAGAGATGGATCGGGTGCAAAGTCCGGGGGAGGGCCGCTCGCGCATCCCGCAGACAGAAGGAGCAGTGCTGCGGATTCTAGAACCAAATTAGACGGACGGCGCATCATTCGCTTGATCATTACCCGATCTCAGTCACTCTGCCAAACCCGGTACCAAACTCATCATGCCGGTGATTCCCACACCAGGAATCGGAGCCCACAACCTCCGGCCCCGGTTCCCAAATACAGTCGACTAATTTACCGCCTGCGCACCGCTCTGTCGCACCCAATTCGATGAACGGTATATGAACAAAGCTTCAAGCCCGCTGCCCGAACCTGACATCGTCTGGACACCCCATTTCAGCCTCCGCGTGTGTGCATCTCCCGATGCGGGTTGGCCCGCAGTCCATCCACTTGGTACAGTACCCCCCTATCAGGAGTGACCAGACGCTCCTCGGCACCCCGATTGCGGCGCTCTTCCCAGACGGCCCCGATCAGCCCAGCTATCTCATCGTCGCTGGCTCCCGACCGAAGCGGACCTTTGAGGTCCACTCCCGATTGAGCGTAGAGACAGAGGAACCACATGCCGTCCGCTGTTAGCCTGCTGCGGTCACATGCCCGGCAAAACGGTTGCGTAGTGGAGGCAACGATGCCGAACGTCGTTCCGTCCTGCAGTAGGAACCGTTGGGACGGCGCAGGATCCGGTTCCCCGTCGTGCGGCAGCAGCGGCCTCACCTCACCGTAGCGCTCAGCGACGCGCTGTAGTAGCTCCTCCCGCGACACAACCTGATCGAGCGACCACTGAGTAGCTCCACCCACATCCATATACTCGATCAGCCGGACCTCCACGCCGTTGGCACGGCCGAACTCGAGGAGATCGATCACTTCGTCGTCGTTCACGCCTCTGACAATCACCGAATTCAGCTTAGTTCCCACAAAGCCTGCCTCGCGCACGGCCTGAATGCCTACCAGAACGTCCGCATGCCTGCCGCTGCGGGTGAAATCCTCGAACCGGTCCGGCCGCAGCGTATCGAGGCTCACGGTGACCCGACCCAGCCCAGCACGTTTCAGATCCTCAGCGTAGCGGGCCAGCAAGATCCCGTTCGTGGTCAGCGCAAGGTCAGTCAGCCTGGTGTCCGAAGACAAGAGACGGACCAATTCAGTGAGATCATGTCTCAGCAGCGGCTCGCCACCCGTTATGCGAACGCGTGAGACGCCAGTGGAGGCGAAGACTCTAGCCAAACGGCTGGTCTCCTCGAAAGCCAAGATCGACTCACGCGGCAACCAGACGTACTCGTCCTCCGGCATGCAGTAGCGACACCTGATGTTGCACCGGTCAGTCACTGAGATCCGGAGGCTGCGCATGGGGCGCCCCAGCCGATCCCCGATACTGGTGGCTCCAGAAGTGTACATATAGACCCGTGAACTTAATGGAGCGGCGGTGGGATGGTAGGCCAGCGCCCCCACCGGAACAGCGAACGCCGAGGACCGCCCCAGAGACTGTTCTGGCCTGGCTCAGAAACCTGTTGGCCTACAACGACTTGGAAGACCACCCGAGATTCGTTCCTGGCGACTGTCGACCCCGGTCCCCTCTTGGTCTGCTCCTGCTACCGGCCGAGTTGCCCGACCGTGCCGCCGAAGTCCGCGGCCAGGAGCCGGTCAGCTTTGGAAACCGTCCTATTTGGAGGACAGTAGCGCCACTTCGGCAGGGCCGGATTGCAGTCTGCCTGCGATCTGCCGATACTACAGTGGCACAATCCCGCTCCAGCCAAGCCGTAACTGTAAGGGTAACACTGGATTGTGAACGCAGCACGTGCGGGCGGGGCCCTGGCACGGAACTGGCTAATCAAAAAGTTGCAGGGCCAGATCACGGTCCGAAACGCGAACCCAACGGGAGTCACACATGACTGGGTGCATGGACAGCAGTCTTCCGGTAATATGCCGGGAACTCGACGAAACGATCGGGAACTTGGTTCCCGCGGTCGAGGGTCTGCTCCAGCGCCTGACGGACGCTGTTCCGACCGTGGGCGAACTGGAGGGGCCTGGCGTCAAGGTGACAGCTCTGCTGCGCTTCCCGGACGGAATCGGCAAAGGAGAGGTGGTGGCTTCCCTGTTCCGGTGGCGAGAGTCAGTCCGCCTCGATATCGAGCTAGCACATAACAGGGCTTTCAAGAAGCCAGATGGCACTGCTTCTGATCGTCGCTGTTTTCTGAACGACTACGAAGCCTCCATAACAGTGCCAGCAGGCACGGAAGAGCTGCCAGCGGAGTTCCAGCGGGAGGTGGTATCGGGAATCTCCGCAGCCCGCGACGCGGTGCAGCGGTACAACCGAGTACATCAGGCCCCCTGGAGCCAAGTGAGCGTCACGGCCACGTAGCGGAGCAACATGAAGTCATTGGCCTGGAATAGGCAACGTGAGGCTGTGCCTCTTTTTTTTTGCCGCGTGACCCACCCTGGGATTCCAGAGCGGTGAATGGTCCCTACCGCCTCTCATCCGGCATGCCAAATGGATACAGCTTATCGATCGGGCCAAACTGGTAGTCGAGTGCACCCAGCTGTGTAGTTCCCACGAACGGCCCAGGCGCTTCAATGACCACAATCGACTTGGCATAGCCGGTCTCGTCGAACCCTCTTCTGAAGTGCACCCTCGACTTCACCACAAACACGTCGTACTCATCCGGATCGACGGGCCCGAACCTCAGTTGCTCCGGCGCTGTCAGTTGGGTGTATGCTGGAGCGATCAGGAGCATGTTGTGATCGCCAAACTCGATGGCAGCCACTTGCTCATAGGACCAGCGCGGTCCGAAATACACCAACGTACCTTCGATGTGTACGGGTGATCCACCGCTGGGGGTGAACCCACCTACGTCCATGGCGAAATGGTCCCCGACACGAGCATTTGTCTCCGCCAGTGCCTCGAGCACTCGCTCGTCGCGCAGTGCGCCCAGGATGAAGTTGTCGACCCCTTGATCAATCAACTCCTTGAGGATGAACGTTGCGTCGCCTGGCCGGTCACTGTGATCGCCGATCACCACCGGAGTCTGACCGGCAGCGACGGCGCTGCGAACTTGGCGCACGCCCTCACGCGGTAACGGGAATTGGCCGTGGGCGAACTCTTCCCGCACGCGCCACATGTACTCAGACATGTCTTCCGCAATCCGATCCGCCAATCCCTGGTCGTCATTGGTAACTACCATGACCGTGGCACCCACGTCCGGTACGTCAGACCACGGATAGCCGAAGAACACGCTGACATAGGCATCATTCTCTCGGGCTTCCCACCGCCGAGCTCTCTCCATGATGTCCATTGCCGGTGACGCACCAGTCCACTGCAGGACCGTTGCCGTGATTATGCCCGGTCTGCGTGTTGCTGTTGTCGGAGTGAAATCGCCCCGCATGGTACGAATCAACATCCGGGCGGCCCGCTCTCCCTGGATATAGGCGTCGTAATGGGGATATCGCTTGACGGTGAACGCCATGTCAGCAGCTGCCAGGAATGCCTCGTCTTCGTTGCCGTGCAAGTCAAACGTGCCAACTATGGGCACGTCGGGTCCGACCACTTGGCGGAAGCGGCGCGCTATCTCAGCTTCGGGGCGCGGGACGTTGCGGACCGCCATGGCACCATGCAACGCGAGATACACCCCGTCCACCGGCATCTGTTCTCTGAGATCGTTCAGCATCAGGTCCGTGAAATACTCGAAAGCTTCCTCCGTATTCCAGCTCGCAGACGACCCACCAAATACCTCTGCAGGTGATGTTAGCCCCACCAATTCGACGTTGCCATACTCCCGCGCACGCGCCACGAAACCGCCAACGTACCCCCCTGTCTCCAAGAGCTCATCACCTCCATAGGGCGGGCGAAGCCGGGTCCACTTGTCGATGTCTGTATCCCCTCCGGGACAGAAGGTGCAGGTCTCGTGAGAAAACTCAGCAACGGCTACCCGAAAGGTCTGCTTTGTGGTGCAAGCGATAGCTGGCAGCAGAAAGATCAGAGCGACTGTCTTGATCGGTGTCATGTGTTCTCCTCAACCGGAATCGGCTGGCTTACCCCGGACGATGCTCCAATACCACGCGTGTTCAAAAAAAGACGCGCAACTCTACAACTCAGACGGGAATGTAGCTCTCGCTCCCCCAAGCCGCGAGCTTGACCGTTGTGATAGCTGCCCCTTGCGTTTGCCGGACTGATGGGACATAACAGCTACGGGTTACTCCTCTATCCCCTCCACAACAATCGGGAGGGTAAGAAAGTGACGGCCGACTCAGCAAACGTGATCCACGAACGGAGTGGTAACATGAACACGAAGCATCGGATTCGAATGGCGCTGGCCGGGGCAATCCTGGCGGCGCTTGCCATCTCTTGCGCTTCGTCAACGGAAGACCGAGAACGAGCAGATACACAGTACATGAGGGACCACTACCGCAAGCACGAGTACCAGATTCCGATGAGGGACAGTGCAAGACTCTTCACTGCCGTCTACACACCCCGAGACACGGCGCAGAGTTACCCATTCCTGATCAAGCGGACGCCGTACACGGTCAGCCCCTACGGTGAAGGCAACTTCCCCTCCCTGCTCGGCCCAGTGGGTTCCCGCCGGTTCGCTGAGGAGGGTTACATCTTCGTGTATCAGGACGTGCGGGGCCGCTACATGTCGGAGGGCGTCTTCCGCAACATGACTCCACACGCCACTGCAAAGGATAGGCCCGAAGACGTGGATGAAAGCAGCGACATGTACGACACCGTCGACTGGCTACTCGAAAACGTACATCCGAACAACGGTCGGGTGGGTATTTGGGGGATCTCCTACCCGGGCTTCTATGCCGCTGCGAGCATCATCAACACGCACCCGGCGATAAAGGCTGCGTCACCCCAAGCCCCGATAGGTGATTGGTTTGTGGGTGATGATTTCCATCACAAGGGTGCTTTCTACCTGCACGATGCTTGGCGGTTCTTCCCATCCTTCAAGAGCAACAGACCAGAGCCCACGACAGAGAGCGGGACTCCGTTCGAATTCCCCACAGAAGGTGCCTACGAGTTCTTTCTCGGCTTGGGTCCCCTACGGAATGCCAATGAACGCTACTTCCACCATGAGGTTGCCTTCTGGGACTCCATGATGACCCACGGCACGTACGACGAGTTCTGGCAGTCACGGAACATCATCCCCCACATGGCTGAAGTGACCAGTGCGGTCATGACAGTCGGGGGGTGGTTTGACGCCGAAGATCCGTACGGTCCGATCGAGATCTACCAATCCATCGAGGAGCAGAACCCGGGCATCCAGAACACCCTTGTGATGGGCCCCTGGTATCATGGCGGTTGGGTGCGAGCGCCGGGAAACCGCCTGGGGAATGTCTCTTTTGAGCAACCGACGGGCGAGTACTATCGGGATAACGTAGACATTGCCTTCTTCAACTACCACCTGAAGGACAAGGGCGACCTGGAATTGCCGGAAGCGCTGGTGTTTGCTAGCGGCTCCAACGAGTGGCACCAGTTCGATGCCTGGCCCCCGTCAGAGGTGACTGTAGCGTCGCTCTATTTCAACGCAGACGGCACACTCACATTGGATCCGCCGGGTGACACAGCGCAACAAAGTGATTCATACGTGAGTGACCCCGCGAATCCGGTACCGTATACCCAGGAGATCACGACTGTCCGCACACGCGAGTACATGGTAGAGGATCAACGATTCGTGGCCGCACGACCAGACGTTCTTGTGTATCGGACAGATGTATTGACCGAAGATGTAACTCTCGCTGGTCCTGTGACAGCCGACCTGTTCATCTCGACTACGGGGACGGATGCGGACTTCGTCGTCAAGCTGATCGACGTGTACCCGGACGACGCCCCCGGAGTTGATGAGCCCTATCTGAATGTGCCAATGGGCGGCTATCAGATGCTAGTACGTGGCGAGGTCATGCGGGCCAAGTTCCGCAACAGCTTCGAAGTTCCGCAACCTCTCGCGCCAGGGGAAGTGACTCGGGTTACTTTCGACGCGCCCGACATTTTCCACACCTTCAGGGCCGGACACAGAATCATGGTTCAAGTGCAGAGTTCCTGGTTCCCGCTAGTGGACATGAACCCACAGACGTTCGTGGACATCTACAATGCCAGCGAGGCGGATTTCCGTACGGCAACGCACACGCTCTATCGATCAGCAGACTATCCGTCACGGGTGACCGTAGGTCGGCTGGAACCCTGAAGATCCAATTAGGTCAGGAGGCCCACAGAAGGAGCTCACAGTCGGAACAAGTAGCTCAACTTGACGAACAGACCGTCTTCCGTTGGATCCATCCGTGAAAGCCGGTAGCTGCGCTCGCCCGCCTCCAGCCTGGTGTACCCTATGAAGAAGATAGTGCCAGGTGAGGGCTCGTACGACAGCAGGAACTGAGCTTGGAAGGTCCCCGCCTCGCTTCTATCTACGGCGGAGCCGGATATCACCAGCGGCAATTCCGTGGTCGGGTCGCGCAAAGCACTCCTCTCTTCCAGCTCGTACTGCACGACCGCCCGCAGGAAGAGCGACTTGCCGAACTGATACTGGGTGCGGAGCCGCGGGATGTTGACCGTGGAATAGACCGATTGGTCCCTGCGCCGCCACAGTCGGGAGTAGGTGTGAGACAGTGACACCTGTAGTGCGGTTGTGGGACGCAGCGTAATATCGGGTGCGATCTGTACCTCGAAACCTCGCGCCGCCTCATCGTAGATCGGAATCTCGCGAAAGTAGATCCGACCGTTGGCCTGGATCTGGTTGGTGACCCGAGCCCGCGGTATGAACGCAAGTGCCTTGAGGTGATTGAGGCTCTCCGGGATAGTGAACGGGATCGTGTCACCATTCGCACCCAGCACCTCGTAGGTCTCGTAGTCCTCCGGACGGAATCGGAAGAACCCATCTCTGAGTATGATGGCGAGGGAGCGATCACCTTTGAACGATAGGGTCGGCTGCAGTTCTATTTCGGCCTCGAACGGACTGCCACCGTCCCAGAACTCGTCATGGTCGAAGAATGCGTCACCCCGCACTTCAATGCCCAGCTGCTCGAGCGTGGACCCGGGCTTGCCGAAACGTGTGGCTCGTACGGTCCCGAAAGTCTCCGTATCTCCCACCCGTGGGATGAACCCACTTTCAGTGCGGAACTCCGGGTGCACATCATCGAACTTCACCTGGAACCCAAACGTGCGACCGCTCCGCTCCAGGCTCGCCAACATCAATGGCTGCAATCTCGTTGTCTCACCCAGTCCTGCGGACGTCCAACTTCCCGCGAATTGTGTGGTAAACGTGTAACGTCCACTGAACAGGAGCCTGACGTCGCCCGCCAGCACACGGTTGAAGCCACCACCACCTGCGACGGTACGGTCTGTGTAGAGCAATCCCACAGTCGAACCCGAGCCAATGTCGCGCCGCAGTCTCAGGAGATTGAAGACTGCAGAACTGCTGTCGCCGTACAACGTCTTTGGCGCATCGTCCAGCGCACCCAAGTATCCGACGTTGAACGAACCGATCTTTCCCGTCACTTTCGCGCCCCCGCTCGGATCGGCAATCTGGCGTGTGTGCACCAGGTTCCGTGGCGTGCGAAAGATCTCGGTTCCCTCGAGGAAAAAGGGCCGTTTCTCCGGAAAGTACAGAGCAAAACGCTCGTTCACAGTGATTTGGTTTGCGTCCGCTTCGATCTGCGAAAAATCCGGATTGAAGGTCGCGTCCAGTACCAGGTTCCGCGTTATCCCGTAGCGAGCGTTCATCCCGAACTCAAGCTCGACATTCTCCCGCACGAATTGACCGTCGACCTCTCGACCCGCTCGTTTGCCGGTACTGACCGGGTTGATTTCCACCAGCCGTCTGGGCTTCAGGTCACGCAGCCCTACCAGCCTGCCACTCTGAGCCAGCGTACTGGAGACATTGCGGGTAAGCGGGGCCCATGCTTGCTTGAAGCCACGGCGCTTCACCTCGCGCGTCACGTTCACTCCCCAGTCCTGCAGCGGCACTTGGCGAAACCGCAGGGATACATACGGGATCTTCAGTTCGGCTGTCCATCCTTCATCGGTCACCCGTCCGTCTGAATCCCAGATGAAGTCGGGATTGAAGTCAATTGAAACCGATGAGCCCGACCCCGGACGACGCTCCATTCCTTCGATCCAGAGGCCGTCGGTCTGCAGCCCGAGCGGGTTCACGTAGAACACGTATGCCTGCCTCTGGTCGTCAAAAGTGTCCAACATGATGCGGACCCAATCGTCTCCGAACACCGCGCGATCGCGCTCACCCAACCGCGCGAGGATCAGTTCCGGTTCGCGGTCAAACGCCCGCACCCCGAAGTACATGGCGTCAGATGTGTAGAAGACGCGGATCTCAGTTGCTTCAGTTGAGGGGATCCCCTCAACTGGCTCGTACTGGCTGAAGTCAGTCAGAACGGCAGCCGTGGCCCAAGCCTCCTCGTCGAGCCTTCCATCGATCCTCAAACCGGGGTCATCCAAACGGGGCACATTGACTTGGAGTTGCCCCTGACGGCCACTGAACACTAGGGGATCGGAGGGCTCGATGCGGCCTGCAATCGATCCGGTGATGCCACCCTGTGGCGTTGCGCCGGTCGCGACCAGAACAGCTGTCAGCAGATTTGCTATCACTTCGATATCAGCCTCGTGGACGCCGAGCGGTACAGGGGGGTACTATCTCTCCACCCGGTCTTGCAGTACCAAGAAAGGTTGAACCAGGATACCTCGGTCGAGGTGGGATAGGCAAGCCCATGAACGTGTGAGACCGCCGCAAGCACCCGGGCGAAGTTGAACCGAAAGGGCAGCCACCGGCCGCGAGACTCTCAGTCGTGCGCCGAAAACCTGTGCGTTTCCGGATCAGTTGCTACTGAATAGTAGGTGCGATGGCGTTCGGTGGGAGTGTATAGAACACGAGTGATATTGCGCTGGTCGTCGAACAGATCGAACAGCAAGTCGTTGCGAAAACTGATCTCTGTAATTGGTTCCCAACCCTCGAACAAGACCGTGAACCACCACATGTCGTCCGATTCTCCACTTGCCACCACCGCACCTTGAACAGTGGAGTCTCCTATGGCCAACGTGAACTTGGTGTTGAAATAGCCAGTGAACAGCGAGTCGACGATCGGATCCGCCCGGAGTCGGAGCGACCCGATGTTGTGAAACTGACCCAGCACGGTTTCCAGATCGTCCTGGAACATCCGGACCTTCAACACTACAAAGTCACCCTCGAGCACCATGCTGCCATATGATACGTGCAGGGGATGTGAGGCTTCGGGCTCGCCCCGGTGCCCTGGCGGTGTCAGCCCCAGTACGAGCCCAGTCAATAGCACAGCACTTCCGTGCACGTTCAGTCTCAGGGGTCAGGGAATTGGTACCGCCCAACGATTGTTATCGAGATTGACATCAGCAAACACCTGATTGGGATCGATCACAACTTCGACTATGGTTTTGTCGGTGAAAAACCCATATGTGAACGTCAACTCGTTGTTGCGCCACAGATCTACAGGCAACTTGATGAGTTCAGACGTGCCGTCCTCGTACGTGATCCCAATGTGGAGTGGCATCAGCAACCCACCTTCGTTATCGACACGGATTCTGTAATACGTCCGTCCACGGTCCGCAGCACCGATCAAGTCCTCAGCATTCTGCGAGGTAACGGATACGAGTGCCTGATCGTTGAAGTGCGTGGTATAGAACCAACCGCGCCAGAACCAGTTGAGTAGCTCGCCGGAGCCATCCTCAATCGACCTGAAGAAGTCCGCAGGCTGCGGTTTCTTGAACATCCACTTCTGTGAGTACTCTTGGAATGCTGCGTCGAACAGCTGCTCGCCGAGTACCTGCTCACGTAGCATGACCAGACCCGTCGCTGGCTTGGCATACCCATTGGGACCGAAGTCCTTGTGTATCAGGTCGGACGCCGTCATGATCGGCACCTGGTCGGGATCACGCATGTAGGGCACGATGTTGGGGGCCGGGCCGCGCCTACTCGGGTAGTTCGGATCCCAATCCAGTTCAGCGTAATGCTGCAA
>Ga0209536_100002467_pt1 | contig 30195 bp, 29 predicted proteins | sample DeeMarSeWOR28_12_FD_187461 | JGI IMG/M metagenome (GOLD analysis project Ga0209536, IMG submission 187461) | Marine sediment microbial communities from White Oak River estuary, North Carolina - WOR-2-8_12 (SPAdes) (version 2) | ecosystem: Environmental > Aquatic > Marine > Intertidal zone >...
TTAGCCGACTCTACTTCTAGGTGGGCGCAGGCAATGCGCGAGATGTCCGGAAGATTAGAAGAGATTCCCGGAGAAGAAGCGTTTCACCGAACGGAATTGCGCGCTGGGTTATCTCGGTAGGTTGAGATCAATGGATATAATGCCGTTGCTGCTTGCCAATGCATTGAAACTAAAGAAATACGGAGCATAATCATGAGTGAAATAAGAAAGAAAGTGCTGGTCTCAGTTGCAAACAAAGATGGGCTAGTTGAATTCGCGAAGGCATTGAAGGATCTCGGTTTTGAGATCATTGCGACCGGCGGTACTCAGAAACTGCTGAGCGACAATAATATAGAAGCGGTCAAGATATCAGATTATACGGGCGGGTCTGAGAGTGAACGGGTCAAGACGTTGAGCCAGCGCATTGCCAAGGAGATCCTGGAGACCGGCGAAATAGGTTTGGTCGTCTGTAATCTCTATCCCTTTTTTGAACAGAAAGACAAGGAATTGGATGAGATGATCGAACTCATCGATATCGGAGGCGTGACTCTGATCAGGGCAGCGGCCAAGAATTATAAGAAGGTCGGCGTCGTCTATGACCCGGTCCAGTACGCAGACGTAACCAATGCACTCAAAGAGATGAAGCTCGATGAAGGCTTCAGGCTGGAATTGGCACGGAAAGCATTCGACTACATAGCATGGTATGATACGGTCATTGCCGAGTATTTCACCCCGGACTTCTCAACAAGAACGTATTTCTCTACCGCGGCTGAGAAATTCATTCCGATGCGCTATGGAGAGAACCCTCATCAAAAGGCGGCTTTTTATCTCAATCGCCTGTACCAGGACGGTTTCAAGATCCATGGTGGCAAAGAAATATCGTATAACAACATCCTGGATGCGGATGTTGCCTTTGGTTGCGCTCACGAATTCGGTCAGGACATCGCGTGTGCGATCATAAAACACCAGACGCCGTGCGGCGTTGCGGTGGGTGAGACGCAAAAGGAAGCATTCGAACGTGCCTACATGGCTGATTCAGTATCCGCCTTCGGCGGCATAGTCGGGGTGAACCATAGACTGGAACCGGATACCGCGCAGGAAGTGGCCAAGCATTTCTTTGAAGTAGTCATTGCGCCGGAATTTGAGCCGGAAGCCATTGAGATCCTCCGCAAGAAGAAGAATCTGCGTATCGTTGAGTTGTCTGCGGGATTGATCAAGCCGGTGGTTTACCGACCTGTATTCGGGGGAATACTCGTGCAGGAGCGCGATCAGGCGGTGCTTAAGGATTGGGAGTCCGTGACAAAACGGGCTCCGGATGACTATGAGAGTGCGGCGCTCAAGTTCGCGTGGAAGGTGGTTAAGTGGGCAAAATCAAATTCCATTGTCTTCGCCATCAAGGGCAGGACAGTTGGTATTGGCGCGGGCCAGACGTCAAGGGTCGGCGCGGTTGAAATAGCACTCAGGCAGTCAGTGAGCCGAAGTGCAGGGATCGTGATGGCTTCAGATGCGTTTTTTCCGTTCCGGGACGGGATCGACACAGCAGCCAAGGGCGGCGTTACGGCCGTGATCCAGCCAGGTGGTTCCAAGCGCGACGCGGAAGTCATCGACGCGTGTAATGAACATGATATTGCAATGGTCTTCACCCACGTGCGTCATTTCCGTCATTGATATTCAATATTGTTTGCTGCTGGAGGACTACAGTACGGCCCAGACACCCAGGCCAAAGATAAATTCATCATTGTCGTTGCCAGCGACATGATCTATGTTGTGGCGGTAGGATTTACCTACATCAAGCATCAGATAGAAATTACGCAAAAGGTTGTAGTCGGCGCCGATTTTCAACTCGATTGACTTGTCCACGATCCCGGATGGAAATGGAGGGTATGTAGTGCCGCCCTCTTCTTCGTAGGGTATGAATATGCTGCCTTCGCCCTTGCGCATATAGGCGAATGAAACGTGGGGAAACAGCCCAAAGCCGTTCACGTATTTCAACTGACACGTCAGTTCGTCAACGTCGTTACCGGCAGGAAAACCAAGGCATCGACCGTATCGGGCGTATACGTTCTGGGGTTCGTGATGCGTGTAAACCCACTTGTCAACCGCCGTATAATTGACCTTAGCTATAATGTTTTGCAGCAGCAATGATTTCAAACCAACTTGAAAAGCCAGTTTGTCCGGGTATGGATCGTCTTCGTACATATAATCATCGATAAGCAGTTCTGCATAAAATATTGAGTTGAACAGATGTAGTTGCAGGTCCAGTGACCACATGATATTATCGTCCCGGTCGCGCCCCCACTGAGAAAGGTAGTACGGGAAAAAGACATTCAGATACAGGGGTTCGAGTGAATCGGCCGACAGTATCGCTTCCGTGAAGCCGACTTTCAGAAATCCCTTCAGGTTGAACCCGAGACGGTGCACAGAAAGGAATTTTGGCTGTGCTGACTGGAGGATGGAGAATAGTCCGTAGAATTCAAGGTATCTGGAAGGTATCTGGATAAGGAATCCGTCGTAACCACCCGGATCCGGCGAGAGGAGAAGGCTGTTTCTATCACCCGGTCCGAGCAGGTAGTTGCGGCGCCCGATATCGAATTTTATGTACTCGTGGTCCAATCTTACGAGACCTTCACTGAGGTATACCTGAAAATCGTTCCACGCTTTTGGCCCTAGCGGATCCAGCGTGTTGGCGCGCCTGATCCTTATTGCGTGTGAGAACTTAACGAGCTTGGTTATGCTTCCTCCGAATCTTTCATCGACCGACCCGTGATAGAGCTGGGGCTCATTTTGATATTCACCGATCGCGTGGAGAAGGAAGGAGAAGTCCGGGCTTTTTGTCATCAACGGTGAAAAATAAGAAATGATTCTTCGGTCAACTGAATTGAGTTTGGTTTCGCTTATGAGGATTTCGTCGATCTGGCCGATCATCCATTCTGTCTCGTAAGGTCTCAATGATGGCAATTCGGCAAGCCCTTTCAATTGCAGGTACTCTATATAGTTCATCAGGGGTGAGTCGATGGGTATCGTGTATGCAAGTAAGATGAAGAATATCATATTATCCTCCTCATGGAAATGCGTTCAGGGAATTAGTATAGCGAATTTACAATGATTGGCAAGATGCGTGGTCATGTCAGGACCAAAAGGAAAATCGGCCGAGCATACAGCAGTAAGCCGTGCTAGAATCCCTTGGTAAGTGTAAGGTGTAGCTTACCGTCCTCCCAGTTCCCGCCCTTGGGCCAGGCAAGGATCAGGGATGCGTCAACGAACCTCGATGTCGCTTCGATCCCAAAACCGTAAGAGAAGATGATATCATTGTTGATACGGGCAATATCGAGGAGCGGGAAAACGAAAAAGCGGTGGTACTCCAGATTGAACCAGGTCGCTCGTGTTGCCAGGAACTCATCCTCGAGGTAGCCGCGCATGTTTCTGGCACCGCCTATGCGCAGATAGTCAAAGAATGAAAATGAGTCGGTGTGCACCCGGTGATAGTGTATCCCCAGGTAAAAATCCCAGAATTCGATCTCGCCGTCGTACTTGAATCTCAGGCGATCGGCGTCGCGGAACAGGTAATCGATGTATACCGATTGAAAAGTGCGCCATGTGGGCGTTTCATACTCGAAACTGAGACCCGTACCTAGAAAGTTATCCGAAGTCTGGGTTGTCGCTGTATCCTCTCCTAATTGAGTAACGATCTCTATACCGGATGATACTGATGCACTGAAGTATTCGCCGATCGGAGCTGAGAATCTTGCATTACCCTCGATCTGTCTTGTGCTGTCGTAGGTCAATATAGTGAAATCGGCGTCGAATCTTGCCGGAGCAATGAGCACTGGCTCACGGAACTTGAGAGAGAAGAGTCTCTTGTATTCAAAGTCAAAACTCAACTGCCGCAGGGTGCCCAGCAAGCTGTAGGAGGAAAACGAAGCGCCGAACTGGAAATCCGATTCACTCAGGGACCCGGAAAGGGTCAGAAAATCACTGTCTTTTTCATTTAAGGTGAACAAGAGATAATATTTCCCGTCACGGTCCAGGATGTTGTCATTGATCGCCAAAAACGCTCTTGTCCGGTTCAGTCTCTTCTTGGCCGACGCTACGCTCCTGAGTGAGAAATATTCACCAACCTGAAAATGGGCGAGGCGTTTTGCAGCACGGATATCAGTCCTGCCCTTAGTCTGAAAAAGAAGGTCTTCGACGATCACCCGGGGGCCCTCATCGACGCTCAGGACGATCTTTGTCGGTATTCGGTCATCCGGGAGCAGCGTTGGAGAGACCTTGCAGAAAGGAAAACCAGCATTATTGTATGTATCAAGGATCCGCGAAATCAGACGCTCAACTTCGGCTTGATCCTGCGCGTTCAGGTCATTACCGGCGAGATAAGTGTCAGTAAAGAATACGTTACCCCTTACTTCTACGGCCATGCCGTCATAGGTCATGAGGAGGGTTACAACGATGATATCGTACAACAAATCTGCGCTGAAATTATTTTAGCATTGAAACAGAAAGGGACGCCACTTGGCATTAGGTTTGCCAAATTCGTTGAGCACGAAGGTGAAATAACTTGGTCGCTTTGGTTTTCTTGACAAGCGCATGCCCACTTGTTTCAAGCTGTGGCCACCTTTCTTGTTGTTACATTCATGACACGCACAAACCAGATTTTCCCATGTTTCCTCGCCCCCGAGTGCCTTAGGCATGACGTGATCAGCGGTCATGAGCCCCGTTCGCCTGCCGCAATACTGGCATTGGTGGTTGTCCCTTTTTATAACATTCTTCTTGGTTAGTGATATTTCCTTGCGCTTTATGCGCACGTAATATCTCAATCTGATGACCGAGGGTACACGATAGGTCAGACTGATTGCGTGAATGAGTCTTCCGTCTTCATTCTCGATCGTATCCACTTTGCCGAGTATCATCAGCGTGATTGCCCTTTTGAGCTTGAGTATTGTGATTGGTTCATAATTCTGATTAAGGAGAAGAACTGGCAGCTGTAGCATTAGTAGTTGATCTGAATCGGTGCGACCTGGTCTATGACAAATCTGCGGCTGTATGTGAAGACCCCAAAGATACTTGATGAATCTTCGTATTCGACGTATATGCGGAAAGAATCGGGGATAGAATGGTCGATCCAAATATTATCCTCGTGCAGTACGATCTTATTTTCGGCAGCACCCTTTATCAATTCCTCGCGTATCATGTCGTCGTTCTGGACCGGTCCTATGCGCACGGTATTCTCGACTTTTTCTTTGATCGTGCCGTAATTGAAATGAACACGCCCTACCTGGTATCCCGTATAGCCGATGACCAGGAGGATGATGATCAAGATAATAAGACCAAAACCGGATATGCCTTTGCTCATTGTGATCCGCCTTTGCAGTAGAACCATTTATCTTCTTCTAGTTCCTCTAGCCATGTGTTGCAGCGCTTGATCTCATTGTTCGCATACTGACTCCATTGTGCATCTCCTTTGGCCTTCGTGTAATGTGAAATGCCGCTCCGGAAGTGGCTAATGGCCGTGGTCAGAACGCTGCAGTTCTTGGTGCTTTTGTTCTGCATCCATTGATTGCGGGCGCTGAATCCTCGGCGTTCATAGATATCACCTAACAAGAGATATGCATAGAGATTGCTCGGTTCCACCTTCAAGGCCTCATTGACGTAAGCCTCAGCGTCGGTAAAGCGGCCGCGTTCAATATTGAGATCCACAAGTTGATAGATCGGCAGCGCGCTGGTCGGCGACAGGCGCCGTGCCGTGCTTAACTCCTCTTCGGCGGTTTGATATTTCTTCTGCTTGATATAAACGGCACCGAGCTGCATATGATACCGGTAATTGTCAGGTTGTTCGGCCACCAGCTTCTGGTAGATCGCGGCTGCGGCGGCGTAATCTTTCAACTCAAAATAGGTCTGTCCGAGTTTTTCCCGTACCTCAACGATATTCGGTTTCTTCTCGATTATCGCCTCGAGATAAGAGATCGCCTTCTTGGGTTCACCTTTCTCGATGTATATGTCAGCAATTGCAAACATGGTCGTAAGGTTTTCAGGTTCGTATTCCAGGCTCTTGGAGTAGTATTCGAGGGCTTTGTCGTAGCTGCCCATCTTAGTATATACATAACCCAATCCGTTGAGCAGATTGACATTGGCCGCATCTTGCCTAAGGCCCTGGTCGTATTCGGAGAGGGCTTCGCCGAACCGTTTCAATTCAGCGTAGAGCGCACCCAACCCTTCGTAAGCGCGGGGATCTTTGGGATCGATTTGTTTGGCAGTCTCATAGTATTCTATGGCGGTATTGATATCACCCTTTCCGCGATAAGCCTTGGCCAGGGCAATATAAGCAGCGTAGAATTCAGGCCATAACTGAACGGCCTTATTAAAATTCTTTATGGCCTCGTCGTAGTTACTCTGCTTGTAATATTCAAAGCCAATTGAATAATACTGCTCAGCCTCTTTCCGTTGTTCCTCGCTTGTCTTCTTGGTGGGTGTTTCTTTCACGGTTTGCGTTGGGGCACACCAAACAAACAAACTCGCGGCAAGCAATGCCAGCAGACCGACATTCTTCAACACTTTCCTCATGTTTTCCTCCATTTCAGCTATTTTCATCACTATGGAGCCGACGGGATTCGAACCCGTGACCTCTTGACTGCCAGTCAAGCGCTCTCCCAACTGGGCTACGGCCCCTGTGCAATTCACTATTAAAGACGATTATAGTATAAAATGCCGGGAAGTCAAGGTTTAACCGGGGTGTCTCTTTTTCGATATCTTTGCGGCAATGATACTGAGCTCGAAGAGAATGAGTAAGGGTATTGATAAGAGAAGCAATGTGAAGAAATCACCGGTGGGTGTTATTACGGCACAAATGATCAGGATACCGACGATTGCTTCTGGACGGTGGCGGGTTATTGTGTCAACATCAACAATACCGAGTCTCATCAGAAAGAAGACGAGCAGGGGTAGCTGGAACAGCAGTCCGCTGCCGAGCAAGCACCAGAGGAAGAAATTAAGGTACTTACCGATATTCATGAGGGGCTGGATCATTTCGCTGCCAAAAGAAAGAAGGAACCGGAGACCATAGGGTATTAAAACATAGTACCCGAATGCGATGCCAATGGCAAATAGCACGAAGCCGGTGCTGATATAGGTCAGGGAGATTTTTCTTTCACTCTTGGTGAGACCTGGTCCAATGAACGCCCAGGTCTGATAAAGGATCAAGGGAAAGGAGATGACCACGCCGAGGAACAGTGCGACCTTTATCTGGGCAATGAAGGCTTCGGCCGGAGCGAAAAAGTAGGTCGTACTCAAGGCGGCGCGCTCTATGATCAGCCCCATGACCCTTTTGGCGAAGAAGAATCCCCCGATCGTGCATACGGCAACTCCCCCTACGGAATAGAGTATACGTTTTCTGAGTTCCTCAAGATGATCGATGAAAGTCGTACGCTTGTCGTTCATGGCATACTGGCTCAGGAGGCTGCCGAACTAATCGCGGTATTCAAGGGGCAGGGTATAAATTGCGTTCTCGGAAATAGCGGTGAGCGTGTTGTCAGTAACAAAAACGTAGTCGTAGTGTTTGCGGGGCAGGTTGTAAATGGGCTTGTAGAGATTGGTTCCCGGTTCATAGTAGTGAATTCCTGCATAGGTTGCGCAGTAAAGTACTTCGTTGTCCGTGTCTATGTCGTAGATATTGAAGTAGGGGAGCAAGGTCCAATTGGTATCAAGTGCAGTCGAGTCAGATAGCGCACCGGGGCGGTGCATGATCTGGTTGTTTGTGCCCAGTGCGTATAGGCCGTCGGCAATACCCACAATGTCCTTAACACCGAAATTGAATTCGGTGACCCAGGCCCCTTCTGCTCTCGAGTATTTGTAGAGCGCGAATTCGCCGCCGGCATAGACGGCATTTTCGGTCGGATAGACATAGTAGACCGCGTAGCTTGCTGGACCAAAGGGGATGAGATTGCTCGTGCCCTGGATGACTTTGTACAGTCCAGACCGGGTGCCGATGTAGATATACTGACTGTCCGTGTTGAGGGTGAGGACGTCGGCCGTGAAGTTGTCAAGCGGGAATTCAAGATTGCCGCTCGTCCGGAATAGACGGTTATCTCGTGACAGGTATATCTCATTGTTCACGGCGATGATATCGGTCGCGCTTCGGTTGAGACGCAGGTAATGCCAATCTCTGCTGTCCTCCTCGAAGAACGATATCCCGGAAGCGGAAAGGAAGTATATTTTTTGATTGAACCTCCTGACCGTCCGTATCTGCGAATCGAGCGGTCCATACACGATGCGCTGGCTAGCCCATGAGGTTTTGTTATATTTAAGCAAACCAAAGCGGTCCGTTCCGACATACAAATACATGCCGTCGTCGTATACGGCAGTTATTGGATATTCTTGGAATGGTACTTGCGAGACCTGGACATCATCATAATAGTAATACGGGCTCAGGAACGGATACTTACGGATATCTTGCAGTTTAGTCGTTGAGTACCATTTCAGATTGCCCGGGAAATTGTTGATACTCGAAATCGTACCCGTCACTTTGTCGAGTGCGAATCGGTCGACGGCCTTTGTGTATTCGAAATACACATACTTAACGTCAAGCGCAAATCTGGAGATGAATCCTGGGAGCGGATACGAGCGAAGTGTGAAACTCAAAGTATTGAAGCGGATTATGCCGTCCGGGTAGACGATCCAAAGATCATTGGTGTAGTTGTCGTATCCGATTATTTCAAGTTCGCAATCGAAGAGTACTGATTTCTCGAAAGCGTAGCTCGGTTTATTGAAGAAGAGTAAGTACCTGCCACTTGCTGCAAAAAACTCAATATCGGATGCGGTTATCGACTTGATCGTGCCAAGGGGAGGTGTGATCGTATAGCGGTCCCACATCAGATTCTGCGGGTAGATATTGACACCAATGAAGAAAAACGAGAGGAAGCAAATCATCACATCTTATTCGGCAAATTCTCTCCTCAGGAGGTAATTGATGGCCTTGGATATGTAATTAGTAAGGTCTCCGGCCAGCAATGAGTATTCATTGGTGTCGTTCATGGCCAGGTCGGCGCACAGACCGTGCAAGAAAACGCCGACCGTGGCAGCATTCAATGGTGCTGTTTGCTGGCCGAGCAGGCCTGCGATCATACCGACCAATACATCACCAGAACCAGCTGACGCGAGCCCGGAATTCCCGGTCGGATTTATGTAAATATCGCCACCCGGTGCTGAAATGACGGTTGGTGCGCCTTTGAGGACCATAATGCAGTTGAATTCCTTTGCGTACTTGGCGGCGAGATCGATTCTTCGGCGGTTGATCGCGCGCGGCGCAATCTTGATGAGTCGTGCCAGTTCGCCCGGGTGAGGGGTCATGATCATCGGTGCTCTTATCCTGGATAATATTTTCGGATCCTGAGCAATGATGTTTATTGCATCGGCATCGATTACAACCGGTGCAGTGATCCTTGGCAGGACTTTGCGCACGAATTCAGCGGTTCCGGGGTTTGTTGTCATTCCCGGTCCAATGACTACCGCCTGACTGGTTTTGAGCCAAGGTTCCACTGTATCGCCGGCCTGGGCACTTATGGTCTCCTGCGCGGTCTGCTCAAGGGGGACTTTCACAACCTCAAGAAGCTTTGATTCCAGTATGTCCATTATCCCCATTGGTGCTGCCAGTCGGACCATACCGGCCCCGGTTCTTAGCGCCGAGTGTGCAGCCATTGCTGCCGCTCCTGAAAAACCACGCGCACCGGCGATCACGAATACATGTCCAAAAGTACCTTTGTTGCCGTCTGGAGGACGGTACGGCAGTAGTCTTGCAATATCCTCATACTCAAGTACCTGAGGAAAACCGCGGGAGATCTTTTCATAGGAGATACCAATATCTATCGTGTGGAGTTCGCCACAAAAGGCCCGGCCCGGGAAGAGATAGCAACCGCGTTTTGGCAAGCACATTGTTGCGGTCGCATCGGCGATCACACACGTTTTTTCAAACTGCCCGTCGTCCCCGTTAACGCCCGATGGAATATCCACGGACAGAATAAATGCGTCCGATGCGTTTATCAATTCAATGGTCCGGGAATAAATGCCTTTTGGTGCACCTTGAAATCCAGTGCCGAAGATGGCATCTATGATGACCTCTGGGTTGAATGTATTGCAGATATTCTCAATAATGCCGAAGCGGACAGATTGAGTGATATCCAGACCGGCTTCTTTGGCGAGCTTATAGTTCATCAAAGCATCGCCCTTCAGTTCTCTTCCTCTCCCCAGGAGGATGATCCTGACTTCGGCGCCGTGATTGCGCAGGTGACGACCAACCACAAAGCCATCACCGCCATTATTACCCTTGCCGCAGATGATCAATGTCCTAAGGCCAGAAAGTTCGGCGTACCTTTCGAGCACGTCAACGCACCCGCGGCCTGCATTTTCCATTAGTACGGCACTGGGAATTCCCGATTTCTTGATCGCATACGAATCGATCTTCTTCATCTCGGCATTTGTGACGACCCTCATGACAAAATTCTATGGAAAAATACTGCAAAGTCAATGAATAACTTATACTCACGAAGGCGGCTGTATCGGGCGCGCGCTTGTGCGTGCAGGCTTGACTTAAGATTGGATATATATATAATGTAGAAAGGAGTAAAAATATGATATTTTTCTTGATCAGTCAGAGTTCTGGACAGAGCAATCCAATCATGGGCCTTCTGCCATTGATTCTTATTTTCGTTGTTTTCTATTTTCTTCTTATCCTGCCGCAACAGAGAAAGCAGAAACAGCACAGGAAGTTGCTGTCTGAATTGCAGAAGGGCGACCGCGTCGTTACCTCCTCAGGCATTCGGGGAACGATCGTCAGTGTAAAGGATGATACCATCAGTCTTTTGATCGCCGATGGCGTTAAAGTTGAGTTGGAGAAAGGACACATCGTAAACAAGATCACGCCCAGCGGCAGTTAGCAATAGGGGGTCTGTAGTTTTTCTGCATTGGTGGAGTAGTTTGTGTCATTGAAAGTCCTTAAATACCCAGCACCTGAATTAAAGAAGAAGACAGTGCCGGTTGGAAAGATCGCCGAAGAAACCTTCCAGCTGGTCGAAGATATGATCAGAACTATGTTCGAGGAGGATGGTGTTGGCCTTGCCGCCAATCAGATCGGCCGGGAAGCGCGCCTGTTCGTTATGAATACGGCGCCAAGCGAGGATGAGCCGCAACCCGTTGCTTTCATCAATCCAGTATTGCTTGATCAGGAAGGTGAGGTGGTCGATGAGGAGGGATGCTTGAGTTTTCCTGAATTGTACCTGCAGATCGCCCGGCCGCAAAAGGTGCGCGTTTATGCGAAGAGTCTATATAATGAAGGTTTTGTGCTCGATCTCGCGGGAATACTCGCACGCGCAGCGATGCATGAGATGGATCATCTTGATGGCACATTGTTCATTGAACGTGCGGCGCAAGCAGAGAAGGAAAAGGTCGATAAGTACCTGGAAGAGCTGAAGCGAAAAGGTGATGCTGGTGAAATTGAATGAAGATTATTTTCTTTGGCAGTACTGATTTTTCCCAACCAATCCTGGAGAGCATTCATGATAAGTTCAAGATCGCAGGGATTGTCACTTCGAAACCAAAACCTAAGGGTCGTGGTCTGAAAACAGCGCAACCAGAAATAGCCGATTGGGCAGACAGTACAGGGATAAATGTGTACATGCCTGATGACCCGAATTCAGAAGCGTTCATTGAAACGCTGAAAGCACTGTCGCCCGATCTTTACTTGCTTTCCGCATACGGACACATTCTAAGCAAGGAATTGTTGAGTGTTGCTCGTCTTGGCGGAATAAATATCCATCCATCGCTGTTGCCGAGATACCGGGGTGCGGCGCCGATCCAGAGAGCGATCATGGCTGGTGAGGAGCAGACCGGTGTAACACTCTTTTTTATGGACGAGAAAATCGACCATGGGAACATGATCGCACAGCGCTCGTTACCGATCGAGAAAGATGATACTTATGGTTCACTCGCGAAGAAGCTTGCACTTCTCGGTTCAAAGATGATTATCGATGTCTTACACACGGTCGAAGCGGGAGATTATCAGCTGGTCAAACAGACCGGAGAGGTGTCATACGCCCCGAAACTCAAGAAAGAAGAGTTGCTGATCAACTGGCAGGAAAGTGCGCTGAGTGTTTGTAACCGCATACGTGCGTTGTCGCCGAGGCCCGGAGCGAGAACTTATTTCCGTAAGAAGGAACTGATAATCACCCTGGCGCTGCTGGGAGAAAAAAATGTTACGCCAGGCACAATCCACATCGATGCCAGGAGGATATACGTTGGCGCGAGCAATGGATCACTCGTGTTGATTGAGGTTAAACCTGAGGGCAGGAAATTGATGTCAGCCCTTGATTTTTATAATGGATATCGTATACAAGAAGGAGAGGTGTTAGGATGACCGCCCGTGAAGCAGCATTGAATGCACTTTGCCAAGTAGAAGAGGGGAAGAACTTGAAAGATGCATTGGCCGTTATTTTCGAGAAGAATGAGATGAAAGATGAAGACCGGCAACTGGCTAATGAACTAGGATTTGGTACATTGCGCCACCGTGATGAGATCGACCAGATCGTGAGGGAAACGCTCACCGGTGATTTTTTCTCTCTGGATGTAGTACTCAAAAATGTATTGCGCATTGCTGTCTACCAGTATCTGTTCTTTGACCGGGTCCCGATATACGCGATCGTGAATGAAGCAGTCAATTTCGGGCGCACGCTCAAAGAAAAGGGTTTGATCAACGCCGTATTGCGCGGTGTGATAAGGAACAAACGTGTCCAGGTGTTGCGCGAGCCACGTGCCTGGGTGTTCAGGAAGATCATGGATGCGTACCAAGTTGAGGGTGAGAAGATCATAGAGTGCTTCAAAATACGCCCGACCCCGTACATACGCATCAACCTTCTGAAGAACAGCGTTGAAGAAGCGCGCGAGCGGATGCGGCTCAATGGTTTGGATTTCCGCTCCGCGAATTGGTTTTCAGAATTCAAATCAGTTGACCACCTGAGCTTGATAATCAATAGTCCGTTAATGAAGCAGGGCTATATTTCGATCCACGATGAAGCCCAGGGTCTGGTCTGTCATCTTGTAGATCCAAAACCAGGGGAGAGGATCGTTGATCTGTGTTCAGCACCTGGCAGTAAAGCCACTTACATGGCTGAACTAATGCACAACGAAGGTATGATCATTGCGGTGGAAGTCAGTAACGAACGTCTGAAGCTTGTGGTGGACAATGCATTTCGTCTGGGTATTCGTACGATCCGCCCCGTGGTTGCTGACGGACGTTACTACAAACTGGAAGGTGTCGACAAGGTCTTAGTAGATGCACCTTGTACAAACGCCGGCGTGATAGCCAAGCGCCCCGAGGTGAAAGACCGGGTGAACAAGAAAGTAGTAATGAGATTGGCGAAACTTCAATATGATCTACTGACAAATGCGGCTTCGTTCTTGCGTGTCGGTGGCTCATTGATATATTCAACGTGTAGTATACTGCCGGATGAGAACGAGGATGTGATTGCGCTCTTCCTCAAAGACAATCCAAACTTTGCAGTTGAACGAGCGAAAGATTTCACACCACTGGGCAATGAGTTCCTCAAGGTGTTGCCCTGCGATTATAATACCGATGGCGTCTTTGCGGCCCGTTTAAAGAGAACGGCATGAAGAACGCCTGAATTCCATCATCACAAAGGACAGAAAAGAGGGATCACTAGCAAAAATATCGTATACCCATTTCCTGAAAACTAACTAGCCTTGCCCCATCACGAAAACTCCCCAAATTAGGTGACTTATAGGTGTAAACGGATGTATCTTAGTACTTGACAAATAATCAATAATGTGTAAAATGGGGTGAAATGGGGAATAATGGGGAACACTAGATTTCGGGGATTCTTCAGCCATATCCTGGATGACCGGAAACGGCTGGCTATTCCCAGCCAGTTCCGCAGTGCATTGAATAACGAATCCGGGGGCCGGGTTATCCTGACGCCAGGCTACGATCACGAAATAGCAGTGTATCCTCTGAATATCTGGGAGGAGATAGAGAACAAAGAGCTGCTCACTCTTTCCATGGATTATCTCAAGTCTCGGCGCTACCGACGTCACTTCACCTTTGGAATAAAGGAAGACCGGCTTGATACTCAGGGACGTGTACTCATACCAGACTTTCTACTTGCCCATGCCCGCATCATGAAGGAAGTGATCATAGTCGGAGAGATCAACTACATTGAATTGTGGTCGCCAGAAAACTACGAGGTGTTCAGCAAGGAAGTTGAGAAATTCTATCTTGAGGATGCCGAAGGTATTGAGGGTCTGAGAAGGAGGAAAGATGAAAATACAAGCCGTTGAGGCAATAAAGGATAAGAAGGTTTCATTCTTTTTGCCCAGTGGGGAGATTGATGAACAGGGATTCAGCCAGATGGAAGGCAAACTGAAGGAGATGTTTGAAGAAGGTGATTTTAATATCATCATCGATCTCTCAAGGGTAAGCCATATCAACTACAAGGTTGTGGGTTGGCTTATCGAGTATCAACAGAAATTCAAAAAATACGGGGGTGACATAAAGCTGGTAAATGTATCACCATACCTCTACGATATCTTAAGGCTTTATGGCTTCTATCCATTTGAAATATACCCCTCACGCCGAGCAGCATTAAAGAGCTTTGCCTGATTGATGGCACGGCAACAGGTTTTCCACCAACCTGTCCTGGTAAATGAAGTCGTTGAGAATATTATCACACGGGACAAAGGTGCATATTGTGATTGTACGGTTGGCGGTGCGGGTCACCTTGTCGCCATGATCAAACAGACGAAGAATGCGTATTTCATAGGGATCGATTGCGACCCCGAAGCCGTTGTTCATAGCCGGAGTGTAGTAGCCGAATACCGGGATCGGTGTATTATCGTTGAAGATGACTTTGTTTATCTAGATTTAATCCTTGAACGAAGGAACATAAAGAGTGTTAACGGTATTCTATTTGATTTAGGTGTCTCATATTATCAATTCACAACACCGAACCGCGGGTTCAGCTTTGACCATGATGGCGAACTCCTGATGCGCATGTCGCCAAGGACCATTAGCCTTCGTGATAAATTGCGAGCCGTAGATCAGAATGCGCTTGCCCGCATTCTGCGCGAGTACGGGGATGTCCGGAACTACGGGAAAATTGCCAGGATGATTGTCGAACAACGTGACGTTCTCGTTACAACACGAGACTTAAGAAGAGTTGTCGAAGAGGCCGTACCGAAAAGATACCTGAAGAAAAATTTACATAAGGTGTTTCAGGCATTAAGGATCTGGACAAATGATGAACTGGCGAAATTGAGAAAAGGTCTGGAACAAGCCTTCCGAATGCTCAGCACCAACGGACGGCTGCTGGTCATATCATACCATTCTGGTGAAGACCGTATTGTCAAACGTTTCTTCCGTGGGCTGAAAGATGATGGTTCAGCGCGCGTGCTCCATAAGAAGGTGATCAAGCCAAGCGCCGATGAGATCCAGAACAATCCGAGCGCGCGCAGCGCACGGCTGAGGGTGATCGAAAAATGCGCATCCTGATCATATTCGTGGCCATCATTGCATACCTTTTTCTCCTGGTATATATCGAGAGCGAACTGGTCAAGATAGAAGTACACAAAGAAGACCTCCAGAATAGTGTCATTGCATTGAGGAACCATAGGAAGCAATTGGAATCGGATTTGCTCGACGTTGCCAACCTAGCAAATATTGAGTCGGCAGCCAAGGCAATGGGTTATTCTTTTCCTGAACAGGATGATATCCTGGGAGTGGTTGAGTGATACGAACCAAGATACTGAATGTCCTGCTTTTTTTCATTTCCGTCGTTTTCTTTTCCTACCTTTTCTACATTCAATGTTTCAAACATGATTATTATGAAAAGAGAGCCAGGCAGCAGCATGAGAAGAAATTCGTGTTGTTGGGCTCGCGGGGCAACATATACGATCGTAATGGGACACCCATTGCTACTTCTGAACCGTGTTTCTCGGTCTTTTGCACGCCGCGTTACGCCATCAGTGCTGACCGGTTGGCACGCGATATCGCACAGATCAGCGGAAGATCAAAAGGGCAGGTGAGGAATCAGATTGCCGGCGGAGAATTCTTCTGGGTCGAGATGAAGGTCGATCAGGAAAAACGGGACCGGTATCTTGCGATCGATGATCCGAGCATCGGCTTCACCTATGACTTGAATCGGCGGTACAATATGCCGGAGATATTCTCGAGCCTCGTTGGCAGGTGTGATTCTGACAACAGGGGAATCGAGGGTATGGAGATGCAGTTTGACGACCTGCTCAGCGGTGAATCGGGGTACGCCATCTATCAGAAAGATCCAAGTGGCGGGATCTTTCCCTACCATAATCATCCTGAGAAGGCACCACAGTCAGGCAGTGACATTTATCTGACCATTGACCTCGAGTTACAGGCCGTTCTTTATAACAAGCTTAAGGAGTGCATGGAGCGTGAAAACGCGCAGTCCGCTTGCGGCTTGATCGTTGAGCCGAAGACGGGGAGTATCCTGGCGCTGGTCAATATCGGTCATAATGGGGATCGCCGGAATCACGTTATCTGTGATGAATTCGAGCCAGGCTCCACATTCAAATTGGTGCCGCTCACGTTCGCCCTTTTGAATGGTGCTAAGGAAGGTGACATCATCGACACGGAAACTGGTAAGATAAAAGTGCGCGGTCATATGATAAATGATTACCGCAATTATGGTATTGTGACTTTGAAGCAGGCAATTGCACATTCAAGTAACGTAGCAATGGTCAAGCTGTCAAAGAAGTTTGACCGTGAAGCATTTCTTCTGCTGGTACGCGATTTTGGTTTTGGAGAGATGACCGGCATTGAATTTCCCGGGGAAACGCGCGGGCGTGTACCAGAGGCCGGTCAGATAAACGATATAGAATTCGCAACGTTCGTTTTCGGGCAGGGGCTCACCGTCAATTTACTACAGCTTGCGATGTCTTATCAAGCCATTGCCAATGATGGCGTGCTCTGCAAACCTGCGATAGTGCAGGAAATTTCAGACCGGACAAGAACAATTCATGAATCAAAGCCACTCCGCATAAGACGGGTGGTCGATGAGGATGTTGCGCGCCGCGTGACCGATATACTGTGTGCTGTCGTTGAAGAGGGCAGCGGAACAGCGGCTGCTTTCAATGGTATTAAGATAGCCGGCAAAACCGGGACTGCACAGAAAGTTGTGGATGGCCATTATTCTAGGAGTTCGGTCATCGCGACGTTTGCAGGCTACTTCCCCGCTGAAGATCCTGAATACCTGATCATGCTCATGATCGATGAACCCAAGAGTGGGTACTGGGCAAGCACGATTGTGGCCCCGGTTTTTCGGGAAGTCGCTCAAAGTGTATATCAAATGAACTCCCATCACTATGCAGCTAAGTGAGCTGATCGCCGGTATTCCCGGGACTGCATATAAGATGCGGGATATTGATATCCGGTCCATTGAATTTGATTCAAGACGGGTCGTGCCCGGTGCATTATTCATTGCGATCAAGGGCGAAAAAGACGACGGGCACCTTTTTGTGGAAGATGCAGAGCGCAGGGGCGCTGTGGCCATCATCGCCCAACAGAAAATAACGACAAAGCTCCCTCAGTATGTCGTCGATGATACACGTGCACTGTTGGGTGATCTGGCGACCCGCTTTTACGGCGCATTCGATAACCTGATCAAGGTCGGTATCACGGGAACCAATGGAAAAACGACGACTGCATTCCTTGTTCATGCAATTCTCGCCCAGTCAGGTCTGAACCCCGGGCTAATAGGGACCGTTTACTATGCAGGCCGGACCAGGAACAAGGCTCAGCGTACCACACCTGAGATACTGGACATTCTCAAGCTCTTCCGAAAATTCGAACAGGATAACCTCAGTTCAGTGGTAATGGAGGTCTCTTCGCATGCCTTGAAGCTCGGGCGCGTGGAGGATATCAGATTAGATGTTGCTGTCTTCACAAATCTGTCTCAGGATCATCTGGATTTCCACGTAACAATGAATGAATATAAGAATGCAAAGCTGCACATATTTTCGTTGCTCAAGTCAGGAGGCTGTGCAGTGTACAACAAGGACGATGGGGTGAGCGAAGATATCGAACGGTTACCACTGCGCCGCCGGATTTCTTTTGGTATATCAAAGGACAGTGAAGTTCGTGGCAAGCTGATTGATGATTCGCTCAGCGGTCTGAGGCTCGAGATCATTCATGGTGACCGGAAGTATGATGTACGGACTGCCCTGATCGGAGCTTTCAATCTTTACAATATTCTTGGTGCCTTTGCCACAGGTATGGCACTCGATATCCCGCCCGAGAAAACGATCAAGGGTCTTGAATCATTGAATTCGGTGCGGGGCCGAATGGAGCGGGTCGAGGACAATGTGTTTGTGGATTTTGCACATACGCCATCCGCGATTGAGAATATACTCAATTCAGCACGCAAGTATACAAAAGGCAAGTTGATCATTGTTTTCGGTTGCGGCGGGAACCGCGATGTTGACAAACGTCCGGCAATGGGCGCCATAGCCGGACGGCTTGCTGACCTTGCGGTTATCACATCGGATAATCCACGGGATGAATCTCCGCCGAAGATCATCGATGACATAACACGTGGGATCAATAACGGTAACTTCAAAGTCATTGTGGACCGTAAGGATGCCATTGAATACGCGATCTCAGTGAAAGGTGATGACGATATCGTTATCATCGCCGGTAAAGGGCATGAAGAGTACCAGATCATTAAGGAAAAGATCATTGAATTTGATGATGCTGAGGTGGTCAGGAAATGTTTCGTGAATTCATGTTAGGGGAGATAGCCAGAATGATCGGTAGTCGGTCGAATTTACAGGGGCAGGAACTGGTGCGCGGGGTTTCGATCAATTCGCAGACGGTCAAACCCGGTGAGCTATTCTTTGCATTGAGAGGCAGCCGTGCTGATGGCCATGCGTATGCAGGAGATGCCCTGCAGCGCGGTGCAGTTGCGGCAGTAGTCGACAGAGATCTATCCTTGCCTCGAGAGATGAAAGTAAAAGACACTCTCTTTGCTCTCGGCGAACTCGCGCGTAACTACCGGCAGCACTTTACAGTGAAGACCATTGCGATAACGGGCACGAACGGAAAGACGACGGTGAAGAATTTGGTCGCGGCAATTCTGCGAAAGAAGACGGCAGTATTGTACACCGGGAAGAATTACAATTCACTCATTGGATTACCCCTGACTGTTCTGAGGGCGTCGGGTGATGAAGGATATCTGGTTCTTGAAATGGGAACGAACAAGCCGGGGGAGATAAAACGTTTGTGTGAGATAGGTCGTCCAGACATCGGCATCATTACTAACATCGGACCGGGACATCTCGAAGGGCTGGATTCGATCGAAGGCGTGAAGAAAGAAAAACTCGCATTGGTTGATGCTTTACCTCCAAACGGTAGGGCATTGGTTGGAGAAGGCGTTGACATAGCGGATGACGATAAGATCGTTAGGTTCTCAGCTGACCAGCTTGAAGAAGTTGAGATGGATGAATTCGGTTGCCGCTTCTCTTACCATGGGTCCGCCTTTGTCACGCAACTTCTGGGCGCGGGGAATCTCTGCAACTGCCTGGCGGCGGTCTGCCTTGCGCAACAATTGGGGATTGATTATGAAACGCAGCGCACCGCGATCGCCGAGATCAAGCCAGAACCAGGACGCATGGAACCTGTATGGGTGAAAGATGTACTGATCATTGATGATTCCTATAACGCAAATCCGGTTTCGATGAAGGCTGCGATAGATTTCGTGGCGCGATCGCGGCGGAGAAAGATACTTGTGTTGGGTGATATGCTTGAGCTTGGTGCGCAGAGCGCTACCATGCACCAGGAGATCGGAGCATACGCGCAAGCCAGTGCAGATGTACTTTTGACTTACGGCTCGGAAGCCCGGCACTACGGCGGGGAGCACTTGAATGCTGAGGGTGAGTTACTCAAGGGTCTCATGAAGACTATCACTGGTGACGAGGTCGTACTGATCAAAGCGTCGCGGGCGCTTCGTTTCGAGAGGATTGTTGCGAGACTGGCGAGGATGCTGCGATGACTGAATTGAATTCCTTGTTTGTGATGCGGCAGGAGAAAGTGAGATAATATGCTTTACTGGCTGCTTTATCCGTTGCAGGATTATTTCGGTCCGTTGAGGTTGTTTGGTTATATTACATTCCGCAGTGCCTACGCTGCGGTATTTGCCATTCTTATTGTGCTCATCTTTGGTAGGAAGTTCATTCGCCTTCTATCCCGGAGATCGGTCACCCAGGCGGTGAGAGCAGAAGTGCCGCATGGTCACCGCGCGAAAGAGGGTACACCCTCTATGGGCGGGATCTTGATCCTCCTTTCCATTCTTATTTCCGCTTTTCTATTCTGTGATTTGAGCAATACCTACATACTCATCCTTTTCAGCGCTACGCTGTATTTTGGATTATTGGGGCTCTGGGATGATTATGTGAAGATATACAAGAAAAAGCCGCGCGGACTCTCGATTAAAACAAAACTCCTTTTCCAGATCATCTATGGTCTGGCGCTTGGTTTGTTTCTCTATTTCTTTGGGCCTGAAGGCTACGCAACAAAAACGAATCTTATCTTCGTAAAGAACTATGTGATCAGTCTCGGCGTGCTCTATCCGGTTTTTGTATCTTTGGTTGTGGTCGGTACGTCAAACGGCGTGAATCTTACGGATGGGTTGGATGGACTTGCGATCGGGTTGATCGGTGTTGCCGCACTTGCCTACGCGGCATTAGCTTACGCCGCAGGCCATTTGGTCATCAGCGACTATGTAAACATTATTTTCTTGAAAGAGGGCGGTGAAGTGACCGTCTACTGCGCCGCCATCCTGGGTGCGAGTCTTGGATTTCTCTGGTTCAACTCCTATCCTGCCCAGATATTCATGGGTGACACCGGGGCGTTGAGCCTGGGCGCGATCATCGGCACCGCTGCGATTCTGGTCAAACAGGAGATCCTGTTGATACTGGTGGGCGGTGTTTTCGTCATTGAGGTACTGACGGTCTTGATACAGATCGTCTATTTCCGCTACACGGGCGGAAAACGGTTTTTCAAAATGGCCCCGCTGCATCATCACTTCGAACTGGCCGGATTGGTTGAACCAAAAATAGTAGTGCGTTTCTGGATCATCGGGATAATTTTTCTAATGTTCGCGCTCTCAACGCTAAAAATAAGGTGACGGAATGAAAATTCTTCTGCTCGGGCTGGGTCGTGCCAATCTTTCCGTTGCCGAGTACCTGGTGAAAAAGGGCGAAGAGGTCTTTGTATATGACGAAAATGTCAAGAGCCTTTCACAGGAAGCGCTCGATATGATCAATAACCATCGAGTTTTGATGCATGGTGATGATGCGTACGACATGGTGATAACCTCGCCCGGATTTCCGCCGGATCGGCCGATATGCAGGGCGCTTGCCGCAAAGGGCGTGCCCGTGATCGACGAGATCGAATTTGTGTTTCGACAACTCAATGATCCTGAGATCATTGCCGTGACCGGAACCAACGGGAAGAGCACTACTGCCGCGCTGATAAGCAATATTTTAAGCAAAGCAGGCATCGACAATTTCCTGGGCGGCAATATCGCGCCCGGTAGGCCTTTTTCCTCGTCTCTGTTTCTGGATAGATTCACATACTATGTTCTGGAAGTATCGTCTTTTCAGCTGCTGCGTATTGAGCGGTTCCGGCCTCATATTGCAGTACTGACCAACATCGGCATTGATCATTTAAACTGGCATCAGGATGTGAACGAATACAAACGGGCAAAACTCCGTATCTTTGCCAACCAGAAGGTTGATGATTTCGCCGTGCTGAACTATGACGATGTCTGGGTGCGCGGAGTTGCCAAGAGCGTTCGCTCACAACCCGTATTCTTCGGGTTCCAGGCTGAAAAAGGCGTCTCGATCAACGGCAAGTTCCGCTACGACGACGGCGAGTTATTCGCGACTGATGGGTTGCCGCTGGCCGGCAAACATAATCTCATGAATATGGCTGCGGCCATTGCCGTCTCCAGAATTATCAACGTGGATAATGAAGATATCGAGGGCGGCATCCGGTCTTTCAAAGGTCTGCCGCATCGCCTGGAGGATCTTGGTGAGGTCAACGGTATCCGGTATATAAACAATTCAATGTGCACGAATGCCGCTGCCGCCGTTGCGTCTTTCCATGCGGTCGGAGGTCCCAGGATCGTCATTCTTGGTGGTAAACACAAGGGTGACGAGGGTAAGGATTACTTTGATGCATTGATCAAGGATGCTAAGGCGTGCGTCCTCCTTGGTGAGAACGCCGGTTTCATTGCCGATTATTTCAAGAAACATGATTTCGAGAGTTACGCGATTGCCACGGACATGGACGACGCCGTGCGCAAGGCTCGTGAATTATCAGTACGGGGTGACCTTATCATGCTCAATCCAGGTTTTGCGTCCTTTGATCTGTTCGGTAATTTCGAGCAAAGAGGGGAGGCGTTCAGGAATGCCGTACAGCAAGATTGACCGGACGCTGCTCTTCTTGGTTCTTTGCCTTGTGATACTGGGGTTGATCTTTGTTTATTCGTCTTCGTATTACCGTGCTATGCACCAGGGAGAAGGTTCGGCTTTTTATCTTATGGCGCATTTGAAAAGGGTGGGGATCGCGATCGCATTTCTATTACTCGGGTTGATCATCCCCTATGAAAAAATGAAGAAGTTGCTACTGCCATTATTGATAATGATCGTGATCAGTCTATTACTGACTGTGTTTGCCGGCCGTTTGCAGTTCGGAGCAAAGCGCTCGCTGGCGATTGCCTCGGTCGGCGTTCAGGTATCGGAATTCGTCAGGATCTGGCTCGTCTTTTTCCTCGCTAATTTCTTTGCTTCCCATCCTCAAACGGCAAACACGCGTAGCGGCCTGACAACGATATTAGGCATCAGTTTCGCGGTAATAATACTGGTTGCGATCCAGCCGTCCATTTCAATGGCGGTCATATGTTTGGCTACGATGATCGTCATGCTCATATACGGTTGTGCGAAATTCAAGCTGCTGTTCGCGACCAGCGCGATCAGTGCTTTCATTCTGCTGATCTTCATTCGCATTTTCCCGCACGCCCAGCACCGGATCGCGAACTTCATATCCCAACCTACGTATCAGGTGAGGCAGTCCCTCATAGCGATCGGATCGGGTGGGCTTTTCGGCAAGGGCCCAGGGGCCGGGCTTCAGAAGTTCTTATTTTTGCCCGGCATACATAACGACTTCATTTTTGCGCACATTGCTGAAGAACTCGGGTTCATTGGGTGCATAATCGTCTTCATCTTCTACTGGCAGGTTTATTTAAGGGGTTTGGTGGTTTCCGGAACAGTGGATGACGAGTTCACGAGGCTCCTTGTACTCGGATTGAACGCTTCTCTCTTTATTATTTTCCTCGTCCATGTCGGGGTCAGCATTGGTCTTTTGCCCCCAACTGGAATTCCGTTGCCCTTCATATCATTTGGCGGTTGGTCGCTTGCCGCCAATCTTTTCGCGGTCGGCATCATACTGCAGGCATCACGCCGGAGGCTTTTGTGAACGCTAAGCGCAGACTGGTCGCGGCAGTACGGCAAGGAAGGATGTCAAAGGTCGTTGTTTGCGGTATTGGCACCGGCGGCCATTACTTCCCTGCGATAGTTGTGGCGAAAGCGCTCCAACAGAGGGCATTTGACGTGAACTTCGTGGTTCGCAAAGGATATCTGGAAGAGAGAGTTGCCAATACATTCGGGCTGAAGACGTTCTTTGTTGATGCACGTCCTTTCTACGGAAAATCAATGATCGGCAAGCTGCTTTTCGTGTTCTCGCTGGCCGGCGCAGTATACAAACTCCATGCTTTGACCAGCCACGCGACCGTTATTGCCTTCGGCGGCTTTGGCGCCGTACCGCTGGTGATTTCATGCATGCTGAATCGTAGTATGTATTATATCTTTGAGCCCAATCGGGTACCGGGTAGGGCTACGAGGTGCTTTGCCCATAGAGCAAGAAGAGTGTTTCTAGGCCTGCCCTTGATGGGCGAACTGAATGGCCGCTCATTGGTGACCGGCATTCCGGTAAGGGAAAAATTCAGAGAAAGGCCGACCGTCACACAGCGCAGCAAGAAAAAAGGGACAGTGAGGGTGCTCTTCTACGGCGGTAGTCAAGGTGCACGGCGGTTGAATGACCTGGCTATTGAATTGCAGGGGTTGATGCCAAAGAAGTGGCATGTCACAATAATTTCTGGAGCCAGAGATTATGACCGTGTGACACAGCAGAAAGGTTCGCATGCGAGAGTCTTGTCCTTTGCGGAAAGGCCTTGGGAGGAGATCGAGCTGGCTGACATTGTAGTTTCAAGGGCCGGGGCTCTGGCCGGATATGAGATATTGTGTCTGGACAAAAAAGTCATGTTCATACCGTTCCCCTATGCGATTGACAATCACCAATATTACAATGCCGAATACTTCGCTGAGATTGGTGATGCCACAGTTCTTGAGGAGGGGAACCTGACCGCGGAACTAGTCAAAGAACGCTTGATTGAATTGCTGAAGCGGGCGAAACACAAGGCAGTCCGGGTCGCCATGGATGCGGAAGAAAAGATCGTGGAATGCATAGCGGGTGATATAGCCAATGAAGAGACATAAACTGGGCATGTTCGGGAGGACCGAACGTATTCATTTTGTTGGGATCGGCGGGATCGGCATGAGTGGACTGGCTACGATCATGCAGAATCTTTCTTTCAAGGTGTCTGGTTCTGACCTGAATTCATCAGAAATTACCCGCCGCCTTAAGCGTTTGGGCATCAGGGTCCGATACGGCCATAAGAAGGAAAACGTGACGGGAGCCGATGTTGTTGTTTACTCATCGGCGATACGAGATGACAATCCCGAGATGATTGAGGCCAAGAGAAACGGTACCCCCCTGATACACCGTGCAGAGTTGCTAGCCGAACTGACGCGGATGAAAACGGCAGTATGTATCTCGGGTACGCATGGTAAGACAACAACGACCTCGATCATCAGCGAAGTTTTGCAGCTGGGCGGCTTAGCACCGACAACTGTGATCGGTGGTATTGTTATAGGAAAGACTCAGGCAACACTGGGCGCCGGGGATTTTCTGGTCTGCGAGGTCGATGAGTCAGACAAATCATTTCTGCGCGTATTTCCATCCTACGCGGTGATCACAAATATCGAGGCCGAGCACCTCGACTACTACAAAGACTTGAACGAGATAAAGGAGCATTTTGGTTATTTTGCCAACCATGTTCCTTTCTGGGGATGTGTATTACTGGGAGCAGATTCTACGACGACCGTGGATATCAAGCACGCCGTACGGCGACGGTTGGTCCTGTATGGATTAAATCGGGAAGCAGATTTGCGCGCTGAGCGGCTGGAGAAATTCGATTTCGGCACTTCGTTTAAGGTCAGACTGCAGGATAGACTGATCGGTAGTTTCAGGATCAATTTGCCGGGAAGACATAACGTCGCTAACGCTCTGGCGGCGATCGGCGTGGGCATGGAATTGGGGGTCAGCAACAAGAAGATCAAGGAGGCACTAGAATGCTTCCGTGGTGTGCACCGGCGCATCGAATATATCGGAAACGCAAGAGGCGCACGGGTATTTGACGATTATGGCCATCATCCCACAGAGATCGCAGTCACTTTACAGACACTGCGCGACTACTTCCCGGACCAGCGGATCATCTCAATTTTCCAGCCTCACCGGTACACGCGCACTTTTCACCTGTTCGATCAGTTCGCAATCTCGTTCCTTAATGCCGATCTTGTGATCGTTACCGAAATCTATGCCGCGCATGAAATGCCGATACCGGGTGTGTCCGGGCATGCCTTGACCAGGAGGATCGCCAAGGAGCAGGAATCAGTGCAGTTCTTGAGGGATATGGATCACATCCTGCGTTTTCTTAAGCGCACGGTCAAGTCAGGTGATATCATAGTGATCCAGGGCGCGGGCGATATCAATCAAATTGCGCGTAAGCTACTCAAGGAACTTAAATGAAGAACCCCTTTCAGGGCATAAAGGATATCCGGGTGACCATGAATGAGAAGTTATCCGGACATACTTCCTTTCATATTGGTGGTCCGGCTCAGTATTTTGTGTCCGTTCACACAAAAAAAGCGCTAAATGATGTTTTGCGTAGAATCAAGAAGAGCAATTTGAAGTACTTCCTTATCGGTGCGGGTACCAACCTGCTGGTTGGTGATGCAGGGTTCAAGGGTGTGATTTTGAAGCTGGGCGGAACTTTCAAGAAAATGTCAATACACAATGGGTTATGTCAATGTGGTGCCGGTATGCTGATCGACGAATTCCTGAAAAGAACAGCAGATAGGGGGTATGGCGGAGCCGAATTCTTAGCCGGCATACCCGGTACGCTGGGCGGTGCCGTGAAGGGTAATGCCGGTGCATTTGGTGGCGCGATCGCAGATTTGACCGAAGGCGTGGTGATCACGGACCGGCGTGGCAATGAAAGAATCGTACCCGCAGAGGAAATAGGATTTGCCTATCGTGAGTCGCGGATCAAGGATGGCGAGATCATCACCACGATCAATCTTCGGTTAAAGAAGCAAAAACGCGATGCGATCTTGGGTAAGATCAACAGGAATCTAAGGAAACGGGAGCGTAAGCATCCCAGGGGTTATTCGGCTGGCTCGTTCTTCAAGAATCCAAATTGCCGGCCAGCCGGCAGGCTGATAGAAGAATGCGGATTAAAAGGTATGTCCGTGGGTGATGCCGAGGTCAGCAGGAAACATGGTAATTACATAGTCAATCGTGGTCAGGCCCGGGCAGCTGATGTCATCGCGCTTTCGTCATTAGTCAAGAAGGCCGTGCGTGAGCAGACCGGAATTTTGCTCAAACAAGAGGTGAGAGTATTAAAGTGATTGTTATATTGTTATTAATAATAGTGACCGCCGTTTTTCTATTTGGCTTGTTGAAGAAACAGAATAAATACATAACTCTTGAAGAAGTGATCCCGGCGGGTGAGGTGATCGCAAGAGAAGAAGGAATTATTGCATACAAGGGTGTTCAATACATCTTGGGCACCAGTGATCTGGTGACGAAAAGACGTCTGCTCGAGAAATTGAATTTGCTGGAAATTGAAGATACTTTGGTTATCGATTTGAGTTATCATGGGCAGATAATAGTCAGAAAGGAAAGAGCCCATGATGCATTAAGGAGGAAATGATGGCAAGGAAAGAGAGGATCGTTGGGGTCGATCTCGGAACAACGAAGATTGCTGCAATTATTGCCGAAGTTGACGACGAGGATTTGAAGATCGTTGGCGTGGGTTCGACACCTTCTAATGGACTGAAACGGGGCGTGATCGTTAATCTGGAAAAAGCGATCGAATCGATCGAGAAGGCGGTCGATGAAGCGTCAAGAATGGCCGGAGTTAAGGTTGATTCATGCTACGCCGGCATTTCAGGTTCGCACATCGAGAGCATCAATGCTCACGCTATGATCGCAACGGCACGGACTGGTGGAGTTGTGACGAAACGGGATATTGAGCGGGTTATCGAACAGGCAAAAGCTATAGCCTTGCCCCTGGATCGTGAGATAATCCATGCGATACCTATCGAGTATGTTGTGGATAATGAAAAAGGGATCAAGGATCCAGTGGGCATGAGCGGTGTCAAATTGGAAGCAGAAGTGCACATTGTCACCGCCGCCATTACGTCGGCGCAGAACATCTATACGGCGCTGGAACGTGCCGGCCTACGCGTCAAGGACCTTGTGCTTCAGCCGCTGGCATCTTCATATTCCGTTCTCCAGCCGGATGAGGTTGATCTTGGTGTTTGCTTGCTGGACATCGGCGGTGGCACAACCGATTTGGCCATTTTCTACGACGGAGCGATAAGATATTCGGAAGTCATCCCGTTGGGTGGTGAGTATATAACTAACGATATTGCGATCGGCATCCGCACACCCTACAAACAGGCCGAAGACATCAAACGCAAGAACGCCAGTATTTCCCTGTCGCCCGAGGAAGGCAAAGAAGAAATAAAAGTGCCGGGAATTGGTGGACGCGAGGACCGTGATATCACGAAAGAGTTGTTGGCGTCGATCGTCACGCCGCGTGCAGAAGAAATACTAATGATAACCAACAAGGCGATCAAGCGAAGTGGTTTCTTTGATATTCTTGCGGCAGGCGTTGTAATAACCGGCGGTACCGCCCGTTTGCGTGGCATTGACGCGTTAGCGGAAGATATTTTTCATCTCCCGGTGAAAATCGGCATTCCAAAGAAGATCGGTGGCCTTACCGATATTGTCCAGGATCCGATATATGCTACAGGCGTCGGTCTTATTCTTTACGGTTTTGAGAAGAAAAATCAGGTGCTGATCAGAAAAACAAGGGGCGTTGGTGTTTTCGATGCCCTGAAGCAAAGGTTTGAAGATTGGTTCGCTAAGTACTTTTAAAAGGAGGAAGTGTATGTTCGAACTAGTTGAGGATCCAAAATACATTGCCAAGATAAAAATGATAGGTGTGGGTGGAGCAGGTTGTAACACAATTAACTACGCCAGCAATTATGGCATACACGGTGTCGAGTGTATTGCAGTGAATACCGATGCTCAAGTATTGAAACTGAACAAGGCTTCAGAGAAAATACAGATCGGCACTAACCTGACACAAGGGCTTGGTGCTGGTGGTGATCCTGAGATCGGCCGTAAGGCGGCTGAAGAATCTAGGGAGAAGATACGCGATGTCTTCCGCGATGCCGACATGGTTTTCGTTACCTGTGGCGAGGGCGGTGGGACTGGTACCGGAGCGTCGCCGATCATTGCGGAGGAAGCGAAGAATGCTGGGGCTTTGGTGGTCGCAGTTGTGACAAGACCATTCGATTACGAGGGCGTCTGGCGCATGACGAATGCAGAAGGTGGTATTGAGGAACTGAAAGACAACGTCGACACGCTGATCGTGATCCCCAATCAAAAGCTTATCGCGGTAGCACCAAAGGATCAATCGATAATTGAGGCGTTCCGCCTTGGTAATATGGTGCTCTTCAATGCGATCAAGGGTATTGCCGAGATGGTGACCAAGTCAGGGCTGATCAACCTTGATTTCGCCGATGTTCGGACGGTCATGGTCGAGAAAGGCACGGCGGTGATGGGTCTGGGTATTGGTGAAGGCGAAAACCGGGCGATTCAAGCGGCACAGTCAGCAATATCGTCCCCGTTACTGGACGATGTTTCGATCAGGGGCGCCCGGGGTCTGTTGATAAACATAACGGGCGGACAAGATCTGACCCTGGCCGAAACAAATGAGGCCGCATCCCTGATCACGAATGAAACTGACAGCCAGCCCAAAGTGATAACCGGTGTGGTCATCGATGAATATATCGGCAACAAAGTAAGCGTCATGGTCGTCGCGACCGGGATCAAGGAAAAATTGCACGAAGAACCGATTGATTTCAGCATAAGGAAAGAGAATCTCGAATTGCCTACGTTCAAGCGGCGCGAGGTGAAGGGCGAGACCAAAGAGAGGATCTATAATGAAAATGATCTGGAGGTGCCCACTTTTCTGAGACGGCAGATAGACTGATAATTGGTCGGCAGTTCCAGGCAAAAAGACTGAGGGATTGCTATGGCAATTGATTTACTTGTTATTGGTGGTGGACCGGCAGGCCTGACCGCAGCGATCTATGGCGCGCGTGCAGGTCTCCATACGGTTGTCATTGAAAAAGCGATGCCCGGTGGTCATGCGGCAACCACATACTATATTGAAAACTATCCTGGGTTTCCTGATGGTATCAACGGGTTCGAACTGGCAACAAAGATAAAAGAACAAGTCCTGCGTTTTGGCGTTGAGATCGTGGGTGCCGAAGCAAAGTCGATCGCGAAAAAAGACGGATCATTTGTTGTGGAAACTGATAGCAGGAAATTAGAAACGAAGGTTTTGATCATTGCTATTGGCACAAACTGGAAAACACTGAATGTGCCAGGTGAGAACGAGTTAAAAGGGCGTGGTGTTTCCTATTGTGCGACATGTGACGGCCCGCTTTTCAAGAAACGGGATGTTGCAGTGATCGGTTGTGGTAATTCGGGTGTGCAGGAGGGTAAGTTTTTGCTGCAATTTGTGAACCGGGTCACCTTTGTGGAATTTCTACCACACGTTACGGCGGACAAGGTGACATTTGACCGTGTCAAGGATGACGAGCGCGTGGAATTCTTTCTGAATCATAAGGTCATAAGCATTAACGGGA